>ENA-OPBW01001576-OPBW01001576.1-human-gut-metagenome-genome-assembly--contig:-NODE-1576-length-11417-cov-3.024115_pt1 | contig 11417 bp, 13 predicted proteins | sample MGYA00241070_ERZ501456 | MGnify/ENA primary metagenome ERZ501456 (study PRJEB25962, sample SAMEA2042624) | human gut metagenome | biome: human gut; feature: human-associated habitat; material: faeces...
CAAAGAAAAATCCCGACGTGAATTTTGAGGTTCACGACGGGATCACGTATACGTTATATGATTATCTTCAGGAAGGGATCATCGATATTTCGGTTGTCCGCACGCCGCTTCGGCTGGATGATGTGGAGTCCGCAGTCCTGCATTCGGAGCCGATGATCGCTGTCTCCAATCCGGAGATGCCTTCAGAAGGACGGAAATCGCTCATTCTTGAAGATTTAGTCCACAGACCGTTAATTCTCTACCGGCGCTATGAAAAGCTGATTATGGATGCATTTCACGTGCAGAATCTGGTTCCGGAGGTGTTCTGCCTGTGTGATGATGCCAGGGGCGCTACCCTTTGGGTGAAGGAAGGGCTTGCCACGGCGATCTTCCCGCAGTCCATGGAGCCGCTTTGCGAAGGGCTGACTTGTCAGGTGCTTGATGAACCGGATCTGGTGACGAAGATCCTTCTGATCTGGCAGAAGGGGCGGAAGCCGACGGCGGTAGTGCAGGATTTTATGGATGTCTGTCTGAAATAATTTAAACCGTATTAAAAATAATAATCCTCAGTTTATTTTTGATACGGTAAGTGAATTGTAAGACGGATTCTCCATGTTCTGGCAGGTGGAAGCGATAAACATCAGTATGATCGATTTGCGAATTGTTTTTCGATTATACTGCTTTTTCAAAGTCTGCCCCTATACCCATTTTCACTTCAAATGTCGTTCCGCTATGCTTATTTGTATAAACTTCAATCGTTCCGTCATGAACCCGCACAACTTCCCGCACCATCGCAAGGCCAAGCCCCACACCTCCGAGTTCCCGGCTTCTTGACTTATCTACCCGGAAGAACGGTTCGAAGATCTGCTCCCTGAATGCTTCATCAATTCCATTTCCTGTATCCGAAACCGTCAGAACAACTTTGTTCTTCTTCCTTATTGCCGATACCGTAACGGATCCATTTTCCCGATTATATTTAATCGCATTTTCCACAAGATTATATAGCATTCTGTAAATCAGAATATCACTCCCTGTCAAAAACAATTCTTCATCTGCCTTTGCTCCTACTCCCTGTGACTTCTGTATCAGTTCAACCTTTTTTTCCTGTGCCAGCGGTTCCAGATCTGTCAGCACTTCCTCGATCATACTATGGAGCTCAATTCTGTCATTTCGCGATACGGTCTGTAATTCGCTCATATCCAAAAGCGTTCGGACCAACTTGCTAAGACGTTCATTCTGCTCCGTTACCATCTGAATTGTCTCTTCTGCCACTGCGGTACTCTCCGGATGTATGGTATAGATCCAGTTGTGCCTGGATTAAAGCCAGTGGAGTACGTAACTCATGTGCTGCATTTCCCGTAAACCGGCGCTGCGTCTCGAATGATTCCGAAAGCCGTATAAGCATCTTATTGTAAGATATGCGAAGTCTGTCCAGCTCTGCAATCTTATTCTCTTCGATCGTATAATCTTTCAGATTCTGTGCCTGAACTTTTTCCACTGTCTCTGAAAATTTCCTGAGTGGTTTCAATGCCCGTCCACTGATAAAATAAGTCGCTGCGCCGCCAAACAGCGCTACAATAGCAGTAATCAGAAGGCTTCTGCTTCTATAATCTGATTTGGAGTTATAAACCTTCATGGAAAACTGTGACACAAAGTCATCCCACTCATTATCCGGAATATCAATGTACACCGATTCCGGCTCTGTGCCCTGATCCGTGATAGACTCCTGAAGCGTATCGAAATAATAGACTCCGTTTTTATATAAGAAAAAGGTAAGACATCCGCATAATATGGTGATCAACACGGTTGTAAGAAGTGTTAATTTCCACTGGAGTGATATTTTCTTCATGCTTTGCTATTTCCCCCTATCTTATAGCCCTCACCGATTTTGTTCACGATTGGATCATATCCGAGTCCTGCTTTCAGTTTTTTTCTCAAAGAAGACATATGCACTCGGATGGAACCGCTAAAACTATCCACAGAAGAATCCCAGACATGCTCGATCAGTTCTTCCTGACTGACCGGTCTTCCTTGATTTAAAAGGAGATATTCTAAAATCCCATTTTCTTTTCTCGTCAACGCAACTGGGTTATCGTCTGCATATGCAACCCTTTCTCTCGTATCAAATCGAAGTTTTCCGCATTCCAGACAGATATTTTTTTGTATAAATTTTCTTCTTGTCAGGCTTCTCACGCGCGCTTCCAGCTCCTGCAGGTGAAATGGTTTTTCCATATAATCATTTGCACCGGAATCCAATCCTTCAACCTTATCTGCGATCTGACTTCTCGCAGACAGGATCAATACTTTTGTCTCTTCATTTTCCTTGCGAAGTTCCCGAAGGATCTCCATCCCATCCACCCCGGGCAGGTTAAGATCAAGCACGATCAGGTCATACAGTTCCGCATAGATCATCTCCAGTGCCTGCTCTCCGTCATTACACATGTCCACCTCATAACCTGCCAGATGCAGACTTTTCGCGATCATATCACATAATTTCTTTTCATCTTCAACAACTAATAATCTCAATTTACTTTTCTCCATTTTCTTAACAGGAAATTTACATCTCATATTATATAATGTAGTCACTGAACGGTCAATAAGCCGACTTTGAGCAATAACATTGAAAGGAGCAGTTACTATTTACAGTAACAAGTGGTATCTTAATGAAATCAGAAAAAGCAACACAAACTTTTTTACTTGCAGCCGGTCTTGTATTTTTCCTTGTCGGGATTTACCGTGGAGAAGCTGCAACTGTACTCAGTAAGGCAATAAAATTATGTATGGAGTGTGTCGGAATTGGATAAGAAATTAAAATCAAACAAGAACTTCCTGGTTCGTTTCCGCGGATGGTTTCAGGCAGCTGCAACACTGCTGACCAATCTTCATATTCCGAATCTGTTTAAAGGGAAAATTTATCAGGGAAAGGTAAAAACAATATGTGTACCCGGACTGAACTGCTACTCTTGCCCGGCTGCCACAGGTGCCTGTCCGATTGGAGCTTTCCAGGCTGTAGTCGGTTCATCAAAATTCAAGTTCACCTACTACATCACCGGATTCTTTATCTTGCTGGGAGTTCTGTTAGGACGATTTATCTGCGGTTTTCTCTGTCCGTTTGGATGGTTTCAGGATTTGTTGCATAAAATTCCGGGTAAGAAACTGTCTACTGCAAAACTAAAACCCCTGCGGTATCTGAAATACGCGGTTCTGGCCGTTTTTGTTATACTGCTTCCGGCATTTGTGACTAATTCGCTGGGGATGGGCGATCCATTCTTCTGCAAATACATATGTCCACAAGGCGTACTTGAAGGTGCAATTCCACTGGCACTTGTTAATTCGGGAATCCGCGCGGCACTCGGACACTTATTTACGTTTAAGTTTACAATCCTTGTATTTGTAATTATCTTAAGCATTTTGTTTTACCGCCCATTCTGTAAGTGGATCTGCCCGCTTGGTGCCATCTACTCGCTGTTTAACAAAATATCATTACTTAAGATTAAGGTGGATCCTGAAAAATGTGTTAACTGTCAAAAATGCAGCCATGCCTGCAAAATGGATGTAAATGTAGTAGACACACCGGATCACCCGGAATGTATCCGATGTGGAGCATGTATGAAAGCCTGTCCGACAAATGCGATCTGCTATCATTACGGATTTTCAGGCAAGAAACAGGCTGACAATAAATAAGCAAAAATGAATCAAATGATATTCAAAAGGAGATTAAAAATCATGAAAAACAAAACAAGTAGAACAAACTCAATGAAATTAAAAAAAGTAATTGCGGCATCTCTTGCCGTTTTCATTCTTTTTGCATTCACAGGTTGCAAAACTTCATCCGGTTCCGCAACAACTGAAAGCTCAAAGCAGGAAGATACTTCCACAACAGATTCAAGCAGTTCGGGTGATCTGAATGAAAAGCTGAATGACCTTTACCAACAGGAAAACCAGATCTTTGCAGATCACAAAGATGTGTGGGACAAAGCATTTGGCTTTATGAGCAAGAACATTGACGATGATACCAAGAATGAAAACTATGCGGACTTTCTTGCAAATATAATAGAATCAAATAAAGATTCTTTCTCCGAAGAAGAATATGCTACTCTGAGTAAAGACATTGAAACGATCCGCGGTATTGAAGAAGAAATTGCAAAACTTGAAAAAGAAATTGCCGCAGCTGATCCTTCCGGCAGTAGTTCCTCCGGCACAGATGACTCTACAGGTGTGTTTCACGGTTTCAAAGGGAAAGACCTGGATGGTAACGATGTAGATGAAAGCCTTTTCACCAAAAATAAAGTTACGGTTGTAAACTTCTGGTTCAGTGGATGCAAGCCTTGCGTTGAAGAACTTTCTAAACTGAATGAATTAAATGATACAATTAAGAAAATGGGCGGTGAAGTTGTTGGTATCAATACAGATACATTAGATGATAATCAGGATGGTATCAAAGAAGCGAAAGAAATCTTGAAGGCCAAGGGAGCTTCCTACAAAAACCTGACTTTCGACTCCGATTCAACAGTTGGAAAATATGCAGGAAACATTATGGCATTCCCGACAACAGTTCTCGTAGATAAAGACGGAAATATCGTTGGCGAACCTTTCATGGGCGGAATCGATGATCAATCAAACTACGAGCAATTAATGAAACAAATTCAGTCCATACTTGATCAGGAATAATTCATTTACTGAAGATGTATGCTAAATGAGGCTGTCGCATTAGTGCGGCAGCCCCTATTTTTTTGGTGTATCCCTATTTATCAGGATTCCATGTTTAACCTTCTGCTAGCTCTGAAGTGTTCCTAATGCTTTGTTTATGATTTAGGTAACATTCAAGCGTAGCAATACAATTCTCTGTTAGTATGTCTCGAAAATGCTTTGTTTCTTTTATGTATTGTATTTAAAAACTCATAACCTGCTCTTCGTCAAGTCTTTTAAGAATTTCGCATGCCAGCTTAACAGCGTTATCAAAGTCGCTATAAGCTGAAATTCCGTAATGTGTATGTGCATAGCGAACCGGAACTCCGATAACGATAACCGGAACCGCTTTTTCAGTCAGATGTATAGCTGCACCGTTGGTTGAACCGGCACTACGAACTGCATCCTGAACCGGAATACCAAGCTTTTCTGCCAGATCCAGTGCATATCTTTGATAATGTGGATTGGTGATCATACGGGCATCAATGTGACGCAGCATCGGTCCTCGCTTGATAGCTGTCTGAACCATATACGACTCAACGCAGGTATCATCTGCCGGGCATCCCTCAAAAACAATTGCGATATCCGGTTTAATTACCTGTGCTGTTACAGTGGCACCGCGTACACCAACTTCTTCCTGTGCTGCACAAGCGCCAACAATATCCACATTCAGCTCCTGACCAGCCAGGGTATGCATAGTCTTAAGAATTGCCGCACATCCCAGACGACAGTCAAAGCTCTTGCCCACCATCAGATCTGTGGTTTCTGAATATGTAAATGTCACATCCGGCACTACGGGTTCACCGATACGAATGCCGAACTTTTCAACCGCCTCTTCTTTAGAAACAGCGCCAACATCTACTGTGATATCTTTCATATCCAGAGGTGCTTTACGCTCCTGCTCTGTCATGAAATGCGGAGGCTTGCTGGCAGTAAGCCCCGGAATATATTCTCCGAACCGGTTGCGAACCAAGACTTTATGAGCCGGAATATTGTGGTTAACCCAACCTCCGATCTGAATGATGCGGAGAGTTCCGTTCGGGCAGATAGCCTGCACCATAAAACCAACCTCATCACTATGTGCGTCAAGCTGAACAACCGGACGTTTGCCGTTATTTTCTTTACGGCGGATATACAGGTTGCGCATGCGATCTTCTGTAATTTCTCCGAGTCCTTCTGCGTAAGGACGAATCGCTGCAACCACTTCATCTTCGAAACCGGATGTACCGTTTGCATTTGAAATTGCTGCAATCATTTCCAGCGTTGTTTTTTTATCCATTATGACACCTCTTTATGAAAGTTTTACTTTCTTGAATTCTTCCATGAAATCAACAATATAGTTTGCTGTAGTCTCAAGCATTTCCTTGCCCCACTCTTCTGTAGCGGTACTCGGATGATCCGGTCCGATCCAGCCGTTGTCTGTTACATGCGGAGTATTGCGTATAATATCAACGTTAACTCCCTTGAACTCAACAGAACGGAAACCGGTTGTCTTCAGATTATCAGACAGGTGCTTAAACTGGAGTTCACCACCTATCTCACTCTTATCAACTAAAGACGGATCAATTCCAAGAATCGCAGCTGTTTCCTCACCACCGCCGTGGCCGCCTTTCCACGCCGGGTTCATATCCCATGCCATCAGCCACCAGTTAAGCATAGCCACCAGACAGCCCTTATCTTCGAATTCCATGCCAAGGCGTTCAATCATCTTGATGTTTCCGCCATGCCCGTTCAGGAAAACGAATTTTCTTGCGCCGTGACGATACAGACTCAGAAAAATCTGGCGACAAAACTGATAGAGTACCTCATTGTCAATATCAATTGTACCCGGATATGGAGCTAAACACTGGCAGGAACCATATGGAATGGTCGGAGCAATCAAAACATCACTCTTTTTCTCGATTTTCTCCAACAAATGCTCCGGAATCAGTGTGTCGGTTCCAAGCGGCATATGACGGCCGTGACACTCAATACTGCCGATAGAAATAAGTACCATATCGTTTTTTTCAAAATATTCTTGAGCTTTCGGCCAAGTCAAATTTGTAAGTCTCATAAGTTCTCTCCTTCCTACTATAATTATTCTTCTCAGCTGAAAATCGGACTATTCGGAAACCAGACAGTCCGACATCCATCAATTACTGCGTTGCTTCCTATTCCCCTTTAGGATTTTTTTATGACAATGCAGAATTTTTGAGCTACTCTTGATAACCCAAGTATAGTCCATGCAAATATGATTGTCAACAATTTCAACTTAATGTTAACAGCGGGAAAATAGTGCTTTCGTTTTTGCTAACAATCCACTATAATTATAATAAGTTTTTTGCTAACGGACAAAAGACATCCGTATAATTTTTTCTATTAATTAGTAAGGAAATGAAACATGCGAGAAATTGGCGGTATGTTCTACTATGAACCAAGCGTACCTATCGAAAACGGATACTTATTCTGAAAATTTTATGAGGTAAATATGCAGAAACAAAGAAAAACATCAAATACTACTACATCAGAAATTGTTCTTGAATCTCTGCGGGAGCAGATCATCAATGGAATCCTTCAGCCTCAAGAAAAACTGGTAGAGGCTGAAATTGCCCGGAAATTCGGACTCAGCCGAGGTCCTGTGCGCGAAGCACTCCGACAGCTCGCTGTCGAAGGTTTAGTCGATTACTGTCCTAACAAAGGATGTACAGTCGCACTGCTTTCTCCACAAGACGCTTATGAAGTCTTTTTTCTGCGCGGCAGCCTTGAAAAACTGGCAATCCAAAAAAGTAACTGCCTTCTTAGTGACTATAGTCTCATGATAATGGAAGCCAGTATTGAAGAATTTCGAAAGGCTATTCTCGAAGGCAATACTATGAAGGCTGTTCGTGCAGATGAGACATTCCACCTGCAGATCATTCGTTCTGCCCAGCTTAACCGACTGACCAAAATGTGGGAGCTGCTGAGTCCACTGAATGGTGCCATGTTCCTCTCGGTTCAAAATGCTAATCGCTTTGGACAGTTAAGCGGAGATGCTGAAACGCTTCAGAATGCCAAATGCTTAGAACCAAACACACCGGATCAAAATACCTCTTATAACGGAAGCGCTGCAGTATGGACACACCAATGTCTGTTGGAGGCCATCCGGATTAACGATCTCCAGACAACCTGTGATCTTCTGGATCAGCATTATGAAGAAACCGGCAGACGTGTATACAGACTTTCACTCATGAAAGAACAGAGCTTTTGATCCGTTTCATTAATAATGGTTTGAGGGGCAAACTTGAGGGTTTGGTTTGAAGGGTTCATAATATGTTTCTTTTGTCTTTTGGATCGACTTCATCACCAAGGATTTCTTTCATTTCATGTATAAGGATTATGCACAGTCCGTTTTTCATAAAACTTATTCTGTTTTTCAACTTCTGTGATATAATGCTTTATTATAATAATTCCCATGGACAAAATGAGGTGAACCAAGTGAAAAAGAAAACACTTGTGCCTCTTATCACTTTTTTACTGGGCATATGCCTTATTAGTTTGATTGTATACAAAACAGACACCCACGAAAAAGAGCAGAGACACATAACAGCACAATTAAACGTAGCTACCTATGGCGAACAAATAAAGAATGAAATTACAAATGGAATTGAGATCACAGATACCTTGAAGCAAATCTTAATAAGTGAAGATGGCGAAATCCGTCAGTTTGAAACAATTGCAGGAAATCTTATGTCTGATTCTATTGAAAGTGTACAGCTCGCTCCTAATGGTGTTGTTACAGATATTTATCCTGCGTGTTCCGGATATTTTTTCAGATTCAATCAGTGCACTTTCAAATTTTGGATACGAATACAAAATTTCAAAAACAGACGCTCCATGGAGTGATACTTATAAAGTGGTTTATCAATCAGATGGGCAAATAAATCGTCCTGTTTCTTATACATTTACAATAGGAGACGAAAACTGGAAATTTGAAGTAACTCCTAAAAGTGGATGGAGAAATGCCACATTACTGATAATCATCATCGGAATTTTTCTTACAATAAGCCTTCTCCTGTCAGTTCTTACCAGAGTATGGTTAGTAGCAAAAGAACATAAGAAAAAGTTTCAGATACTGGCGCGCACAGATTCTCTTACAAATATTTATAACCGCTATGGATTTGATGAATTTGCAGAAAAAATGATTCAAAAAAATCCAAAAACACATTTTGTGGTTGCGCTCCTTGATATCGATGATTTCAAGTTTATTAATGATATCTATGGACATAATTACGGAGACAGGGCACTAAAGAATCTTGCAGACAGCATGAAGACTTTTTTCCCATCCGATGCATTACTTGGAAGAAATGGTGGTGACGAATTCTGCATTCTTTTACCAAATTGTACCTTTGCAGAAGCAGATATACAGCTGCAGAAATTCACCAAACTTCCTAAATCATTCTCATACCATGGTAAGGAACATGCATTTTATATTTCTCTAGGATATGCAGAATATCCAACATTTGCATCCAATCGTTCACAACTCATGCGCTGCGCAGATGCCGCTCTTTATGAAATAAAGCTTCATGGAAAAAATGGATGTATGGTCTACAGAGAAGGACTTCGGTCAGGTGCCCGCAAACAACTTGGATTCGCATTCAAGGATATCTCTGAACATCTTCCAGGTGCATTCATCATATACAGAGCTGACAAAGAAGATGATGAACTATTTTTTGCAAATGATGAATTTCTTCATATGTCCGGATATAAAGATATAGATGAACTGTTCAGACTTACTGAGAAAAGTTTTCGCAACTTGATTCGTGAAGATGAACAGCAACAGATAGCATCAAGTATCTGGGAACAGATTGACAACGGCAATGAAAATGACTATATTCACTTTCATCTTCGAAAAGCTGACGGAACTTATTTTTCTGTTCTTGATCATGGAAGAATTGTAGAGAGCCCGCAATACGGGAAAGTATTTTATGTATTGTTCATGGATTGGGAAGATATGCATATTCGTTACAATGATAAATTCGCAAGATAAAATATTGCAAAAAACAGAGCGTATGATCTATTTACAAGCATCAAAATATCCAACGATTCCTATATATCCGTCTTTCTTCATAGGAGACTACAATGTATGCAGTTTCAGACTATACATCTGGCTATCATTTTCCACCTTCGCTTTTATCTGCACAGAGATTTCTTTATTTTGTACAGATGTCTGATGTAACAAAACACGAATATTTGGTGGCTACACCCCCAAGCCCCTGTAGAATAAATAACGCCAGTACTGGATATCAAAAATCCCGCACCGGCGTTATTTATTAAAATATTTTGTTTTTTAATCTTCAACACTCTCTACTGAAACTTCTTTTTTCTTCCTACTTTTACCAGAAATCATCTTGTGTCCTGTATAAATAGCCATAATCATGCAAAGCAAAGAACTTGCTGCAAAGTACTTATGGCCTTCTTTTGATCCCTTATAACCTGTATAAAAAGTTCCAAGCATTGTAATCAGTGCACCGATAGACCAATATTTATGTGATTTCATTCAGATACCTCCTGCCGTTTTTCTTAATCATATACCTTTTAAAAGATATATACAAACTTGAATTGTTCAAGCTTTTCAAATACTAACGTCCTTAATTCTGTTCAATAATTGATTTATAGTAGTTACCAAAGTCAGCAAGTGAATTAACAATTGGAATCATTTTTGTTCCGAGTTCCGTTAAGCCGTATTCAACTCTCGGTGGCTGCTCATGGTAATCGTGGCGATATGCCAGCCCATCACTCATCATTTGTCTTAAACTATCTGTCAAAACCTTTTGTGAAATACCATCTATACTTCGTTGTAGCTCATTGAATCTCCATGGACGCTCTTTCAAGTTACGCAAAATCAGCAGTTTCCATTTTCCTCCGATAAGAGATACTGCTGTTGCAACTGGGCATTCCGGTAATTCTTCTTTTGCTCGCATAATTCTCACCTCCGAGTCTATTGTAACACATTCATTTTTGAGTGTACAGTTACAAAAAGGTGCGTACTTGTTTTTGTATGTGTCTCACACTATACTAATACCAAGCAACCAGAAACCACAAATTAAACCATGGAGGTATTATTATGGCAAATTACACAAAAACAACTATTGGAAAGGAAAACCGAATTGAGCTGCATGAAAAGTTGTCTTTAACAGGTGCAGAAATCAGTTTGAACGAACTACCTGCAGGAGCAAATGTCCCATTTGTTCATTCTCATAAAGAAAATGAAGAAATCTATGGAATTCTTTCAGGTAACGGCAAAGCCATAATTGATGGAGAAGAAATTAGCCTTTCATCTGGAGACTGGCTAAAAATCGCACCTGCTGCAAAGCGTCAGTTTTTTGCATCCGATATTTCTGGAATTACTTATATCTGCATTCAGGTAAAAGAAAATTCTCTGGAACATTTTACAGCAGAGGATGCCGTAATCGGCTAATTAAAAGTATTTATTTACAAAAATGCACAGTTCACGATAAGCTAAGAACTGTGCATTTTTGTTCAATATTACGTTTTCTCAATTTTTCAAACAAGAAGTTATCAGTGATTATCTTTTAGAAAACAGCCAAATCCAAGAACACCTAGGACATATCCCCAAAAATTATTTGTTGTCACAGCAATTCCTAAAAGTATTATTGCAATCCCCAATAACTCAATCTTAATTCCTTTCATCGCAAATATCTTCGTTACAAACTGGAAGTTAGCGATTTCTTTTTCCGGTATTCTCTGTCCCACGGATTTCCTCATGATAG
>ENA-OPBW01001579-OPBW01001579.1-human-gut-metagenome-genome-assembly--contig:-NODE-1579-length-11403-cov-6.078780_pt1 | contig 11403 bp, 9 predicted proteins | sample MGYA00241070_ERZ501456 | MGnify/ENA primary metagenome ERZ501456 (study PRJEB25962, sample SAMEA2042624) | human gut metagenome | biome: human gut; feature: human-associated habitat; material: faeces...
CACCGCAATACTCCTGCCGTGTGAGGATATGGGTCAGGGTGGCTTTGTTCCACTTGGACGGTGTAAGTGTTCTTGTGTTGATAACGGCTTCTGTTCTGGTATCTGGAATTGTAATACTAAAGAGAAACCCGAAAGATATTTTATCGGAAATGAGTTAGGAGGACGACGAAAATGTTAGAAGTAAAGAATGTAAGCTATGCTTACAAAACAAAAAAAGATAAAACCATTTTGAATCATGTATCTGCTACTTTCGAGGAGGGTATCTTTTATACCATTATCGGTCCGAGTGGTGCAGGAAAAACAACACTCTTATCGTTGTTAGCAGGCTTAGATACAGCAGTAAAAGGGACTGTCCTTTGTAATGGCGAGGATATTACAAAAAAAGGGCTGAATTACCACAGAAAGCATAATATTTCATTGGTATTTCAAAATTATAATCTGATTGATTATTTGACAACGGTTGAAAATGTCAAATTAGGTGGTAGTGGAAATGCTGAAAAATTATTGGAAGAAGTCGGTATTGGAAAAGAATACTGGCAGAGAAATGTATTACAACTATCTGGCGGACAGCAACAGCGTGTGGCGATTGCAAGAGCTTTAGCCAGCGATGCTCATGTACTTTTGGCAGATGAACCGACGGGAAATCTTGATGAAACTACCGCTGATGAAATTATAGCTTTGCTGAAAAAGACTGCACATGAATTAGGAAAATGTGTTGTTGTCGTTACACATAGTAAGCATTTGGCGGAAGAAGCCGACGAAATCTTAGAAATTAAAAACGGTGCAATTTCTTTTCTGGCTGAATAAACAAGAATAGTGCCATAAAGGAGTTGGGATTCTAGAATGTTTTAGACCGTGGTGTATAGTTAAATGTTGGATAAGGAACGTCATTTATAAAAAGTTATGTAAGAGAGACTGAAAATAATAAATAATATTTTCTTCCAACCAGTTCTGTAATAAAATTAAACTTTAACGAGATTAAAAATGAGGGTAAAGGTCACAGAAGAATATTAATCTTTAAGGTAAGAAAGATATGTAGGTGTTACGAAAGTTTACAACAAAAGAAGGAGTTTTAGTTCTATATATAGCGTTTGGTGGTGTCGCAATTCGAAGTAGAATTGCGACACTTTTCTTTTTGTGGACAGAATTCTGGTTTTTAATCCTTTTTCTATGTGAGAGGGCAAGATCACCGCCACTCCGATTTGATTTCAAAAAATTCAGATCGGAGGTAAAGAAAGGTGATATTTCATAAAGCGAGTGAAGAACGGAAATGGAAACAATGGAAGGAACAAGAAGAACGGATTTTACGGGAATCTGGTGTAAGTGAGAGTGTGATTCAAAGACTTCGGGAACTGGATTGGCAGGATTTTAATACAGAGCGAAGATATTGGGAACATTTTTCACCAAATCAGGAAGAGCTATATACCAAAGAGCTGGAAGAGCAATCTCCTGTGGCACTCACGATCCAACAGTTACTTGACAGCGTGGAAAATGAACAACTGCTGCAGATTCTTCTGGAATCGGATAAGAAAACCTTGCAGATTTTACTGCTGAAGATGTGGGGATTTTCTATCCAGGAGATTGCAGAGCAGACAGGTATCCCGAAAAAGACGATTTATACACGAATGGATCGTCTGAAGAAAAAAATTAAAAAATTTTTGAAAGGGTGAAGAAAAAAGGCGGTTTTCATCGGCTCTATATATGAAAGGGGTAATAGGCCCTCGTTCCTTGACAACCGCATACCAGCATTACAGGTACGTTCCCAAAGATAGAAGCGTGACAGTATAAGCGCCAGGACGGATGGGGGCAAGCACTGCAGGATTGTTATGACAAGGTCTGTACCAAGACTAGGGCGGATCATTTCGTAAGAAAACTGTCAGTGCCTGTTCTCATTCTGAGCGAGTCCTTATAGCTGTGAATGGACTTTCGCAGGTCTTTCGCCAGGATCATCTGCGGGGGATAATGATACGAATTTCTTCCCACAAGGAAGAGGATGGACTCCAAGTTGTAATCAGCAAGACTTTCAGAAAATCTGCGAGCGATGCGAAGCGAAGCATCCGCCTGTAATGTTCCCTGCCATAGATGTGGTGCGGCAGCCGGGGAGTCGAGGACAAATACGGTGCTAAAGAAAAAACGATAAGAAATCAAAAAAGAGTGTGTCGTTGATATCAGATATATGCGGCTGTGGGAGATCCTACAGCCGTATCCTTGTGGTATTAACGTCATGCGGAAAGAAGAAGCAATATGTTTTATAAAGTTGAATATCAAAAGAGGGCGCATCAGGAGGTGGAGAAAATCTTCCGGGTGCTGCTTCCAGAACAGGGGCTGGCAGTCAGGGAAGAACAGATCCGTTTGTGCCATGAAATGTTAGATACCTTGCTGGGAGAAAGAATTGCGTTGTGTGACGCAGGGGTAGGAATTGGCAAGACGTATGCCTATCTGGTAGCTTGTGTGTTGATGCGGAAATATTCCATACTAATGGAACGAAACAGCCTGCCAAAACAGCATCCGGTAGTAGTCTCCACTTCCAGCATTGCCTTGCAAAAAGCAATCTTGTCCGAATATGTTCCGTTTTTATCAAGAGTTTTGGTAGAACAGGGCATTATTCAGACACCACTTCGGGCAGTGGTACGGAAAGGAAAAGAACATTTTGTCTGTGATAACAGGCTGGAACAAAGAATCGAGGCTATCCGTCACAAGCAGAAGAACGCAGTCCAAAGAGAAGCACTGCTGTCTCTGCGGAAACATTATGATATGGATACCGTAAAGGATTTGAGTGGGTTTGACAGAAGGCTGGTGTGTGTGCCGAAGTTCTGTCCAAGGGAATGTCCGGGCAGGCAGATGTGCCGCTATCAGCGATACTTGGAAGAATCCAAAAAGCAGGATGTGTTCCTTCAGATTTGTAATCACAATTATTTACTGGCAGATGCATTCCACCGAAGGGAAGAGTATAAACCATTGCTGGCGGATTACCGGGCTTTGGTAGTGGATGAAGCACATAAACTTCCGGAGGCGGCCAGGCAGATGTTTGGGAAGAATTTATGTATGGATGATATCCGGGAGATCGCTTATTATCTGGAACGGGAACATCAAAATGTGGAAGCCAGAACTTTAAAAGCCGGGATGTATAGCATTTTCACGATTATCATGGAAAGCCACATATCTTCCCATGGCATAAAGGAAAATTTTCAGTTGACCGGAGAATGCGAATTTTGTTTATGGGAGGGAATCCAGATGATTGAAAGAATGATGGAACAGCTAAAGGGAGTAGTACCAAAGTGGGTGTTAAACAGACTTCAGGAGGCAAAAGAAGTACTAGAGTGTTTTTTACAGAAAAATTCTAAGTATGTACTCCATCTGCGTATGGATAAAGAAAAGATTCCGGTCTTATGCGCGGCCAGCCGGGAGATTCCGCAGCTTTTGCGGGAAATGCTATGGGATCGGGAACAGGCACTGTCTGCTATCTTAACTAGTGGAACTTTGAAAGCAGGAAAAGGATTTGCACGCACTTTGCAGATAACCGGACTGGAAGGGCGTACAGATGTACAGTCTTATGTGGCAGAATCCCCGTTTGCGTATGAAGAAAACTGTCTGTTATATCTTCCAAAAACTTTGCGGAAGTGTAAAAGAGGAAGCAGGGAAGAAGTTGAGATGGTGGCAGGACAGATCCATTCCCTGATCTGTTCTACTTACGGGCATACGCTGGTCTTGTTCACTTCCTATACATTGATGGGAAGCGTGTACCAGATATTAAGGGATGGGATTCCCTTTCCGATGGTAGAAGTATGGAGACATTCCCAGGAAGAGATCCTGCGGTTTAAGACGATGGAGAATGCGGTGCTGTTTGCAGCCGGCTCCTGTTGGGAAGGGGTGGACTTTCCGGGGGATATGGTATCTTCGCTGATTATCGTGAAGCTGCCTTTTGCAGTGCCAGATCCTATCAGCGAGGCGGAGAAAGAAACCTATGAATCATTGGAAGATTATATCCAGGCGATTATTGTGCCGGATATGCAGAAGAAACTGCGGCAAGGGTTTGGACGTGCCATCCGGACAGAAACAGATACCTGTGTGGTTTCTATTTTAGATTTTCGGGCTGTAAAAGGCGGAAAGTATCATGAAGATGTGATGTGTGCCCTTCCACCCTGTCAGATGGCTGAAGAATTGAGAGAGGTGCAGGATTTTATCCGCAGCCGGAAAGGTGTGGAATATTATTTGTAACAGGAAAAATCCCCTTTCCAGCCTTGTTGCTTGTGCTTCATTTTTGGACATTTTTACAGGAAAAGTTTAGTACAGTTTTTGAGGTGGTTTTGGAGGGATTGTTGGTATTGATGAATAGCTATTTTGGCATGAAGTGGATATACTGTGTATAGCGTTAGAGGAAAGGACGGTGAGCAAAATGGCACGATATGCAGTGGAACATATCTGGGAAGGGAAAAAGGAATATTTCTTGATCCGGGATCACCAGAGCTGGCAGATGGTGCTGCTCCCGTCAAAATATCTGACGCATTTGATCAGAGCAAACCGTTCCCCGAATACTGTTGGACGAAGGGCAAAATCCATTCGGTTTTACTTGGAATATCTGAATGAAACAGAGTTGGAACTGTCCCAAGTGGCGGAACAGGAATTCCAGGAACAATATGAACATTATGTGGGATTTCTCCACTGGCTGAAAGCTGGAAATCATTTGAATGACAAGAAAGAGAAACTGCCAAGCAATAAAACCTGTAATGCGTATTTAAAAGACGTGTTCAGGTTTTTCTGCTTTTTAGAACTGGAAGCAGATATGGAAAGACTGAAAGTGTTATATTATGACAGTTTTACCACCCATGATTCTATCGGCGTGAAAAGAAAACTGCGGTTCCGGTCATTCAATGGATATCTGAAAGAGGAAGAACGAAATGTCCGTCCGGCAGAGCATAATGAGATTTTAGAACTTTTGAAGCAGTGTACCAATTGCAGGGATCAGCTTCTTATCATGCTGCTGGCAGAGACAGGATACCGGATCGGTGAGATTCTAGGTGTGGATTATACCAGGGATATTGATTATGAGCGACATACTATCCGAGTATTTTTCCGGGATGACAATGAGAACAGGGCAAGGGCAAAGAATGCCGCTTACAGAAACGCTAAGATCAGTGATGCCACCTTTCAGTTTTTACTGTTTTATCTGTCAAAATACCGGGAACTTCTGCAGCATCAGCAGATGTTGTTTGTAAACATCGAAGGGGAGACGAAGGGGAAAGCATTACAGGTGGATGCGGTCTACCGGATGTTGGAACGGATGGAGAAAAAAACGGGTATCCATACGACACCCCATATGCTGCGGAGATATTTCGGGAATATGAGACGGGATGCCGGATGGCCGCTGGAAATGATCAGTGAGGCGTATGGACATAAACACACCGACACGACCATCAAATATCTGAACATTGTAGATGACCAGCTTATGGAAGCCAGCGACCAATATTATGCAAAATATTCCGTACTTTATGATGTGGAGAAACTCCTGTAGGAGGTGAAGGACATGCCTGCTTATCAATTATATGTATATGAAGAGCAGGAAAAGCGGGAAGCACTGGAACAAAGAATCAGTGAACAGGTGGATGCCTGTACAGAGGTAAATGGAACAATACGAAACCGGGTAAAGAAGTTCCTGATAGAAGCGGGAATTACTGATATTTCGGAGATGAATGCAGTCCTAAGAGTCCGGTATGAAGGGTATCTGGAAAGAAATGAAACCGTTCATGTACCGATTACTTGCCTTCGGGGATTCGACAGAATTTTTATCCATCGGATGAAGGAAGAACTAAAAACGCTGGCAGGACAGAGGAAATATACTACAGAGTATCGTGATCAGTGGATGTGCCTTACCCATTATCCGGAGATTGAGATAGCGGAATCCTTTCTGGCAAGCAAAGACGGAAAGGAACTGTTGTGGGATTTTACACTGGGGTGTCCGAGAAATTTGAAGATGCAGATTTTTACGGTATTGAAAGCGGTGATACATACCTACGAAGGAGAGACGCGAAAAGAAAAGCTGCTGGCACTGCGAAGGTTTTATCAATTTTGTGTGAACCATCAAGTGACGGATATTGAAACCATGACACTGTCTGAAGAACAGCAATTTGAACAGGAACTTGCGGAAGAGTTTAAAGGGAGAAAGAAACGTACTGTATTTGGCATCCTGCGGACGAGCAGAAAGATATTGTTTATACAGGCACCAGAAATTCATTGGCAAGCAAACGTGTGGTTTTTGGAACGTTTCCATTTTTCTAAAGAACGAATGAACCCCAGCAAACCCATAGAACTGGTGTCCTTTAAAGAAGTGACAAATTTGGAGAATCAAAAGATTTTGCAAAAATATTTGCGGTATCTGTTTGGAATTACAGATTTATGCATCAGCACCATCCGAATCAAGCTGCTGGAACTTCGCACATTTCTGGTATATTTTAATGGAGAAGAAAAGCCAATCTATGAAGTGGAGGCAGAGAAGATCCAGAAATATCTGGAGGGCATCCGCGATCAGAATACACGTGAAGCAACAGCCAATGGGCGGATTTTTATGATCCTGCAGTTTTACAATTTTCTTGTGGTCAAAGGGTATTTGAAAAAGATTCCCTTCCGGCATGAGTATTATCTACAAAAAGAAGTGCGTGTCCACAATGACCGCAGCGTACCAGAAGGAGTATATACGGAAATTTTGTCTAAGCTGGCAGAATTCCCAGAACATCTTCGACTGATGTTCCTTCATCTATGGTGTACCGGAATACGGGGAAGCGAAGTGTGTACCCTGACAGGTGATGGTTATGAAGAAAAGGATGGAGATTACTGGCTGAAGGTCTATCAGGTAAAAATGAAAACTTATAAGCGGATTCCCATTCCGGAAGCATTGTACAAACTGGTACAGGTGTATAAAAAGAAATATCAGATTAGACCAGAAGAATATCTGTTTCAGAATCAGACAGGAGGCGCTTTCCGTTATGGAACCTTCCGGTATCAGATGCTGAAATACTGTGAGAAATATCAGATTGCAAACGGGGAATATATTTTCAAATCCCATGATTACCGCCATAATCTGGCTACGCTGTATTATGATAGCGGAATTTCCCTCCAGGCAGTGCGGGATTATCTGGGGCATGAATATGAAGAAATGACCAGACAGTATGTGGACTATATGCCAAAGAAACTGGAAAAAGCCAGTGAAGCATACTTCCAGGAAGAAACCCACAGCTTTGCGGCGGAACTGATGAAAGGAGAGTTCCATGGATGAAAAATTATATCTAACAGATTTGAACTGCTATGCAAGAGCAGATGAGAAACAGAAAAAGAATGTAAAGGAATCCCATTGTTTTGATTTCAGTCTGCTTCCAACAAAAGGACTTCAAAAAGAATTCCGTTCATTTATTGAGGAACGAAGTCAACAATGTGCTTTGACAACGATGATACAAGAACGAGCGACCTATCAGAGATTTTGTATGGTGTTAAAGGATAAGCATATCCGGGTAGAGAGTTTACAGGAACTTGAATGGGAGCAATGGCTGTTAAAAATCCGGAGCTGGCTTCTGGAACATGGACAGAAACTGACAGTACAGGGAATCAGCGTATATGGAAAAGAAAAAACGATGCCATCGAGCCTCATCACCTATGTACGGAAAGCATATCAATTTACAGAAGAGGAAGAGGAACGGGATGAGATTGAGAAAGATATCTGGAAATTAGAAAATCTGGACATTGCCTATAAAAAGAATCCGATTAAAAATGTGCAGACTTTGAATTTTACAACGATTATCCAGGATGACTTGCGGGAAGAAACAAAAAAGGCAGTTTATGAACATTTACATCATGAAGCGATTGCAACGATCATCAAAGAGTTGACAGCCATCCGGAGGTTATCCAAATATCTGAAAAAATCATATCCCCAAATCCATTCGGCAGAAGAACTGAATCGGGAGTTGCTGGAAGAATATCTGACGTACCTTGCAACAGAAGCAGAGGGTGTGAACAATTACCGAATGGATCTGACAAGACTCCGAGGGATACTGGAAACCATTGGGAAGTTATATGGATATTCGCATCTGGAAAGTATATTCCTGACTAGTGACCTTCCCAAACAAGTGCAGCCTAAATTGAAATCTTATTCAGACAGCGAGCTGATTCGTTTTAATGCAGCGCTTGCAGAACTGGATGAGCAGATTGAGCGACTCATGGTCATTCACCAAATGTTGGGGACAAGAATCTCCGATACCTTAACTCTTCAGAGGGACTGCTTGTATCGCCAGAATGGGCATCCCATGATTCAGATCAGACAGATGAAAACCAACACATTTGTGAAACCCATCAGTGCAGAATTGGAACTGCTGATTGAAAAAGCAATTGAGTACACTGAGAAAATGTATGGAGATACGATTTACATTTTTGTAGATGAGAAAAATACCCGGAAACCTTTGCAGTATAATACCGTTCAAAATAGAGTGATGGACATTATTCAGAAAAAAGACCTGCGGGATGATAACGGCGAATTATTCGGCTTTGGAACGCATATGTTCCGCCATGTATATGGCATCCGACTAACAGAGATGCATCTGGATGATTGGACCATCGCAAAACTACTGGGGCATACGTCGGTAAAGAATGTGAAATTTTACCGAAAGATGAGTCTTCAGATCATTGCAGATGAAACAAGAGAAATCAGAGCAGAGATGAGCCGGATGATCCGGGCGAACCTGGCAGGATGGGGGAAAGAGTATGAGCAAATATGATAAGATGCTGGAGGTCAATCATAAGCAGAGTGTGGAAAAAATCCAGCGGGCAAAATTGGCAATTCAGGAGATGATTGAAGAAGAGGATAAAGTGACAGTCCCCAAGTTGATACAAAAGACCGGGTTGTCCAGAGGATTTTTCTACAAGAATCCAGAAGTACGAAAAGCAGTAGATCATGCCTTGCAGCTACAAGCAGGTATGGTAGATAAAAGAAGAAAGATTTTAGATATGGCGATGGACAGTCGTATCCTGCAATTAGAACAGCAGGTAGCAAAACTAAAAAGAGAGAACGAGGCATTACGGAAAGAAAATGAAACAATGCGAAAGGCATTGAATAAAAGAGACTTGAATCTGATTAAGAATTTTTAATGAAGAAGAAAATAATAAGTGGCTGGCAGGGGCGTGAAGAACGTGCCTGCTGGTAGTTGTTGAAATAAAAAGGTATTGTTGATGTTTAGATTGTGTGAGACAATAGAGATGTTAATTATATTCAGCCATAATTGGAGTTCATGATAAAGGAGAATACAATATATGAAGAAATATGTTCAGGAAGCAACGGATATAAATATCTGGACATCCATAAAGAACAATACTTTTGGGAGAAATAAAGATATAAAAGAGTTTATAGATGGGTTAGAACTCATAGATGAAAGTGCTTGCATTAGCTTGGATGCGAAATGGGGGGATGGAAAGACATTTTTTGTCCGACAGATTGAAGAAGTGCTAAAATATGTGTTGGTAAATCAATGGGCAGATGAAGAAAATTCGATAGAGAAACTTCCATCTTATAAATATTTGAAGGACAATGAGATGATAGCTAAAATGGAGTTGAAACATTCTTATTTGCCAATATATTATAATGCATGGATGTATGACAATCATAGTGATCCACTTATGTCACTGCTACTAGTAATGACAAAAACTTGCAAGGGTGTTTATGATACGAAAATAGATTCTGAAAAGATAAGTAAAAAACTAATAGAGGTAGTAGCAACATTACCTATATCGCTAGGTGAGTTTAAAGCAAATCCATTCACCGCAATTGAAAAGTTGCAAGGGAAAAGTATGGATATTTTATCCCTTGTACAAACAGAGGAAGAAATCCGGGAACGAGTAAAAGGAATCTTCAATGACATTATTGTAGAAAGAGCGCAGAAATTGATTATATTTATTGATGAATTGGATCGCTGCAGACCATCTTTTGCCATAGAAATGTTGGAGAGAATCAAACACTATTTTGATGATGAGCGTGTGATTTTCGTGGTGTCTCTTAATAAGGAGCAGTTAATACATACCATAACAAATTATTATGGAAGTGGATTTGATGCAACCAGATATTTGAATAAGTTTTTTGATGTGAATATAAATCTTCCAGTAATGGATCGGTATCAAAAACAGTCTATAGAATTTTCTGAACAACGAACAGAGAGAAAATATTGGTTGCATCAACTAGCGGAAGAGTTGAGTGACTATTATCACTTATCTTTGCGAGATAAACTGATTTACAAGAGTCGAATTGAATCAGTACCAAGTTCTACAGGAACATACATAAGTTCAGAGTCATATTTTATATCACTATTTGTAGCATGTATTATATTACTTGATATTATTGATATTCCAGAAAAGAAAAAATTTTTAGAGGGGAAAAGTGCTTTTGTTGCAAGCGTATTACCAGAGTTAAAAGCTTACCAGAGATTTGTAAATAGATTGATTGGAGATGGAAATAGTACAGTTGAAGAAAGTCAATTTCAAAGTAATTGCGAAGAAGTTGTGAAAGTATATAAATATGCATTTGAAACAGAATCAGATGAATATTATGAAAGGTTTGAAATAAGCCGAGAATTAAAACAAAAATGTATTGCAGCAAGCAATGGACATAAGTATTATTAATATATAAAAGCAAGTGGGGACTTCTGGAAAGAAAAGATCTGCTTGCTTTTAACGTATAAAGAAAATGTACACAGTACACAAATGTACATACCGTTAAAGCCCCTATTTTCAAGGCATAAGGGGATAGGGGTACAGTTTACAGATGAGCCGACGGGAAATTTGGACTCCAAGTCGAGCCGTGAGATCATGGAGATTTTAAGAAAACTGCACACCGAAGGAAGGACGGTCATTTTAATTACGCATGATGATAAGATCGCACAGTCCGCAAAGCGGATCATCCGGATCATGGATGGCAAGATCGAATCGGACAGTGGCATGGCAGACAAAAAGAGCATGGAGGAAGAAAATGGAGAAGAATAATAAGAAGAAAAAGAAGTGGAAAATGATTTTGCCGGTTGCAGTGGTAGTCATTCTTGTGATTGTATTCATACAAAAAGGAAAAGGCAGCTCTGAACCGGTACAGGAAGTAGAGACGGCAAAGGCAGAAAAAGGAAATATCACAGCGGAATTAGAGACAAGCGGAACAATAGGCAGTGAAGATATGCGTACTTATTCCTCACCGGTCAATGCGGAAATTGCAACAGCCGATCTGCAGGTGGGAAAACCGGTAAAAAAAGGAGAGTCGCTGATCACATTTAATACAGCTTCTTTAGAAAAAAGTTATAACATTTCACAGTTGCAGAATAAAGCCAGTGATGCGGCAAATCAGAAATCATTAGAAATGAGTGCTAAGGGAAGTGAGCAGGCGGCACA
>ENA-OPBW01001591-OPBW01001591.1-human-gut-metagenome-genome-assembly--contig:-NODE-1591-length-11361-cov-2.922342_pt1 | contig 11361 bp, 12 predicted proteins | sample MGYA00241070_ERZ501456 | MGnify/ENA primary metagenome ERZ501456 (study PRJEB25962, sample SAMEA2042624) | human gut metagenome | biome: human gut; feature: human-associated habitat; material: faeces...
CTGTTGGTGGAAACCGGATCGGAGCGGCTATGGAGGAAAAACGGCTTTTGGAAGCCAGAAATCATTCTTTTGTGGGCGCTCCGCCTTTTGACGTGGAGCTGCTGGATATTAATGAATATTCCAGGCCGGGGATCCCTCTGGAAGAGATCAATGGGATTGTGATCCATTACACGGCAAATCCCGGAAGCACGGCCCAGAATAACCGGGATCATCGTTAATACTGATGATCCACCCAGGACGCCTATGCCAGCAGCCATTTTGTAGTAGGGATCGAAGGCGAGATCATACAATGTATTCCAAGTTCAGAGATCGCCTATGCGTCTAATTCCAGAAATTCAGATACTTTGTCCATAGAGTGCTGCCATACAGATGAAACAGGAAAATTTACGGAAGCTACCTATACCTCTTTGGTCCGTCTTACAGGATGGCTCTGTTATCGGTTCAACCTTACCAGCCAGGATGTGATCCGGCATTATGATGTGACAGGAAAGATCTGTCCAAAATACTTTGTGGATCATCCGGAGGCCTGGGAGCAGTTTAAAGCGGATGTAGGAGAACAGATCAAAGTTGTGGAACAGGAGGTACTGGCTGAGGAGGGAGAATAGGTATGGAAGGCGTACAAAAGAAGAAAAGATTTCAGTTGGCCGGAAAATTCTGGCATTATTGCAGGTCCCATATGTGGTGTTCTTTTGCCATGGCCATATTGGTGGCGATCATTTTGCTGATGGGGATCATGTGGGTCTATATGAAGAATCAGTATTATGCTCATCTTGTGGAAACTACCTACACTACAGAAGAAGCACTGATGAATTCTGTCAGCATCAATATGGAAAACCAGATGGAGACCTATATTAATGTAGGATCGGGACTTTCTGTTAATGAGGAAACATTGGCGGCGATACAGAATTTTGTGACGGGAACCGGAGATGCTCAGAGTAATAAGGATATGAGTAACGCTTTGAAGTCTGCGGCCAGAAGTTCCAGCTTTATTGTGGGCATTGCTGTAGCCTCAGAAGACGGGCTTGTATATCAGTACGATAAAAATGAAATGAGAATATCCGGTTCAAGGCCGATCTGGGAAGAGAAGAATGAAGAAACGATTAAAGATATTTTTTCAGAGATTAAAGATCAGAACGGGAAAAATGTAATTCCAAGATATAAGATCGTTACGCATCCTATGGTTCATCCCAATATGAATCAGCTTGGGGTGATCCATATTGCATTTCCGCTGAAAAACCTTAATTCCTATCAGAATGTAGAATATATGATGCTGGTAACTTATCAGACAAATCCCTTGGCAAGCTTTCTCAGACAGATGAACCAAAAACAGGAAGACTATATACAGGCATATATTGAAGACAGCAGCGGTGAGATCATACTTCACACTCAGGGAAGGGAATATATGGGGATATCTTCCAGAGATTATCAGGAAGAAAACCAACTGACCGGTCTTACGGCACAGATTGGGAACTATGGATGGACACTTCATGCGGTGATCGATGAAGGAATGCTGATGAGAAAGGTAGATGCCATATATGACCGTATGGTATTGCTTTATGCAGGGGCTATCCTGGTGATCCTGCTGATCTTGTTTTGGACGACAAACCGTCTTCTCCGTCCCGTCAATATCATCAGCAATTCCATTAAAAGAGTAGAAGACAGTGAGACCAGAGAGCAGATTGCCATCGAGGGAACCAATGAGATATGGCAGCTTGCCCAGGAATATAATAATATGCTCCAGAAGATCAGAAAGGCTGCTCAGGAAGTGGATGAACAGCATGATAAAATGATCGAATCTTTAAAGATGAAGCAGAGAGCGGAAAGAGAGGCTCTGGAATCGCAGATTAACGCGCACTTTATCTGCAATACCTTGAACGCCATTAATTACGAGGCTATGGAAAGCGGAAATTTCAAGGTATCGATCCTGCTGAAAAAGTTATCCAATATCCTCAGATATACCTTTGATCAGAAACATCAGAATGTTTATATGTTTCAGGAAATTTCCTGGATAGAACAATATCTTTTCCTTCAAAGGGAGCGACTAGACAATGCTTTTTCTTACGAGATCAGTTTTGATTCGGATTATGATAACTGGCCTTGCAGGAAGCTGATGCTTCAGCCTTTTGTGGAAAATTCTATTGTCCACGGATTTGAAGGAAGAGAAAACGGCGGTCAGATAAGAATAATCGGAGAAGGGTATAAAGAATTTCTGAAGATCGTCATAGAAGATAACGGCCAGGGAATGACCCAGGAGCGAAAAGCGGTAATTCAGGAAATACTGGAAAATCCTATGGCGGCAAAGAAAAGAGAAGTGGGGATAGGAATTTCCAATGTTATTACCCGAATGAGAATGTACTATGGAAATGAAATGAACGTGGAATTTTGGACGGAAGAAGGCAAGGGTACAAGATTTACATTTATCCTTCCAATGCCGGAATAGAAAGGGAAGGGGACTTATGAGGATTTTAATTGCGGAAGATGAACGAAGGGCTATGAGAGGTCTGAAGAATCTGATTACATCGATTTCAGATCAGTACGAAGTAGTAGCTGAAGCGGCTAATGGACGCCAGGCGTTGGAATTGATACAGATCGTAAAGCCGGACGTGGTATTTACAGACCTAAAAATGCCATATATGGACGGCATGTCTTTGATAAAAGCTTCACAGGCGGCGGGAGTCACCACTCAATATGTGATCGTCACCGCTTATGAAGAATTTGAGGCGGCCAGAGAAGCAATCGTACTGGGAGTTAAAGACTATCTGGTCAAACCAATTACTTATGATGAAGTTTATGATCTGATGAAACGTCTGGAGAAAAAGAAAGGCGAGCGCAGCAGCGAAGAAATTGTAAGATTAAAAGAAAAATATCCGGATGTGCATCCGCTGGTGATCAAATGCCTGAATTTTATCGAGAAAGGATATGGCTCAAAGATCAATCAGAAAGAACTTGCAGAAAATCTGGGAATCTCCCAGGAATATCTGTGCTATCTCTTTAATAAGGAGATGGGAGAGACGTTCACAAAATTTGTCAAGAACTATCGTATAGAGGCGGCAAAAAAACTTCTTCTGGCAGGCTATCCTAAGGAAGAGCTTCCGTATCATGTGGGATTTTCAGATCCAAAATATTTTAACAAGGTATTTCGGGACACTGTGGGAATGAGTGTGTCGGAGTTTTTAGCAGAAAATAAAGAGTGATCATATTGAACGAAAAAAGAGCCTTTTGGGGCACCCTCCGTAAGGAAGGTGCCCCAAGGTCGCTCTTGTAATTGAATTAAATATTGATTGTTTTGGACGGTGCAGCCATTGGTTACGCCGTCTTTGCTTTGTTTATCTTCCGTTTGGCAAGGTGTTCCTGAAAGGCTTCTTCCATTTCTTCAGGGGTAAGCCCTCGTATCACACCAACGCCGTTGTAATAGATGTCCATTAGCTGATAACGCTTTCCGTCAAGGTATCTCCGTTCGTGTATCACAATCTTTTCAATGAATTCGTGTACCAGTTCGGGAGTAAGCTTGGTTGGCTGCGTAATCTGTTTTACCTTGTCAATAAAACGCTGTAAGCCTTCAGACTTGTCCGTTTCGGTTTCAAGGTACGCCTGCATATCGGGTATTGCTTCTTTGAGATTTTTCTGTTCTTCCTCATACGCCATTGACATTGTGGCAAAGCGTTCATCGGAAAGTTTGCCCATTGCATTGTCCTCGTAAATCTTCTGAATCAGCAAATCAATATCCTTGATACGCTTCTCAGCTTTGGTAAGTTCTCTGCGTTTTTCGGAAAGTTCCTTTTGCTTTTCCTCTCCGTAGCATTTCATCTGCTGTTTGGCGAACTCTTTCTCATAAGCCTGAACATAACGAAATACTCGCCGCATATTCTCAAGAACATTTTCCTCAACCACTTTTTCTCGGATATAGTGTGCAGAACACACTTCGGAATTTTACCGTATCGCCACAATACTCCTGTTTGGAAAGAATATTCGCAACCGTATCCGAACACCAGTTGAATTGTCTTGCAGGCGGATTACCGCAGTTTCTTCCGATACTGTTCCAATACTCCGTAGGCGTCATAACCTTGTCAGTTTTCAGCTTCTTGGCTATCTGCGTCGGTCCTAAGCCTGAAACGCACAGCTCAAAGATTTGCCTGACAATCTTTGCGGCAGGCTCGTCTATCAGCCATTCCTTTGGGTTTTCGGGATTTTTCATATACCCGAAAGGCGGATTGGTGGTAAGCGGTATGCCTGCCATTCCCTTATTCTTGAAAACATTGCGTACCTTTTGGCTTGTGTTCTTTGCGTGCCATTCGTTGAATAAGTCTTGCATAGGAACAATGTCGCTTAGTCCTTTTGCGGTATCAATATTATCCATAATGGCGATATATCGAATACCCAATCGGTCAAATTCTTCTTCCAAAAGTTGACCGACAATCAAGCGGTTTCGTCCCAATCTCGAATGGTCTTTGACGATAAGATTAGCAATCAATCCTTGTTCCGCAAGCTCCATAATCTCCGTGAAAGCCGGTCTTGTGAAAGTTACACCCGACCAACCGTCGTCAATAAATACACGAGTATTTTTGAATCCGTTCTCCTTTGCGTACTTTTCAAGGATAGACTGCTGGAAAGCAATTTGTCAAGGGTGCTTTTTACCAAAAAACACGTGTGAGACAACGAAGCGAGTAACACGAATGTTCCGTCTATAATCTGCAATATACCGAGGATAAAAAAGTGGTTCCTTTCGCCTCAAACCGGGCATCCCCCTGGTGAGCTTTTGCCACGGCCCGGATGGAGCTGAGGCCCACACCGGGCGCACCCGCCCGCTTACTGGAGAGGAACTTCCCGTCCTCCTGCCGCGCCTGCCCGTCAAAGCTGTTGTCCATGGTGATGGTCAGGACGCCGTACTCCAGGGAACTGTTCAGCCGGATAAATTTCTTGCCCTCAGCCATGCGTCTGCAGGCTTCCACCCCGTTTTCCAGCAGATTGGCGAACACGACACACAGGGCGCGGTCATCCAGATTTTCGTTCTGCGCGGGGACCGTCAGCCGGGCGGTAAAGGCAATGCCCTCCCTCTTACAGCGGGAGGCGTAGTGGGACACCACCGCATTGACGGTGGGGTTTTCGCAATAATCCCGGACGGCGGCGGGGATGTCCCGGATCAGTTTAGAGAGATAGGCGGCCAGCCTGGGGTTCTCGTCTCCGGCCATGGCCTGGATCGCGGTCAGATGGTGGCGCAGGTCGTGGCGCATCTGCCGGGTCTGTTCGGCGGTCTCCATGAGGAGTTGGCCGCGCTTGCTCTGCTCCGAGGTCTGTATCTCCAGAAGTTCTTTATCAAACATCAACTGCTGCTCCAGAGCTACCTGCCTGCGCAGGCTCTCCAGATATTGCAGCAGGACATAGTAGGTCACCATCACGCAGATCAGCAGACTGACCCGGAAAAAGAGAAATTCCCAGCGTTCCGCGCTGTCCTGCCGGTAGGCGTTGGTGAACAGAATGGTCATCACGGTGAGCAGACCCGGCACCAGCCAGATCACCCGCCACAACCTGGGGGCATCGGTCTGGTAGATCTGTCGCATGGACGGTCCACACACCCGAAACAGCAGCGGCAGGGAGATTGAGCCTAAGAGCAAGGCGCACACGCTGCTCTCCCAGCTCTGGGAGAGGGTGGAAAACAGCCGGACGGTCAGGAAGGACGAAATGCCCCGGATCAGCAGCAGGTAGTCCACCGCGAGGATAAAAACTGAGAGCAGCCGGAAAAAGTCCAGCCGGGAGCAGCAAAGGAAGATCCCAAAGCCGAGGAAGGAAAACAGAATTTCCAGACCGCGAAAGCCGATACCATTGGCAATGCAGGCAGCGGCCGCCGCCGTTTTGCACAGGACATTGCAGAGCATCAGTACCAGCGCCGTCCTTCTGGAGCGCCAGGGAAAGTGCCAGAGCAGAGCCAGGGGCAGGACATGACCGGGCAGCGTGGTGCAGAAAATATAAAATAACTGCTCCATCATCCATCCCCCCTTGTCCGTGCAAACAGAAAGTCCTCATAGGCTCGTTTGGCCTTTGAACGGTTGGAGCGGCTGATGGGGACGTTTTTTTCATCCGCCATCTCGTAGCACTGATATTCCTCGTTGATCCCCCGGACAAAGGCCAGATTGACGCAGTAGCTTTTGTGGGGGCAGAAAAAGGGCTGCCCCTCCAGCTGGGGCAGCAGGTCGGACAGCTTGCCATAGAGCTGGAGCGTGCCGCCGTCCCTGCGATACAGAAACACATGATGGGCCTTCTGCTCCAGATAGAAAAGCTCGGAAAGGGGGATTTTTTGCGTCTCGCCGTTTTGCCGGATGGCCAGCCGGGGGGCGCTGTCCCTTTGCAGCTTCACCAGATGCAGCAGGTCGTTGATGTCTTTTTGCCGTACAGGCTTTTCCAGGTATTTCAGCACCGAAAGGCGGTAGCTCTCCAGGGTATGCTCGGTGCTGGTGGTGGTAAAGGCGATGGGGATTGTTTCGTCCATCTCCCTTATTTTCCGTACCGCCTCCACGCCGGTCATGCCGTCCATATAAATATCCATCAGCAGCAGATCGAACCCGCCGGGGCGGAACGCTTCCAGCAGTTCCTCACTGCTGGCGAACTGGGCGCAAACGGTGGCGATGGGGGCCTGTTCCAGCAGGGCGAGCAGGGCTTCCCGTTCCTCCGGCAGATCGTCGCAAATGGCAAGTCGTAGTGGTTCCATGGTTTTTCTTCCTCCTGATTTCCTATTTTACACCCGATGCACAAAAATGTCAATTTGTCAAGTACCAGTTTTGCAGCGGGTTGCGGCATATCTCGTACTGGAAAGGGGCACAAAAATCCCATAAAATATTTCTAATAGCGCAACGAGAGCGCCGCCGGAGAAAGGAGAAATCATGGTCAAAGCATACTTTACCGCCTGCGAGCAGGCGTTTCCAGCCAAACGCACCCAGCTGCGGCGGCTCTCCCTGGCCCTGCGTCGGGGCGGCGTGGAGCGCATGGAGCAGCTTTGCGCCATACAGCGGGCAGGACCGGAAAAGTTGTTGGAGATCCGCTCCATCGGGGAAAAGAGCCTGCCGCTGATTGCGGCGGTCTGCGCCCGATATGAAGCAAACAGAATACCATCGCAAGGGGGCGCCCCCTTGCGTCAGACAGGAACCTGTCTGACGCAGGAATGCTCTCCTGCTTTAAGGAGGAAGAAAATTTGAAACAAAAATGGAAGCGGCCACTGGCGCTGCTCTTGTCAGTGGCCATGATGTTTTCCATGTCCGGTACACCTGTGTACGCTGCGGATATGGAAACAGGGGCTTCCGCTGTATGCCCCCATCATGTGCACGATGAGACCTGCGGTTATTCCGAGGGTACGCCTTGCACCCACGAACACACCGACGATTGTTACACCCTCGTGACCCAGTGTGTCCATGAGCATACGGCGGAGTGTTACAGCGACGGGATGCTTCCCGCCGAGGGCGAAGAAAAAGCAGCCGATGCCTGTACCCATGTGTGCAGCGAGGAAAGCGGCTGCATCACAAAAGAATTGAACTGTCCGCACGTCCACGATGAGACCTGCGGCTATTCCGAGGGAAGTCCCTGCACCTTTGACCCGTCGGACTGCGAACTCTGCAACCCGACGGACAGCGGCGAACCGGAAGGTCCGGCGGAATGTACCTGTGAGACCCTTTGCACGGCGGACAGTGTCAATCCTGACTGTCCCGTCTGTTCGGCGGAGGGTGCGGACCTGACCGCCTGCGCCGGAACCGTGGAGGAAGGAGATGCTGCGCCCCAGACTGTCACGGCCTGGGCGGTGGAGGGCGATGTGACGTATCTGTATTATGATACCAATACCAAAACATGGCAAACCGGCACAATATCCAGCGGCGATTACACCACCGCCTCATTCACCGCCAGTAGTTGGGGTACGGCCGGGAATACCACGTGGTATGTAGCCAATAGTACTGGTAACATTGCAGGAAGGAACACCATTCAGGTCAATGGAGACGTCCGCCTGATCCTGGCCGCAGGCAGCAACATTTCACTTATAGACATCCCTCTGAACATCACGGATGGCAGCAGTCTGACCATTTACGGCCAGGATAGCAGCAGCGGCCGCCTGTCTGTGACGCCTTTTAGCGGCAGCGCCATCACCCTGGGCAGCGGCAGCAGCCTGACCATCCACAGCGGTAACCTTACACTCCAGACTGGTCTTGCAACAGGCATTTCTGTAGGCAGCGGCACCCTCACCATCTATGGGGGCTCTGTTAGCACCATAAGTAACCCCCTGGTATCTCTGTCTCTTCGGGCGGCACCCTTAACATCTACGGCGGTACCCTTACCAGCCGGGATATTTATGCCGGTACAGGCAGCATTACCGGCGAGGCGGGCAGTTCCATCAACATCAACGGCAACGCCGTGATCACGGGGAACATCAGCGGTGCCGACAACGACGATAGCTGGAATGCCATCATCAACAGCACGGTGTACGGCACCGTCACCAACTGCTATTCGGATACCAAGGTGGTCGGGAACCAGGGAGGCAAGGTGAACGGCGGCGGCGTCAAGGACGCCGGGGCTTTCGCCTCCGGCGAAGTGGCTTATCTGCTCAACGGCTCCAGTTCGGACAGCCCCGTCTGGTATCAGAATCTGGACAACGGCCAGACGGTTGACTCCTATCCCGTGCTGGACAGCAGCCACGGCACCGTCTACTGCATTGAAGGAGACCCTGCCTCCTACAGCAACGACCCAAACGGCAATCCTGCCCAGGTCATCAGCGTGGACATCACCTGGGGAGAGTTGAGCTTTACTTACAGCGACGGCACCTGGAATCCGGACACCCATACTTATGATGGCGCGGGCTGGAATGTGGATGAAGAAGGTGGTAATTCCATCAAGGTGGAGAATACCGGTAATACCGATGTGAATGTTACTTACGAATACAAGGCAGAAGAAACTGGCATCACCGGCAGCTTCACCGACGGGGAGACCCCGGTTTCCGCCCCCGTGGCCCTGCCTGCAAATAACAGCAGCACCGTTTATCTGATTCTGGCTGGCAAACCGGGAAAAGAACTGGAGAAAGCCATCATCGGCAGCGTGACCGTAACGATTGGAGGTGAGAGCGAATGAAGGGAAAGAAAATTTTGATTCCTGTGCTGCTTCTGATTACGTTGATTGCCATCGGCGTGACCATCTGGGCCTTGTGCTTCCGGGACACGGCTCCGGTCCTGGCCCCGGATTACGCCCCGGTGGAGGAGGAATCCAATGCCCAGGCCATTGAGGACGACAGCGGTGAAAAGCTGGAGACTGAAGAAGGCGGCGGGGCGGTAAGCCTCACCTATTCCAATGAGGTCGCCATCGACCTGTCCGATAAAGCGGCCAGCCTTGTTTTTGCCAATCCCGGCAAGTCGGTGCAGGATATGGTGGTGCAGATCGTCATCGACGATACGGTGATCGTCCAGTCCGGAACCTTAAAGCCGGGCAACCAGGTCACTACCCTGAACCTGCTGGACGGAGCAGAAAAACAGCTCCAGCCCGGCGGGTATGACGGCAAATTTGTCGTGTTCTACTATGACCCCGACACCGGCGAAAAAGCCGTGGTCAATACCGAGATCCCTATCACCATTACGGTGCAGGAATAACTAAAACATGATGATTGAGGAGGAACGATCCATGAAGAAATTGATTGCAACCGCTCTGGCATTGACTATGACCCTGAGCCTGAGCACTACCGCTCTGGCCGCCGGCAATGTGGACGGCGCCGGCGTAGGTCCACAGGATCCCATTGATGTCATCGTCAAATACAACGACGATGCCACGGAGCCTACCGTGTACAGCGTGGATCTCACATGGGAGGATATGACCTTTACTTACAACGAATCCGGCACCAGAACCTGGGATCCGGACACCCACACCTATACGGATACCACCTCTGCCGGTTGGGATAAGGTCACCGCTAAGGTTACGGCCACCAACCACTCCAACGCCCCGGTTAAGGTCAGCTTTACCTATACCCCGCAGGGCGATACCGGCGTGACTGCCTCCATGAACAAGCACAACTTCATATTGGCTGCCGGTAAGGAAGATAGGCCTGACGACGCTGACACGAACAGCGCTGTTCTGACGATCGACGGCACCTCAAAGCCCAACAATTCCGTTACCGCAGGGGGCGTTACCATCGGTACCATCACGGTCACCATCGAGAAACAGTAAAGCTATCATAAAGTAGAGAATATCCTGAACATGAAAAAATTGGTTTCCATGCTGGTTGCCGCCGCTCTGGTTTGCACCATGAGCACCACTGCCTTTGCCGCAGATCAGGACGGCGTAGGCACCGGCAGTTACTACGCTGATGTCAAGGGTACCTATCAGGCCGGCAGTTCCGGCGCTGTTGTATACAGCGTGGATATCGCCTGGACCGACATGAGCTTTACTTATACCGGCGCCGGTGAAGGTACCTGGGACCCGGAGACCCACCAGTATAGCGGAAGCTCTGAGGGGGCCTGGACTGCCAGCAATGACTCCATCACCGTGACCAACCACTCTAACGCCGCAGTCAAGGCCACTGCTTCCTATCAGGCCGAAACCGGCTATGAGAGCACCACCATGACCTTCGGCAACAACGGGGCCACGGTAGCTACCGCCGTGGGTACAGAAGTTGCTTCGGCTCCCAGCGCCACCATCACCGTTACCCCCGGCGGAACCCTTGCCGAAAACGCCAATGGCGGCAAGATTGGTACCATCACCGTAAGCATCGCTGCTGCGGGGTAATCAACAGCTTCAGTTGTCAAGGGGCAGGAAAAATCCGTCCCTTGACCTCTGATGTCCGGGCATTGGCTCAGCCAGTGTCCGGACATGAGGGAAAGGAGTGTGGTGTCGTTTTGGCGCAGCAAAAACATAGAAAAAATTGGGCTGTACCCGTTTTGGTGATAGTCTGCCTGCTGTGTCTGGCGATGATGGCCGCAGCTCTGGTATATACACAAAGCCCCGCACAGGGGGAATTTACCCCGCCGCCTTTTGAGGAATCGGCTGTGTCCGGTATCCCGGAAGTACCGGAAGAACTGGGCTGGCAGGAGCTGGACGCCCAGGCATTTCAGGTGGGGGTATGCGGGGCTGTCGTACTGGAAGGCAGCCAGGCCGACGTGTGGCTCACCAATCCGGAGAGCAACACCGTCTGGCTCAAGCTGCGGATAATGGATGAAAATGGAACTGTTCTGGGTGAGACCGGACTGATCCGTCCCGGGGAATATGTGCAGTCCGTAACCTTCGACACGGTCCCTGCGTCCGGTGCAACGATTTCCATGAAGGTGATGGCCTATGAGCCGGAGACATACCATTCCGCCGGTGCTGTCACTCTGAATACGGTCGTGCAGGTGGAAGATGGATGAAAAA
>ENA-OPBW01001593-OPBW01001593.1-human-gut-metagenome-genome-assembly--contig:-NODE-1593-length-11348-cov-4.834056_pt1 | contig 11348 bp, 7 predicted proteins | sample MGYA00241070_ERZ501456 | MGnify/ENA primary metagenome ERZ501456 (study PRJEB25962, sample SAMEA2042624) | human gut metagenome | biome: human gut; feature: human-associated habitat; material: faeces...
CTCCCCCCGGCCCGTGGCCAGGCCGCACAGAATGGACAGGACTGCCATTCCCGTCCAGATCCACGCCATCGTCATCCGGCCAGCCCCCCTCTCGTCCCATTTATACGGAGGTGATTTCGGAAATAATACCCAATTCCGTTCGACAAAATTTGTTGGTATTTTTTGATTTAAGGAGAGCATAAGAAATAATTTGTCGGTTTTTGCAATATTTTCACATATGTGGTTGACAGAATCAATCTTTGTAGTATAATTAGATTTGCCGTTTTCGGTATTCTTTTACAGATTCCGTGCCGTCTCGATGGTTCTCTCATTGACGACTGGCGACAAGGAAAGGATGGTTTAACTTGAAATCTACCGGTATTGTGCGAAAAGTGGACGAATTAGGCCGTATCGTACTCCCGATTGAGCTGCGCCGCACCCTGGACATTGCGGAGAAGGATTCCCTGGAAATTTACATGGATGGTCCTGCCATCGTGTTGAAGAAGTATCAGCCCGCCTGTATCTTCTGCGACGACGCCAAGGATGTGATCGTCTACCACGGGAAAAATATCTGCCCCAAGTGCATCAAGGCCCTTCAGGAGGCGCTGGCCAGCGAGTGAGCCGGCGGACAAGATCACAAAGATTACATACAAATTGGCTTACGGTGTGATACTCCGTTCCACGAGGGACGGAGTCTCCTTTTGCACAAAAAACGCCCGCATGTGGGACAGGTGCTCATAAGAAAGTGATTTGAAAGAATTATGATTATGGCATCTGTCAGGCAGGATTGGGCAACGAAGAAATACGCTGTATCCAGCAGATTTTGCTGGATACGGCGTATTTTCTTGCCTATTTACGTTTCCGTTTGCCTTTTCCGTGTGTCATATTGCTTTTGCCTTGCTGGTTTACGGAATTTTTCATATGTTTCGACAGCCGCAGCACCTCAATCAGATTAACGAACTGCTCTTTGGTGATCGCATCATAGTCAATGCCGAAGGTCACCAGAAAGGCCCTCGCCTTCTTTTCGTCGCTGCTGCCCTCGAAATTCATGGCGGTCTGCAACTGCTGCTGGGCTTGTGCAGCGGCGGACGGCTCGTCCGCTATCGTGCTGTCGGTTTTGTGTGACTCACGAATATCGCGGAGTATCCCTGTCAGGTCATCTGCAACCACATGACCGAAGTATTCTTCCTCAGACACCTGCGCCAATTCCAGTGTGCGCAGATAGAGATCGTTCGCACTATCCTCTCGCTTTGCCAGCACCATTTGACGCACGGTTTCCAGCACAGCGTTCATGTCGTTGATCCGCATATCTGCAATGCGGTCAACATAGATTTCCGCATCCAGCATCAAACGCTGAAAATCTTTGTGGCAGATCAGCTCCGACAGCAGCCGGTGGTTAAACTGTCCATCCTTCAATACCTCAATCGCACCATCACCCAGATGCAGGGCTTCCAGCTCTGTGTTTGGGTGATTTTTTGTTTCCGTCAAACCCATCAGGTAATCGGCGGACACACCATAGAACTTTGCCAGCGCCGCGATGCTGAACGGACTAATGTCCTTAAAATCGTCTGCCTCATATTTGCCGAGGGCGGCACGGGAAATGCCTGTGGCCTCGGACAGCTGCTCCAGCGTAAAACCGCGCTCTGTCCGCAAATCTTTGAGCCGCTCTGGGATCGTCAGCTTGATGTTCATATCCGCGCCCCCCTCTCGTTCTGCTTCCCATTATAACACAGATTTCTATAAGCGTGGAAATTTCCGCTTTTCGTACCCATTCTCCAACCTTTTGGATATACGGGAACAGCCCCGATTTTTCGTTAAACTGTACTTGTCGAGAGACACCAGAACCTTGAAAACCACATGACCGTCCGAATGGGATACCCCCGGCAGGGGAAGCAGCGCCATGACCACGCTTATTTGAAAGCACGGGAGAGCGTGTCAATGCCGGGATACGCCGCTGAAAAGGCTGGGGCAGGAACGGCATTCGGAGAGAACGGCAAAAATGCAGCGATGTTTTCAAAGAAAGTAAAAACAGCGAAAAATCCGGCGTTTTCATATTGATAACGCCATCAAAGCGCGATACACCGGATGGCGAAGCTGGTACGCTGTCTGGCGCATGATTTCCCCGTTCTGCGAAAATCCACGCGGAACAGTGAAACCGAAGCCTGACAGTTGTGAACAGGGCTTCGCATACGGCAGAGGAAACAGTTAGTCGCATACCATTATCCATTGCCCAGCGATGAACCCAAGTACGCTCATCAGCGCATCGGCTTCACCGCTAAGCAAACAAACAAGGAGGGCAAAAGCTATGAGAAATAAAGAAATTTACCGAAACGAGATTAAGTCGTATATTATCCGGGCTGGCATGACCATGAGCGAGGCTGTGGAAATCCTGGCCGACGAATACGGCTGGAGCAGCAGCGTCCCCAACCTGTCGGACAAGCTGAAACGCGGCAGCCTGCGCTATGGCGAGGCTGTGGAGCTGGCCGATGTGCTGGGGTACGACATTGTTTGGCAGAAACGCGGGAAGGAAAAGAGATAAATAAAAAGCGGATTTACCAAACTTTTTCCGCTGGATGATCATACTGTGCTGCCAAAGAGATATTTTTATGTATCATATTCCTTTTAACGGACATTTTTGCTATAATGCAATCATCCAAAGGGAGGGGAGGAGGCGCTGTGGATCAGTTTAATGTAATTCATGAAGCGGCGCAGCAAGGGCTGCCCGGCGAGATGCTGCTGGTATTCACTATGGTGCTCTGGTGCATCTTTACCCTGATCCTACTGGCGGATCTGCACAATAAACTTAACAACTGGTGCTTTATCAGCGGTATTCTGTTCAGCGTTGGGGCACTCAAGGAATATTTGTTCTATACATTGGGGCCGCAGCTGATCCAGGCCAGTATCTGGACGGATGATTTTTCCGAGGGTCTGTATTCTGTACTCAGCGCGGTATTCTACTATCTTTCAATGCCGTCCGTTCTGGTGTTTGCCTTTTTCTTTCATAGATTAGAGCAGCGGGCGGGCAGGTGGTTCCTCTTCCTAAGTATTGCAGCCTATTTGCCCGCCGCAGCGCTAGTCTGTATTTTCCCCTTCACGCAGACGCTGTACTTCCAGCAGGACACGGTATTTTGCCTGAGCGTTGCGGGTTATAACTGGGGGATGGGCATTCTCTCCACCGTTGTTTTGCTGCATGCACTATGGGAGGAACGGTTGAGCATGCGCTTCCAGCAGCGCCGCCTCGCAGCCATGACCATGCTCGTACCGCTGTGGTTTTGGCTTGTTTCCGCGTTTCCATATCATGCGCTTGGTATCCCTAACCTAAGGAAATTATGGCAGTTTAACCTGATCATCGCGCTGTGTATTTTGATATTCTTCCTTTGCCGGGCGTTTCACGGCGGGATATGGGGGCTGCGGTTCCGGCGCGAGACATATGACTGGACGAGCGGTGGCCAAGTGATCCAGCGCAATGCGCATTATGTGGGGCATGCGTTAAAAAATGACTTGGCGAAGATTGAGTGGTGTACCGCGTTGATGCAGAGCCGCGGCTATCTGGATCATGAATTGGATATCATCAATGGAGCAGTGCTTCATCTTAAGCAATTTGTCAACCGTACGAAGCTCTATGCTCAACAGATCACGCTGATGCCGGAGCTGTGTGCAGTAAAACCACTTTTTCAGAGTACGGTGGCGGAAACCGTGTTTCCGATGGACCGTGATATCATACTGTCGGTTGGAAGGTGCGACGCGCAACCGCTGTTCTGCGACCAGACGCACTTGCGCGAAATGCTTTCAAACCTGATTGACAATGCGGTGAACGCGATGCCGGAGGGCGGTAGGATCGAACTATCCTATTGCTGTCAACGGTGGAAAGCGGTGATTTCAGTAACAGATACCGGATATGGTATGGAGCCCGGGACGCTTCAGCAAGTGTTTGACCCTTATTTTACCACCAGGCAAGGCGGCGGTAATATGGGACTGGGGCTCTATTACTGCTGGAATGTAATGAATGCGCATCACGGCAGCATTTCTGTGAAGAGCGCGCCGGGCCGCGGCAGCACGGTATCCCTTTGTTTCCCGATGCACCGCCAGAACGTCCATAAAGGAGGCGTGCAATGAATCCCATCCGTATTTTAGCAGTGGACGACGATTTGGATTTCCGCTATCTGCTTACACAGATGCTGCTGGGACAGCCAGATCTGGAACTTGCTGCGGTGTGTGCCACCGCGCAGGAGGGCTGCGCTGCGGTTGCCCGCCTACAGCCCGATATTGTCCTGATGGATCTGGAATTGATTGGAAGTTATACAGACGGCGCAGATGCGGCCCGGCGTATCCGTATGCAGACGACCGCGCGGGTGCTCATCCTGACTGCGGATGATAATCCGGAAACTGTCATCCGGGCCAGTGTCCATGCCTTTGCCTCAGGTTATGTGCTCAAAAGCCAGGCTTCCATGCTGCTGCCTACCATCCGCGAGACCGCGACTGGACCGACGCCGCAGTCGCATCTGATCTGTGCAGCGCTGCTGCAGGCGCTGACTGTCGCGGAGCGGGCGGTGTTGCGGCAGATGCTGGGGCAGGAGGTGCAGCTGTATTCATCGGCCAAGACAATTGCCAACCAGCAAACCAGCGTGCTGCACAAGCTGGGCCTTCCGGACCGAAATATGCTGCGGCACATATTTGCCGCCTATTTGTCCTGAAAAGATTTCACTGCGTTCGGCACAGGGGTGTGATCTTCCCCTGTGCCGAACGCTTTTTCAGGATTTAACGAATTCCCATATTTTTTGGGAACAAAACAGCTCAGCAGTATGCTATATTTTTTGTGTAACATGCTGTGAGGCAGTGGGATGCTCCGCGACCGGCGCGGGTGCGCTATGTAGAGCCGCACGATTCTTTGCCCTGGAACCGGCGTCAGATGGTACGGCAATTCGGACCACCGCATAGAAATCCGGGAGAAGGATCATAGAAGGGGCAGTTTTACAGCCCACACTGGAATTTTCCCCAAAAGGAGTTGGACAGACGTGATGCATACGCGAATTCGTACACGAATCATCAGCACACTGCTGTCGGCAGCTATGTGCCTGAGCATGTTCCCGGCACAAGCCTTTGCGGCCACAGTGGAGGCCAAACTGCAGGTAGAAGCGGAGACCCAGTCTCCTATCGCCGTTCTTGGCGGGGATGCGGAGACGGCGGAAGGCGCAAAGCTGACGCTGCGCGTGACGGAAGGGCAGCATATTGCGCGGGACTATGACCAGACGCTCTATGTGCAGGTGACCAATCACAGTGCCGTCATGCAGAAGTACTACCTCAGCTGCAATAACAATCATGCCGATCTCTCCATGAACTTTGTCATGGCCGGGGCGGAAGAATCGCCGCTGGTGATTGAGCCAGGTGAGACGCAGACCGTGGAACTGAGCGTTTTTGCCCAGAATGCGGAGGACACGGTGTATACCGTTTCTGTGCAGAGTACCCTGGTTACCACGGGCAAAGAAGTTGAGGATGCGTCTATCGATCTGCCCTTTACCTGCGATCCGGGTGACGGCCAAGTGTCCATTGAGCCGCAGGGCGCGGCGGATCCTTCAACTCTGGTGCAGACCTACAAGATTACCAATACAGGCGGCTCGGATATCGCAGACTTGGGTTTAACTCTGGCGGGGGAAGACGCCAATTACCTGCGTCTGGATCCGCTGGTGGAGAACTATCCGCTGGCGGCGGGCGAGTCGATCACGGTTGAGCTTGTGCCGGATCTGGCCCAAATGAAAGCGGACAACAAAGAGGAGTTGACCGGAACGATCGTGCCCACGGGCGGCGTAGCGCCAACTGTGGCCCGTGCCGCATCGTCCTTCGTCGTGAAGGCGGATCTAGAGCAGGTCAAAACCATCTCTGCTTCTGATTTGGCGCTGTATCAGGAGGGGAACCCCTACTATAACAGCGAATACGCATGGGAAAAGACGAAGCTGACCAGCACGGTTGGGGAAACAACTACCGATCTTGTTGAACTCAGCCAGAAATATTACAATTCGGACGATACGAGCGGCGTCAATACATCTGATGAACTCGATGAAGTGCTGGACAAACTGATCGCCGAAGACGGTACATACGATCTTGCGATTCAAACCGTTCTGCAATATACGGACGAGGACGGTACCCAAAAGGAAGTGGGCATCAATGTGTCGTCGAAAACGGAGATTATCTTTTCGGAAAATGCATCTGCGTCCACAGAACCGGGATTCACATATTACTATTTTGAGGGCACTGACACACTGCGGGTCGAAATGGTGACCTACAGCACCGATGTGCAGGGCTACAATGATCAAATCGCTGCGGGTATCAATGCAGCAAAGAGTGCTGTGTATGTCAGCCAGCCAGATACAGCCCTGCTCGCTCGCACAGCCCGGGCAGCTGAGGGTATCGTGAAAGAAACCTGTGCTGTGGAATTCTCCAAAGCCGGGCTGGATATTCTTGGCGACATAGCCAGTAATGACGGGCATGTTGACTTCACCAGTGTTGTACCTGAAGAGGCGCTGGATAAGATCAAAAACCTGTGCAAGGCCACTGCACCGGTCCGCACCATGGCCAACGTATTGGAGGGGGCAGCATCCGTCAGCGAGTTGGTGGTGGATATAGGAGAGACAGCGGATGTGTGGAACGATCCGGACATCCCCGCCGCAGATAAGGTTGGTTACACAGCGGTCATCACGATGAAGCACACGTTCGGCAACGTCCTCAACACCGCGATTGTTACGACTTCGGCAGGCGTCGGCGGTCTGTTCCTGGACGGCGTCGGCATGGTGCTGGGCGCAGCGTTGGGCTCGGTGGCCGCCGGGTACATCAGCGATTTGATTGAGGAAGATTTGGAGCTGTACAAGCAGCTGTTTGCCCAGATGCGTTTCCAGTCCTTTGGCAGCCAGTGCACCAACCGCGGCTTGCTGAGCAGCACCTTCAAAATGCCGGCGTACACGAGCAGCGACGGCAGCGACGCGCTTTCCGGCGCGCTGGAAGTGCCCAGCATATACGTCTCCAGCCGTCTTTATGACGGCAGGCCGTATCGTGACTATTACGCGGACGAAGAATTCGGCGGCGACGAATATGAACACCATCGTGAAGGAGTCACTAATTACAAGCTCAATGGACAAACGCTCAAGACGCAAGTAGAGCACGGCCTGTCAGAGGCGGCTTTTGCGGAACTGAAAGGGGAAGCCGTTGCCGAGGCGCTGAAGGATGGCGCGCAAAACACGCTGGTGCGCGATTATGCTACCAATGCGGGACACTATTTGGTGGAAACTGACATGAACATTACGGTGATGCCGGAGGCTGATTTTGAACTGGGCTATGTGGATAGCCCGGATGAACTACAGGACGTGCGTCAGCTGCCGGACTTCGCCGTCTTCCCGGAAAATATTGGGCCGGAGAAGGCCTTCATCCTTGATACGGCGAACAAAGTGGGGGTGAGTGTGAGCAATCTGGGCAGCGCAGGCGGCTGGGTCAATGTGACAGCTGCGTGCAACGGGGAGCCGCTCGGCACGCATGAAAATGTATACGTTGCGCCGTTCTCCTCTGAAAAGGTGTTTTTTACCTGCACCCCGACTCAGGAAGAAAATACCATCACGGTTACCTTGGACCGGCCGGAAACCAGCGAGGACGGCTTCCAGCTGAGCACAGAGGAGACCCTTCTCACCAACAATGAGGCGTCCGAGGTCTTGTATGCCCGGGAGCGCATGGTGCCCAAAATTGTTAGCATGCCCGAACTCGTGCGTTTTGAGGAGATCCCGCAATATGTGGTGGAACTGGAGGATGCCCTGGACGTCGCTTCGGTAAAAGTGGAGGTCAATGGGCGGACGTACGCCGCCAGCCTCCAGCAGCTGTCCGGCGATTACGGCGGGAACATGCTGCGGGCGGTTGCCGCTCTGGACGGACAAAACGTAGGAACATATCAAGCCACAGTGACGGTGGAATACTACGCCGCAGAAAACGGGCAGACCGTTACCAAGAAGTTGACACAGTCCGCTGAGGTGATTTTCCAGCAGGATGAGCAAATCATTTTTTATTTGGATTGCCCCTCGGCGTGTATTGATGCAAACAGGTTTACCGTCTTGCAGCGCAACAGCGCCGGTGAACTGGAAATTGCAAGCAATGCCACGATTGGTTTGGGGATGCAGTCCAATCCCAGCCGCTTCACTGTTGAATACGGCCTGCGCACGCCGGATGAGCAGAAAAACTGCTATGTTGTCATCCAGTACAACGAAGACAGCGCCAGCGGTACGCCGGGCGGGATCGCCGTGGCATCGCTGGATGGTTTGGCTGGCCGGACGCTGCCGACCAGCGGTGAAGAAGTCGTAACGGCGTCTATCACAGCTGCTGTCAATAAGCTCAACCTTTCGAAGCTGACCGCCATCAATGGCATGCCGCTTGCGTCCTCTGTTCCCTCCAGCCGTGTGCCGGAAGTGAAGTCTTACGACGGCAAGATCTATTTTTCCGGCGCGGATTCCATTCAGATGCAAGCATCGGTAGATCCGGGAGGGAATGATTGGTTTTATACCCGGATCACCCTCTCAAAGGACAGCCCGGATGTGAACCTGACTGATTTTTATACTGAGGTGGAACTGGGCTTCGATTATTCGACCCTCAGCAGTGCAGGCGTTATGCGGGATGCATACGCACGGCTGATCGATGCAGACGGAACGCCACATATTGTAAACGCCTATGCGCATGCATCTACCTCCAGCGCAAACGTATATCTGCCGGTTCAGCTGGATGCCTACACGGACGCGTATGCAGCGATATTCCATAGAGGTAGTAGAGGGATTGTCTATCTGTACGCAGACCTGAAGAATACAAAGGAGCAACTTTCTCGAGACACCTGCAAGCAGGTGACTTTCCAGCTGCCAGACGGTGAATCCCCGTTGGACTGCCAGCTTTCGATCACCCGGCAGGATATCGGCAGGGCGCAGACGGTAGAAAATATATCGGAACTGGATTCGATCTATCTCGCTCCCGGCGTCTACGATGTGGAGCTGGACTATCAGGCCGAGGCGGACGGAACGCTTTATACCTATCAGGATCAGCTGAACATAACCGACACCGCCGAAACGATGGTTATTTCGCTGCCCGGTTCCAGCGCCGGATTGGCACGGCGGGCCACTCCAGAATCTGTTTTTGCCCTTGAAGTAAATTGGCCTGCAATTTTCACCGGCGCAGAGCTGTATACCCGGACATCCTCCGGCTGGGGCGAACAGCCCGTTGCGGTACAAAACGGCGGCACCACTGCTCTGCCGCCAGGGACGAATCAGGTGCGGCTTGCTCTGACCAGCGCAGGCTGTATGGCAGAAGTGGTCAGCGGTGTGCCGGAGAATGGCGTCCTGCAGATTGGTGACACGTTTACCGGCACGGCAGCAGCCAAAACCCAGACCTGTACACCAGGCGGTACACTGACGCTGCGCCTCTCCGACCTGTCCAGCGGAAGCGCCTATTTGAAGGGATACCAAGCGAGTGCCGAAGGGGCGGAATTGGCCGGGACTGTAACACTGCGCGGAAGCGAAACATATACGCTCCCCGTGACTGTCTCTGATCTTTCGGAAGAGCTGACTGTAACCTTGCCTCAGGAAATAACAGGGGGTTCTTACGAGTGCGCGGTCTCGCTGCTGACGGAGCAGACGGTCGAGCCTCCGAACGATCCGGATATCCCAGATATACCCGAGGACCCGGACGATCCCGACAACCCAGATACTCCGGATGAGCCCGACACGCCGTCCGGCGGCGGAGGCGGCGGAAGTGCGGCAGACGGCAAGCCTGACGTTGAGGTTTCCGGTACAGGCGGTACAGCGGCAGCTGCAAACAACGGTACTGTGACCATCACACCGGACGAAGGTTATAAGATCAGTACAATCACGGTCAACGGCAAGGAAATCGCTGTCCCATCGGACGGAAAACTGACCGGGCTTAACAGGAATGACAGGGTTGTCATCACCTTCGAGAAAGCCGATACAGAAGGATTGCCTGTTATCAGCACGTTTACTGACGTTGCGGCTGACGCCTGGTATGCGGATGCGGTGCAGTGGGCGGTGGAGCATGGAATCACCGGCGGAACCTCCGCTACGACATTCAGCCCTGACACCTCCTGCACCCGCGCACAGATGGTGACCTTCCTCTGGCGGGCCGCTGGTTCCCCCGAACCCATAAAGAGCAGTACTCCCTTCGCCGATGTGGATGCGACTGCCTACTACTATGAGGCCATGCTCTGGGCCGTGGAGCAGAACATTACATCCGGCACCAGCGCTACTACCTTCAGTCCGGATGCTGTGGTAACCCGCAGCCAGACTGTCACCTTCCTGTGGCGCGACGCCGGGTCTCCTCCGACGGCCTCCGGCAGCAGCTTCATGGATGTGACGGCGGACGCTTACTATGCAGAGGCCGTGACTTGGGCGGCCAGCGAAGACATTACCTCCGGTACCAGTGCCATCACCTTCAGCCCAGATGCCGACTGTACTCGCGCCCAGATTGTAACCTTCCTTTGGCGCTATTGTGTAGGGTAAGAAATGGATGACGGAGTTAGCGGGCTTAGCGGCTCTGTCATCAAGTCTCCAATATTCCAAGGGCGCACTTCTATACAGGGACAAGCCCTGTATCGTGCGCTCTGCGAGGCAGACAGCCCGGACAGCAAATGTCCGGGCTGTTTTGCGTCACTTCGTTCCGAACAAGGGGCTGCACCCCTTGCGCCGCTATACGGCTATCCCTGCGCACTTTGTGGGCAGAGCAATTTGCTGACGCAAACAGCACCGCCCGCAAAGTTTTGAATATGTATCCCAGACCGTTTACTGTCTTTCGGTAGACGGTCTTTTTGTTTTTACACACCAATATTTTAGGAGGTCGTGCACCATGCCCAAACAGAAAATCATCCCGGAGCTGGAAGCTGAAATTGCCGCCAAGGAACGTCAACTTGCCCAGCTCCAGCACAAACAGCAGCAGCTGGAAAACCGCCGCAGCTACTATGAGAAAGGCGACCGCCGCAAGCGGGCGCACCGCCTCATCACCCGCGGCGCGGCCATCGAAAGCGTAGAGCCGCTGGCAAAGGTTTTGAGTGAAACCGAATTTTACGCCTTTGCGGAAAAAGCGTTTGCTCTGCCGGAGGTCAAAAGTCTGCTCATGTCCGCCGTCAACGCCCACAACGCCGCCGGGCAGAAAGGAAAGGGATAATCTATCGCGCTATATCATTTTCATGTGACGCAGATCAAGCGCAGCGCTGGGCAGTCAGTTGTGGCGTCCGCCGCCTACCGTTCCGGCGAAAAGCTGCACAGCGAGTATTACGGTGAGGACAGCGACTACACCCGCAAGGGCGGCGTGGTCTGTTCCGAAATCCTGCTGCCGCCCCATGCCCC
>ENA-OPBW01001595-OPBW01001595.1-human-gut-metagenome-genome-assembly--contig:-NODE-1595-length-11336-cov-2.669533_pt1 | contig 11336 bp, 7 predicted proteins | sample MGYA00241070_ERZ501456 | MGnify/ENA primary metagenome ERZ501456 (study PRJEB25962, sample SAMEA2042624) | human gut metagenome | biome: human gut; feature: human-associated habitat; material: faeces...
GTTCATCGCCTTCGACGTCATCGGTCGTGATGATGAACTCCTGGCCTTCCTTGAGCTGCACCTTGTCTTCGCCTTCGGCGTTCTTCTTGAACCAGCCGCAGCGGATCTTGGGACCCTGCAGATCGACGAGGACCGCCACGTTGCGGCCGGTGGTCTTGGATGCTTCGCGCACGTTGTTGTACACGCGCAGATGGTCTTCCGGAGTGCCGTGCGAGCGGTTGAGACGGGCCACGTCCATCCCCGCTTCGACGAGCGCGGTGAGGTTTTCGAGAGATTCAGTAGCTGGACCGATGGTATCTACGATCTTTGCTTTACGCATGAATGCCTACCTATTCTTTGACGGTTGTGCTCCTTGGAGAGCACATTCAACATTGCTCTAGCTTACTCCTTTTTCGCTTTAGCCTGTCGCAAATAGCGAAGAAGTCTGTGAGCGCTCACAACCATTGTGCCGCAAGTACACACCATATGGCTCTCCGGCATGTCGCCTCAGGGGCGCTCCTGCGAATCCGAAGGTGCCGCGGCCTGCTTCGCGTCGATCGAGATGTATTCCGTCATCAGGTCGGTGCGGCCGCCCGGATTGATGCAGAAATTCGGCTGGTTGCTGCGGCAGGCGTCGCACTGCCCGCAGAAGGTATACGGATTGATCGCCACCCGGTCCCCGGGCTTGAGCTCCGCCGGGGAGACCCGCTTGCCGACCGCCTCGATGATCCCCGAGCCCTCGTGCCCCAAAACGCCGTTTTTGGGGTAGGCCGCCTTGCCGTTCAGCATCATCATGTCATATCCGCAGATGGAGGCGTATTTCAGCGAGAAGCGCGTCGGTGACCAAGCGGTCGTCAATGGAGGGTTCCTGCGTTTGCAGGGCCGCCTCGAACGGCTCGCCCTCCCGGTTTTCCCGTTCTATGGGAAGCCCGTTTTTCAACTTTTGCAGCAGGGTATAGTGCCGGTAGACCTTTTGTTTTGCAATTTGCATGGCAAAGGCCTCCGAGTTTTGGACATATTCGCCTCCCCTTTTTTTCAGAATGAAAAAAAGCTCTGTGTAGGTTTCCTGAAAGATATCCTGAATATCAGAAGGGTTTCCGCATTTTGAGGTGATATAGATGAGAACCTTTTGACTCGTTTCATCGTACATTTGATTGAAAAGGGGTTCGATTGCCTGGCCGGCCATTCCAATGCCTCCCTTTCCTTTGATGGCGGCGTGCTGAAACCTGTATGGCGGTTTGACGCCGTTCACTGTAGAAGCGTCTGAATCAGTCGAAAAAGTTTCAGAAGAATGAAACATTTTTTAAGAAAAGAGCTTTAGCTTGCATCGGCCTAGCCCGATGCATTATAATGGATAAGGTCATATCCTGTTTTATTTCATTTCTCATTATGGGAAGGACGACGAACATGTATCGCTGCAATATTGTGCCACGCCCCAACCAGATTCAGCCCAGGGAGGGCTTTTTTACGATCCCGCGTGAAGGGCGGATCGAGGATTTTGTCACGCGTATGATCGATACGCGGTTATCCGGCGCGGAGAGCTACCGGTTGCATGTCCGCCCGGAGGGGATTACAATCAGCGCCGGCACGCCGCGCGGGCTGTTTTACGCGATGCAGTCGGTCAGGCAACTCATAGCCACTAGCGTAGGGCGGATTCCATGCATGTGCATCTGTGACGAGCCGGCCTACCCTTATCGTGCCTTTATGATTGACTGCGCCCGCCATTTTTTCACCGTCGCGGATCTGAAAAAAATGATTGATGCCGCCGCGCTGTTTAAGATGAATGTGTTCCACTGGCATCTCACAGATGATCAGGGCTGGCGCGCTGAGGTAAAAAAACACCCGGAGCTGACCGAAATAGGCTCGATGCGGCGTTCCTCCGATTTTGGCGGAATCCATGTGGCCGGCCCTTATGGTGGGGCCTATACACAGGAGCAGATGAAGGAAATTGTTGCCTATTGCGCCGAGAGATATATTGAGGTGGTGCCGGAGTTTGACATGCCGGGCCATACCTCGGCCTTGCTGGCGGCGCATCCGGCTCTCTCCTGCACGGGCGGGCCGTTTCAGGTGCAAACAAAGCAAGGGATTTTTAAAGATATTCTATGTGCAGGCAAGGAGGAGACGTTTCGTCTCATTTTTGACGTCCTGGAGGAAATGCTTGCTGTATTCCCCTCCCGCTATATCCATATCGGTGGCGATGAAGCGCCGAAGGCGCGGTGGAAGGCCTGCCCGGATTGTCAGGCCCGAATGCGGGAAGAGGGGCTTTCAAGCCTTCAAGCGTTGCAGGGCTATTTTATGAACCGCATCATATCCTGGTTGGGCGACCGGGGGAGGGCGGCTGTTGTCTGGAACGAATCCCTGCGTGGCGGCAACCTTGCCCCCTCTGCCGTGGTGCAGATGTGGATGGATAAAAACGGGGAATGCGCGCGCTGGGCAAATGGTGGCGGCAAACTCATCGTATCCGATTTTTATCATTACTATTGTGACTACCCCTATGCGATGACCCCGTTGCGGAAAACGTACCATTACCGCCCGGCGCTCAAGGAAGTCAGGCCAATTTATCAAAAAAACATTCTGGGTGTGGAAGCACCGGTTTGGGCAGAATATATCGAAACCTTTGCGCACATGAGCGAAATGTGTTATCCTCGTTTTGCCGCCGTCGCAGAGGCGGGCTGGACGCGGGAAGAACGGCGCAATGCGGAGAGCTTTGAGCGGCGGTTTCAAATGGTGACGCCAATGCTTGCAGCATTGGGCGTCCATCCTGCTGCGCCGCAATTATGGAATCCGCGCCCGTATATGAGGTTGAAAGGAACAGCGCAATTTTTTCTGCCAAAGCTACCTTCTAATTTCCGTGATTAAGCATGTAGGGCATAAAAACAAAGGTTGAATTGTTCCAGGCGGGCCTTTTTCGAGTGCCCGCCTATTGTTTTTTGAAACGTCAGGCGCTCTCCGCTCGATGAGAGAGAAAAAATTGGATAAGTGGGGAATAGAAAACGGGAATTTCTTTTCATTATAAATAGAAAAAGTGCGTTGCTTTCCTATGGTTTTTAGGGATTATCCTATTTTGCACATATTTTTATCGAATAAAATGGTTTTATTCTACATAAACAGGCTTTTTTCAAGGCCTGAAAATATTGCGTACGCTGGGCGAATCGGCTAGAATAAGAATTAGGAACCTTGTGTTTTTTCACAACGTGCAGAAAAGGAGCGACTTGTATGGCTGAATTGAGATGGCATCCCTTGACCAAGGATTGGGTGATGATTGCGAGCAACCGGCAGAACCGGCCCAATATGCCGAAGGATTATTGCCCGTTTTGCCCGAGCTTTGGCAATGTGCCCGATTATGAAGTGCTGAAATATGATAACGATTTTCCCGCGCTTTCCCAGAATCCGCCGGAGCCGGATGATGTGGCGGATGACTTTTTTCGAGTGCGCCCTTCCTATGGCAAATGCGAAGTGATTTTATATTCTCCCGGCCATACGGTCACGCTCCCTGAATTGTCGGACGAGCATATGCAAAAGCTGGTTGCCCTTTGGTGCGAGCGGTATGAAGCGATGCGTGCGGATGAAAAGATTAAATATGTATTTCCATTTGAAAACCGCGGTGCGCTCGTGGGTGTTTCCATGCCGCATCCACACGGCCAGATTTATGGCTATTCCTATGTTCCCAAAAAGCTGGAGCTGGAGGCACAGTCTGCCCATGAGCATTATGAGCAAACAGGCAAATGCATTTTTTGCGATATGCTGGAGCATGAACTGGCTGCGGAGAAACGGATTATTTTCCGTAACGAGTATTTCACAGTATTCCTGCCCTTTTTCTGCGAATACCCGTATGGCGTATATATCTTCCCAAACCGTCACGTTCCTTATATGACGGATCTCAATGAAGAGGAGCGTTTCGCCCTCGGCGTTACCATCCGCGATACTGTGGCGATGTTTGACAATCTTTTTGATTATCAGTTCCCTTACATGATGTGCATGCATAACGCTCCCGTAAACACAGGGGACTATAGCAAGGATTATCACTTCCATATTGAATTTTTCCCGCCGATGCGCTCTGCGGATAAGCAAAAATTCAACGCATCCAGTGAAACGGGTGCATGGGCGCATTGCAACCCGCGCGCGCCGGAGGAATCCTCGGAGGAGATGCGCCAGGCATATCAAAAAATGCTGCGCAAACGGGCCGAAAAATAATTTTCAGGTTTCTCTACGGGGCAGAGTCTGTATCACAAAGTGAAAATTTTTAAAAATTTAACATGGATTGATTTGGAACCGCTGCGTTTTCTGCCAGCGGTTCCTTTTTTATGTGTTTATTTTATGTAATGCAATACTACTTTACACGTAATTTTTTAGATAAATCAGGCTTTTTTATGCGAATACAGCTCTATAGCAATCACGAATTAAGATTTAGAGATGTTATGCAAATTATATATCATAACTTTATATTACTAATTTCAAGGATAATTATTCCGTTTCATACACATAATTCCTCGACATAAACCCATTATATGTGGTTTTGTATATAAAAAACATTAAATTCTAATATTTTTGGGAAATTAAATGTTGACATAGCTCAAATAAAGGTTTATATTGGAAATCGACAAGGGGAAAGTTGTCATTTGAAATCGAACCTTTTGTGGGAGATACCATGTTAATAATGTGGTCTTATTTCACATACTACCGTGGTGAGAGAAAAATGGAACGAATGGACGCGTGCTCCGGCCCCTATGAGCGCATGTGTTGGCCACATGTCTTTTTTCTCGGTTATTTTTCTTTAGAATGGCTGAGCCGGGCGCGTGAATATGGAAGAGGGAGGTGAGTCCAATGGCTTATGGTGAGCGCTGATGCCGCTTGATTCATGAGCTTATGATTCTGAATGGACTAAGATGGCAAATACGCGCTATCAATTTGGACATGCCCGCATGCTTTGCGGGAGGCGCGTTTATACGCGCGCGAATCACCCATTGGCGATTGGTTCGCTCAAATGAAGGCAAAAAGCAGAAACAAATGGGCCGTAGCAGGAGGCGGAAGCCGCTTTTTCGGAAGTGGATTTCGTTTATTTCTGCGTGTGGTTTCGTGTGAATCGGCAGTTGTGCGAAAAAAACTGCCATTTCCGGATGCTTTCAAAGTGGCCGTTGCAGCCGCGGAAACCGGATTGCCCTTCTACCGTGGGCGTTCGGGTTGCCTTCATCCGAAAACATTCTGCTTCGTCCAGATCCCGCCAAATTTTCAACGCTTTGCCCGCCAAGATAGGCTGGGATTGAGCGAGCCGTATCTGGAAATTTGCTCTTTGATCGAAGAGAAAAGGCTAAAAATGCTGCTTGAAGCCGGAATATTGGCCTGGAGTGATGATTTGGAAACGGCATATGGCGTTGTGAACTGGCTTTTCACAAAAGTTGAAACGAAAAAACGATGTCAGAATGAATTCGTTTTGACTGCGAAAAGACTGAATTTTGGCCCCATAATGCAGGAGAAAAGTGCGACTTAAAAAAACTTCAATTACAGGCTGAAATGCAGTCAAAATAAAGTCGTAATGACTGCATAATGACTGAGTTTTAGCCTCGCAGCAGACGAAAAACAGCCCATAAGTTCTGGAATGGATGCAGTCATAATGGGGCTGTTATGACTGCCTTTTGGCCCCGTTTGCAACAAGTTGAACAGCATTCAATGAAGTCACTTTGACTTCATAATAACTGCTTTTTGGCCCCATTTGCAAAAAGGTTGAACGGCATTCAATGAAGTCAGAATGAAGCCATTTTGCCTGCAAAAAGACTGAATTTTGGCCCCATAGTGCAGTCAAAAAATGCAACTGAAAAAAGTCCAGAAAAATTTGTAAAAAGCAGGGGATTATCAGGAAAAGAAAGGGAATAGTGGGATAGATCAGGCTTTGATCGACTGAATTCAGTTGGTTTGATTTGCCCACACGGGTGCGTGCCCCGGCCTTGCGATGCCTGGCGACACCCTGCGCCTCCAGGCGATGAATTTGAAAAACGCCTGGTTCAACCGTGTGAAACATAAAAAAGAAGAAGGGGAGAGTGTGCCATTGCCGGCTCGTCAACGTGCAATCGTTGCGCCCGCGTGTGGCGCAGAGCAGTGAAAGCTGCATCCCCAACGGAGGTTCCTGCGGAAGGCAGGCCCTGCGAGGGCCCGATCCAAGGGAATGGGAGCGGTAGAGGCGTGTCTGCGTTGAAAAACGCCGCGTTGCATCTGCCGTGCCAACAGCACGCGCGTGCATTTCAAATGTAGAAAGGAGAATTCTAGTGAAAAAGCATAGAACGGCTCGTCTCCTTAGTGTCATTCTCGCTGTGGTGATGATCTTTGGATCCATCTCTGTTGGCGTTACGGCGGCATATGCGCCGTATCTGGATGACGCCCTAACAGACAATTACAACACGATCGATCAGGTCACCCTGACCGAAGCGCAGCAGGCTTCTCTGCTGCTCGACAAAGTGGATCGCGCCTTGGCGGATGCAAACATCGTCATTGATGTTTCCGTCGTCGGCACGCTGAATCTCACATCCATCGATAACGCGCTGAGCTCGATTTACAGCGTGACTGGCAACATCCTTTTTAGCTCCGCCACAGTCGGCGATCTTGCGGTTTTAAAAACGCATCGCGCTGACATTGCCTCTGTGCGCCGCTCAACAGCAGGTGCAACCGATGTGGATGTGCTCAACTCCATCGTGACCTATCTCGGCCACTGTGCGGGCACGCTCTCCAAGCTGGTGGATGGCTCCTTTAACTGGGCCATCGTGAAGAGCTACCTGCCCTCCAACATCCGCATTATCATCGACGACATTCCGAATTTCATCAAGGAAACGCTTTGGAATCTCGTCCACCCGACCACGAGCGATCCAATGCCCGCGGGCGAAACCCTCGACCAAATCGTCCAGTATATTCTGGATAACCAGGTTGGCGGCAAAAACGCAGCGGCAGTCGGCTTCGATGGCATCCTGCCCGGCTTCGATCTTGATCTAGCCACGGCCAACGGCTACCGTGCCATTGAAGAGGTTGCTTTCCGCGCGTTGAATCAGTTCCTGGTTCCGCTGATGAATAGCGGCCTGAAAGGCGTCATTCAAAATGCCATCACCGCCAATTCTCAGAAGGGCGGCAATCTGGCAGCCCTCGTCAATCCGGATTATATCGTAACGGCTTATCCGGATAAATCTGCTGAGAATCCGGGCGGGTTCGACACCGCGAAGGGCTTCACAGAGCAGCTCAATGCGATCCTGGGCCACTATGTCAACGAAATGCTTCAGCCCGGCCAGACGCTTTTCACCTGGCGGATGACGGCAAACGCTGGCGAAACGCAGGCTCAGCTTGTGGAAGATAATATCAGCAGCCTGATCAAAGCGATCATTCCGCTCGGCGGCGATACGATCGACACCACCAACATGCAAACCATGGATCTCGCCACTTACATTGCGCGTTCCGCCGTGCAGGAATTCGTCAAGCATGTGACGATTCCGGCGGACGCCTCTCTGCGCGAGATCGCGGTGATCGGCATGAAGGAATTCATCGCCACAATCGTCCCCGAAAAGTATGACAGCATCGTGGTTGCGGATACCAACGAGGCAATCCTCGATTGCGCAAAGGTGATCGGCACCTATTATTTCAACAATCTCTTTGATTTCGACTATCATCCCACAGCTGCGAATGATACGTTCGATAACTTCCTTGCGGCTCTTCTGAGCTGGGGCATGCAGTATGCGGATGGCATTCTTGCCATCTCCAAGGATGGCATCACAGCGGCCAATGTCTGGGAGAAAATCGACACCGCTGTTTTCGCCATTGCTGACAGGCGCTGGTTCAATTATGAAGAGATGTTCCGCGATGCCGATGGCGCGGGCGTTGAGGCGGATCTGACGGCGAAAACGCTCGTCAATTACGTCATGGATACGCTGCTTGATGTTAATTTCGGCAAGCTGTTCACCTTCTTTGATCATAGCGAAAACAGCTCCCTGAATAACACAACGGCGAAATCCGTTATCGTCGGCCTTGTCACTCGCATCGTCAACGGCCTTGCGCCTGGAACGATCCCGAGCACCATCGTGAACTTTGAGGATGCGCTGAACACAGCAACGCTCAAGGCGGCTTTCCAAAACCTGCTTGAGCAGCTCTCCTCGAAGAAAGAAACCTTGATGCCCACCGTGCTCAATCTGCTGGTTTCCATCACAGGCTTTGGCAATGAGCAGTCCCTCGGTAAAGCTGGGCTGAGCCTTGCCTCCCGCGTTTACTGTGATGGCGGCAACGTTCCCTCTGGGCAGACCATGCGCATCTCCAACCTCTCCAACGGCCTCAACCGCGGTTGGCGCGATGCCGCCGGTGTGCTCCATCAGGACGCCATGTATAAGCTGAAGCTCGTCTCCCTGACGAACACGGCCGGCCTGACCACAGGCGCTGTGGCCGACACCGTCATCGATGCGAATGACTCCATCGATGTTGCGATCTCCGGCTCCGTGGCGAATAACACGGAAGTCCGTTTTGACCTTGCCTATCACATCCTCGATGAAACAGGCGCGGTTCTCACGGATACGCCGCAGGTGGTTTCCACCTATTCCTACTTCTATAAAACGGCTGGCAACTATGAAGCCACCAATACGGCGGGCGAGCAGGATGCCAACCATGCAAACTGTGTCCTCATCGAAGGCTATCCGACCTATCTTTACACAACGGATGTCAATCAGGTCGGCATGTTCAACGTGATGGCGCGCCACTATTATCACCTGACCCAGGGCCAGAATGGCTCGCAGCGCATTCTCAATGCGGTTGTCAACGGCACTCTGCCGGCAGGCGTGAGCGCGAATGCGCCGGAGGCGGGCAGCGCATATGATTATATCCTCCTGCTGGACGGCGTTGGCATGGGCCAGAGCTCTTATGGCCGAGTATCCCCCTACGCGGTCAGCCGCGATGTGAACGACCCGCAGCCCTATGGCATCTATGACGTCACCTTCCAGTTCGATATCCGCAACGAAGGCGGCAGTGTGAAACGCACGGGCGCGATCGATCACAAGATCGTCATCTATAACGATTTCGGCCTGCCCGGGCTGCTGAGCACCGTGATGGGCGCAAGCCGCCAGCGCGCCGATTATCAGGCGAACGCGGATGCGGAGTGGAATGCATACCTTGCAGCGCTTGAAGCGGGCTATGCGCTCACACAGGGCAACCCCGATCACAGCAAGATGTTTGCAGACCCCGCCAATCCGGATGGCTCCGACAACGCCTATAAGGCGGCTGTGGACGCCATTAACGCGGCGGTAACGGCTCTGGATGCAAAGGTGAAGCCCACCAATGCTGCGGCCGTTGCAGACCTCAAGGCCACCTTGCAGGCGCAGGAAGGCACAGAGTATTTTGACTTTGTCAATTATGAACTCTTCACCTTCCGCCGCTGGCAGTCTTGGTTCAACAGCGCTTGGAGCATCGTCAATTCGCAGAACGTTGCGGAGGGTGAGACGGCGCCCGCAGTGCGCGATCTTGATATCAAGTATGCCAAGCATATGGTGGAGCTGCTCTACCCCCGCATGATCACCAAGGCGGCCGATAAGACCGCGCTCAATGCGGCGCTCACCACCTATGGCAATGAAGCGCAGGCCGGCAAGGCGCCGGATACCTGGGCGGATTATGCTGCTGCAAAGGCCTTTGCCCTTGAGGTGCAGGCGGATAGCGCAGCCATTCAGGCCAAGGTCAACACGGCGCGCGTAGAGCTCATGAAGGCCCATCGGAACCTGAAGGATGAAGTCCTGACAGTGGATACTGGCAGCACAGCTGTCATTGATTCTCGTCAGATGTTTATTTATGGTTTGGAAGAGTTTTTACCGGATTTGTCCGGATATGTTAGTCCCGTTGGCAATTACACAATTGAGATCGACATGCACGATCAGTTCTCTCTTGGAACCGGAGCATATGTTTATGTGAAACAAGAGGCAGTTCAAAAGGCACTCTATACTGTAGTGCTCTTCGGAGATCTGAATGGCGACGGTGAGATCACAGACGCTGATCAGACGATCATGAATAGTCTTGTCAGTGGCGGTGATACGGCTGGCTTCTTCGCGGGCGGCCCATTCTTTACCGCGGCGGACCTCAACAGCGACGGCCAGATTGACGCAACGGATAAGGCGATCATGGATGCCCACATCGCGGGAACCTATGTGATCGACCAGACGGGAAATAACGAATTACCAGCGGCATAACCTGCCTCAAACCTCTGCCCGTCCGGATAATCCGGGCGAGCAGAGGTTGAACAACCTTGTCGCACCATAGGGGAAAGTGGATTTCATGGTGTGCTATTTGATAATAAAAACAGATTTTTCAGTTATATAGCACATAAATTGGAAAAAACACTTGACAATTCCAAAATGTATATGGTAGAATCAGGTCGAAATTTAAGGATATAATACCATTCGTTAAATTATTTTACATCAAATATGTTCGGCTGGATTTTTTCTGAATTCAACATCAGAAAGCGACATTTTTTATTTTCCTCCAATGATATCGTAAGATATGGAGGGAAAGTTAATTCCCTAAATTCTAGTATCATATTGGAGGTAGGTGTCCGGATGGTAAGGAAAAAACATGTTGTTGGGCGAAGAGTGCTATCCATATTGCTTTGTATGCTAATAGTATTGTGTACAGTGCCAATGATCGCTATAGCCGCAGCTGATGGGGCGGGTGTTAAGGTGATCGAGAGAAGCAACCCACTTTTGTATGTAGTCAGAAATGTTGCAGAAAGATATCAACCGGAGGCTGTGAAAACACAAACGCCTTTATCATCTTATCCGTTGGTAACCACGGGCGCAGTTTTGCGTATGGCGAAAGAAAGTGGTGCTTGGGACGTAGCATACCAGTATAATGTTCTTAAAGCGGAATGGGTGAATGCGGATAAATCATTTGAAGAACCTGGCACGTACACAGAGCCAATTCGAATTGCTCATACGACGGATGAAACTATTTGGGCTATTGTAGAGTATACGTTCACAGTGGAGCAGGCCAGTTCGGTTGCCCCTGCTGAAATTACAAAAATGCCGGAGATCGCTCCTATAGTATTTAAGGAAAACCTGACGGTCTCCGATTTAGCGCTTAGCGGCGGTGAAGCGAATGTGCCCGGCACCTTCAGCTTCACAAACCCGGAGCAGAAGCTCAGCGCTGGAGAATATCAGATTTCTGTTACGTTTACCCCAGATGATGCCGCCGCAGCTCTTCCGGTTACTGTGAAAGTACCTGTGGAGGTTGCAAAGGGAACGATATCGGTTCTTTCCGTTCCCGTCATCACCATCGAATATGGCACAAAGTTAAAAGATGTCTCTCTTGGAAATTTCAGCGAACTGGAGACGATTCCGTCGAGCGGCGTTAGCTGGGGC
>ENA-OPBW01001600-OPBW01001600.1-human-gut-metagenome-genome-assembly--contig:-NODE-1600-length-11321-cov-2.267886_pt1 | contig 11321 bp, 8 predicted proteins | sample MGYA00241070_ERZ501456 | MGnify/ENA primary metagenome ERZ501456 (study PRJEB25962, sample SAMEA2042624) | human gut metagenome | biome: human gut; feature: human-associated habitat; material: faeces...
CGGAGTAACAGCTCGCAGTTGCAACGGAATGGATCCGAACGAAGGAAGCGGAACGGCCAACGAGCACATAGAAGCGGCAACGGATGTCAGCCTGTCTGTCGACAGATACCGGCATACGATCCACATCGACTTTGCAGTTCCCGTCAGCCGGGCCTCCCTCACCTTCGTTTCGCTCACAGGAAAGGCTATACGCAATTATTCCATCACCGGGCAACAAACGACCTTGCCGATTGGTTCGATCCCGGCCGGCATATATATTGTGAAAATTGTTTACAATAACAAACTTTATACTCAAAAAGCCCTGTTTTGATTAAAATTTGACAATAAGGGTTAGACAAAATCCGAAAGGATTCACCGGATTCATTTCCTATCTGTTTTGACATCAGACTGAAAAAAATGGAGACAAGATTCATTAATAAGTATTAATTGGAAAGATTTTATCTCTTGTTTGCTCTTCATAACAAAAAAATGCTTTAGTTTTGCACTTTGATGGCTAAGGGATATTTGAAAGTGAATATATAAACATAGTAACATTTTAAACTTACATCAAATTATGAACAAAAAGTATTTAATGCCTTTCCTCGTATTGGCAGCAATTCTGACTTTTTCTTCTTGTTCAAACAAGTTGAAACCGTTAGCTGAAGAGTACATCAAAGCTGAACCGCAGCCGCTTGAGGCCATCGGAGGCAAAGTTCCTGTGACTATTAATGCCACATTCCCTGCAAAATGGTTCAACAAAAAAGCAGTTGTAACTGTGACTCCGGTTCTTCGTTATGCCGGTGGTGAAGCATGGGGAACATCTTACACTTACCAAGGTGAAAAAGTAAAGGGCAACAACCAAGTTATCCCACAGAAAGAAGGTGCTAACGTAACCATGAAATCTGCTTTCACTTACAAACCGGAAATGAAGAAATCTGAATTGTATCTGACTTTCGACGCAAAGATCAAGAACAAGACAGTTAAATTGCCGGATGTAAAAATCGGAGAAGGTGTGATCGCTACATCCGAACTGGCTGACGCAGCTACTGCTAATGCAGCTATTGCAGCAGACAAATTCCAACGTATCATCAAAGAAGCTCACGACGCAAACATCATGTTCCTTATCCAACAGGCTAACCTGCGTGCTCAAGAGTTGAACTCTGACGCAATCAAAGAATGGAAAGAACTTGTTAAGAATGCAGACGAAGCTCCTAACCAGAACGTAGCAATCGAAATCTCTGCTTACGCTTCTCCTGATGGTGGTGTTAAACTGAACACTGGCTTGGCTGAAAGACGTGAAGGCAACACAAGCAAATACCTGTCTAAAGAATTGAAGAAGATGAAGGTTGACGCTCCAGTTGACGCTCGTTACACTGCTCAGGACTGGGAAGGCTTCAAAGAATTGGTAGCTGCATCTAACTTGCAAGATAAAGACCTCGTACTGAGAGTTATCTCTATGTACCAGGATCCCGAAACAAGAGAAAAAGAAATCAAGAATATCTCTGCTGTTTACTCTGATCTGGCAGAAACAATCTTGCCGCAACTTCGTCGTTCTCGTTTGACTGCCAACATCGAAATCATCGGCAAGTCTGACGACGAAATCAGCGCATTAGCCAAGAGCAATCCTTCTGAACTGAACATCGAAGAAATTCTGTATGCTGCTACTCTGACTAACAACGACGCAGAAAAGATGGCTATCTATACAAAAGCTTCTGAACTGTATCCTAACTGCTACCGCACTTGGAACAACATCGGTATGATGGCATTCAAGGCTGGTGATTTGGCTAAGGCTGAGCAAATGTTCAACAAGTCTAACTCTATTAAGAATAACGCTTCCGCTAACATGAACTTAGGTTTGATCGCATTAACGAAGGGTGACCAAGCTAAGGCTCAACAATTGTTCGGTAACGCTGCCGGCGTAAACGAATTGAGCGAGGCTCTTGGCGTTCTTTACTTAGAGCAAGGCGAATATGCTAAGGCTGTTAACTCTTTCGGTTCTGTTAAGACTAACAACGCTGCTTTGGCTCAGATCTTGGTTAAGGATTACAGCAAGGCTTCTCAGACTTTGAACGGTGTCGCTAATCCTGACGCTGTAACTTCTTATTTGAAGGCTGTTGTTGCCGCTCGTACGAACGACGCTAACGGTGTTATCAACAACTTGAAGGCTGCTATCGCCGCTGATAAGAACATGGCTAAGGAAGCTGCTATCGACTTAGAGTTCGCTAAATACGCGACTAACTCTGACTTCGCAGCTTTAGTAAAATAATTAGAAAATATTCTTTCTAAATAAGAAAAAGACCTCATCCTTTTGGATGGGGTCTTTTTTTATATCCCACCATCCAATCCTACATTTGATAAAAGCGTAACAGGTTGAAATAAATACTGATTATCAATGATTTTTCATGAAATAAATTCGTAGATTTGCAAAATCTAACAAAGTTGTTATAAATATTAATCAAATAGGGTAAAGAAATTATGAGATCACAAATCTGGAAACAAATGGTGTGGGTATTTTGTCTGCTCTTTCTAATGGGGTCATGCGTTAAACATGACATTTTTCAAGGAGAAGACCCCACGGTAGATCCGAAAGAACCTACCAAAGAAGAAGAAGATTACATAGCCCAGTTCGAGAATTTCGAGAACATACAGGTTAACATATCTTCTCAGCATGAAGGGACCCTATATTCTATTTATTATGAATATCCTTATGAGGAAGGCTCTTTAGTCAAAGATCCTTATTTAATTGGTAAAACTCCGATCCATATGGCTCTGGAAGTACCTACACACGTAAAGAAACTCTATATCCTAAGAGGGGATGGGGAACTTATCGAGAGCGATGTAAAGGATATCACGATCGGTAGCGGAACCAAAAGCAGTTTACGGGCTACAAATGCGATCAGTGATGAAGTCCTTCATTTGATCAATAACAAATACTTCCCGGAAAAGTCATACAATGTGAAAAGCGAAGATTTATATAGATGTTCTGATCTAAAAATCACGGAAACCGTTTTTACCAGTAGCTTTGAGAAAGCGGATATTTGGCTGACTTATATAAGCGACGGAGGAATGTCCAAAGGCAACAGTAATATGCATGGTAAAATTTGGTTCTATACATATCCCTCCGAGAAGATGGAGAACCTTACTTTAGATGACTGCACCTTCTATGGAAAAACTAATGGTGCTATCCAAGTCACTGACTTCAATACGATCAACCAAGGCGATAATTATATATTCTACTCCAAAGAAGAACAGCCAAAGGCCCAAGCAGGAGAATATACCCGAATACCCTTGGGAAGATTCGACAAGGGGCTCAACGTCGGCTTCGTATATCGAGGCACAGACCGTCCACAGTTCTCCACTCCGGCATTAAATGGGCCGGATAACAATAAAGTACCAGATAATGGGACATTCTCCCATAATTACGTAGGCCATACCTTAAAATATGGTAATTCCTCTTTCAAAATAGAGAAAAACGTAGCAAACGGCTTCATTCACCACATTCAAGAAGGTGATTTTGAAGGAAATGTACTGGGAATGGAAAATCGCTGCCCAAACTATAGGGCCTATGATGGAGACTACAACGATATGCTTTGTCTAATCGAAAGTAATCCCGTTGCCATCGAGCCGGCAGAGCCGGTAACCCCTCCCGTCATAGAATCGCAAACGAACAAGAAAGGATTCCTCTTGTTCGAAGATAATTATCCAAACCAAGGCGATTTCGATTTCAATGACGCTGTCATATATTATAGCATCACAGCATATACCGATAAGAGTACCGCAGATGTTTATGCCCAGTTACTGGCTAAAGGCTGTACATTCCACAACCAATTTGGATTTAAGGACGCCAATGGACTAACTCCCTTTTTCTCCGATGTCAATGGATATGTCAATGTGAGAAAATTCGACAAGGAACCGGAAAGTGGGATTACAAAGACATTAACATATAGTGCGACTCAGCTGATCATGCCTTACATTGATAACGGGAAGGGACCGGTAAGTAAAAACGTCAAGAATACGGATCTATACCCATATGTATTGGATATTCCTTATTCGGAAAATCAACCTTTCCGTTGGTGTATAGAGAATAAAAGCATCGACGAAGCTTATAATTTTGACCAAGATTACCGAAAGGCACATGGAGATTGGTATGAGACTCCTAAAGATGAATCGTTAGTGATACAATTTACCACTCCGGATGAAGAGAAGAAAGATCCGGAAAATAAAGAATGAAGGATACACACTCATTGAAGGATCTCTAAAATCCTAACATCATATAAAAAACGGCGAGCTTTTTAAAGGCCCGCCGTTTTTTGTATCTATTAATAGAAGAATATATTATCTACCTTGGCGCTTACGCTCTGTCTCATCCAAGATGATCTTACGCATACGCATATTATTCGGGGTGATCTCTACGTACTCATCGCCCTTGATGTACTCAAGCGCATCCTCTAGGCTGAATACGATAGGAGGAGCCAAGGAAACTTTGTCGTCCGAACCAGAGGCACGCATATTCGTCAACTTCTTGGATTTGGTAACATTTACCACCAAGTCATTGTCCTTGGTATGCTCACCAACCACCTGTCCAGCGTAAACCTCCTCGCCCGGGGCGATGAAGAAACGCCCGCGGGATTGCAAGTTATTCAGGGCATAAGCGAAAGCCTGACCTGTCTCCATAGCGATAATCGAACCATTCATACGTCGTTCGATATCACCCTTCCACGGTTGATATTCCAAGAAACGGTGTGCCATGATAGCCTCACCGGCAGAGGCGGTCAATACGGCGTTGTTCAATACCACGGGAAGGAATTGTGAACTCCAAGTGCATACGACCATTCTTGCTTTCCATCATGGTCATCTCGCCCTTACGCTTCGTTACCATATCGATAACACGGCTAGAGCATTCCTCCGGAAGATTCACCGTCAATTGCTCTACCGGCTCACATTTCTCACCATCGATCTCCTTGATGATAACCTGAGGCTGACCTACCTGCAACTCGTATCCCTCACGACGCATCGTCTCGATCAATACAGACAAGTGAAGCACGCCACGGCCATATACCAACCAAGAATCAGCGGAATCAGTAGGAACTACGCGTAAAGCCAAGTTCTTATCCAATTCTTTCTGCAAACGGTCAAAAATATGACGGGAAGTAACAAACTTACCATCCTTACCAAAGAACGGAGAATTGTTGATCGTGAAAAGCATAGACATCGTAGGCTCGTCGATAGCGATCGTTGGCAATGGCTCCGGCTCGTTCACGTCGGCGATTGTCTCACCGATCTCGAAACCATCGATACCGATAATAGCGCAAATATCCCCGGACTGCACGGAATCAACTTTCGTACGTCCCAAGCCCTCAAATACATCCACTTCCTTGATCCTCGATTTCACCATACTACCATCACGCTTACAAAGCATGACATCTTGGCCCTCTTTCAACTCGCCACGGTGTACACGTCCTACGGCGATACGACCTACATACTTAGAATAATCCAAAGAAGTAATCAACATCTGCGGAGTACCCTCCAACATCTTTGGTTCGGGGATATACTTGATGATCGCATCAAGCACAGCCGCGATATCCTCTTTCGGCTCCTTCCAATCCTCGGACATCCAGCCCTGCTTGGCGGAACCATAAATAGTAGGGAAGTCAAGCTGCTCCTCGGTAGCATCCAGACTAAACATCAAGTCGAATACCATTTCCTGCACTTCCGACGGGCGGCAATTCGGCTTATCCACCTTATTAATTACCACGATCGGCTTCAAACCCAGTTGAATCGCTTTTTGCAAAACAAAACGAGTCTGCGGCATAGGCCCCTCAAAGGCGTCTACCAATAGCAAACAACCATCCGCCATATTCAAGACACGCTCCACCTCGCCACCAAAGTCGGCGTGGCCCGGAGTGTCAATAATATTGATCTTATATCCCTTATAATTGATAGACACGTTCTTGGCAAGAATCGTGATACCTCGTTCCCGTTCCAGATCATTGTTATCCATGAACTGATCCGGTTCTGCCTGTCCTTCACGGAAAAGCTTACCGGCTAATAACATCTTATCCACGAGCGTCGTTTTGCCGTGGTCTACGTGCGCGATAATCGCAATGTTTCTGATCTTTTGCATTGAAGACTAATTTATTGGCTGCAAAAATACGATATTTTTACGATATATATATGACATTCATGCTTCAAAACACAAAAAAGATAGCAGAATCTATTGCAAATCAAAAAGGAATGCCTACCTTTGCGACCGCTTAGATAACATAGTATTAATTTATTAAAGTAAAAAGAATCATGTATTTAGATTCAGCAAAGAAACAAGAATTATTTGAAAAGTATGGCAAATCAGCAACTAACACAGGTTCTGCTGAGAGCCAAATCGCATTGTTCACATTCCGTATCTCTCACTTGACAGAGCACTTGAAAGTGAATCACAAAGATTACGCTACGGAAAGATCATTGAAGATGTTGGTAGGTAAACGTCGTCGTTTATTGGACTATCTGATCAAGACTGACATCGAGAGATACCGCGCTATCATCAAAGAACTTGGTATCAGAAAGTAAGAAAAAGCTTATGCGAGAATATTAAAAAGGGCAATCCCAATCGGGAATTGCCCTTTTTATTTGCCTTAATCTTAGATATAATAAAATATTAATGTAAATTTGCGCCGTTTAGTATCAATTTATCAAACATTATAGGACTATAAATAACAAATCATACACATGGGAAACAACAAAATTATAGGCGCGAAAATTAAAAATATCCGGGAATCGAAACAACTCTCTATCGAGGAGGTAGCCGAACGCTCCGGGTTAGGTATCGAACAGATCGAACGTATCGAGGGTAACTTGGATTTTCCATCTTTGGCCCCTCTTATCAAAATAGCACGGGTATTAGGGGTACGTTTGGGTACATTCTTGGATGACCAAGCGGAGCTAGGCCCGGTCGTATGCCGCAAAAAGGATAGCGAGGCCGATGGTATCGGGTTCACGAACAATGCGACACAAGGGCACAAGCATATGGATTACCACTCGCTCTCGCAAGATAAGTCCGGCCGCCATATGGAGCCCTTCTTGATCGAGATCGCTCCCTCCGAGGAAGGCGAGGATTTCATCCTGTCCACGCATGAGGGAGAGGAGTTTATCTACGTATTGAATGGCGTCGTAGAGATCAATTACGGAAAGAACACCTATATCCTAGAGGAAGGCGATAGCATCTATTATGATTCCATCGTGGCGCATCATGTACATGCGGCAGCCGACAACAAGGCCCGAATCCTAGGAGTTGTCTATACACCTTATTAAATCCGGCGTTTTATGGAATTACATAACAGAACCCTTGGCCAATGGCTGGAACATTGGGCCGAGACTACACCGGACAAGGAATATATCGTTTATTCGGACCGTGACTTACGTTTCACTTGGAGCGAATTCAACAAGCGTGTGGACGACATGGCGAAAGGCATGCTGGCGATCGGTATCACTCATGGCACACATGTCGGCGTATGGGCGACAAACGTACCGGATTGGCTGACTTTCTTATATGCCGGAGCCAAGATCGGTGCCGTACTGGTCACGATCAACACCAACTATAAACAAAGCGAACTGGAATATCTGGTTGAGAACGCCGATATCCATACGATGTGTATCACGGACGGCGTGTTTGATGGAAGTTACGTGGACATGGTCTATACCATGTTGCCGGAATTGAAGACCTCTCAACGGGGGTATTTGAAAAGCAAGCGTTTCCCACGCTTGAGAAATGTAGTATATATCGGACAGGAGAAATACAGGGGTATGTACAATACGCCCGAGATGTTGCTCCTCGGACAAAATATCAAGGATGAGACGTTAGAGGCTGCCAAAGCGAGAGTAAATTGCCACGACGTTGTCAATATGCAATATACTTCCGGTACGACCGGCTTCCCGAAAGGGGTCATGTTGACTCACTACAACATCGCCAACAACGGTTTCTTGACGGGTGAGCATATGAAATTCACCGCCGACGATAAGCTTTGTTGCTGCGTACCTCTCTTTCATTGCTTTGGTGTGGTATTAGCTTCCATGAACGTATTGACGCATGGATGTACGCAAGTGATGGTCGAGAAATTCGATCCGCTATTGGTATTAGCTTCTATACATAAAGAGCGTTGCACGGCCGTGTACGGCGTGCCTACCATGTTCATTGCCGAGCTGAACCACCCGATGTTCGAGATGTTCGACCTCACGTCGTTACGTACCGGTATTATGGCAGGTTCTCTTTGCCCGGTTGAACTCATGAAAACCGTGGACGAGAAGATGCATATGCGTGTAACCAGCGTGTATGGATTGACAGAGACCTCACCGGGTATGACCCACTCCCGTATCGAAGATCCGGCCGAGGTGCGTTATAATACTGTAGGCCATGAGTTCGAATTTACCGAGGTACGGGTTATCGACCCGGAGACTGGCGAGGAATGCCCCGTCGGCGTACAGGGCGAGATGTGTAACCGCGGTTATAATAACATGAAAGGTTACTATAAAAACGAAGCCGCCACCAATGAGGCGATCGACAAGGATGGCTTCCTGCATTCCGGCGACTTGGGCGTTCGTGATGAGAATGGAAACTTCCGTATCACCGGCCGTATCAAGGATATGATCATCCGTGGAGGCGAGAATATCTATCCACGTGAGCTGGAGGAATTCCTTTATCATTTCCCCGGCGTGAAAGACGTGCAAGTAGCCGCTGTCCCTTCCAAGAAATACGGAGAGGAAGTGGGTGCCTTTATCATCCTTCACGATGGTGTGACGGCTACGGAGGAAGAGGTGAAAGATTTCTGCCGCGGAAAGATCGCCCGGCATAAGATCCCGAAATACATCTTCTTCGTCGATACCTTCCCGATGACCGGAAGCGGAAAGATACAGAAGTTCAAGTTGAAAGACCTCGGGCTGAAACTATTGCAAGAGCAAGGTATCACGCCGGCCTGACGATTTAGTGGACAGTTAACAGTTACTTTATCCTCATAATGGGCGGCACGATCTTCCCGTGTCGCCCATTTTCCTAAAGAACGATGGACGGAATCAACACACTGCGTTACTCGGATTTATTTTTAGCGATGTATTTCGATGGCGGGAAGAGCTGCCTGCACCGGAATCATTCGCATGTGTTGGTGTATGTATATTCCGGAGAGATGGTAATCGACGAGAAAGGCCAAATCACCCGGTTACATAAAGGAGAATGCGCTTTCATCCGCAAGGACTTCAGTGTGCAGATGACGAAACAAGCATGGAATGGCGAGCAGTTCAAGGCGATCTTCTTGATGTTCACCATGAAGTTCCTACGCGACTTTTACAGCAAATTAGATCGAAATACTCTCCCTAAAGACGCCAAGCGAGATCAGGTAAGCCTTTACAAGCTACCGTCCAACCGTCCCGATATCGTAAGCTTGTTTGAGTCGATGACCCCTTATTTCAATTCCAAGATCCAACCGACAGACGAATTGCTGCAACTAAAAATGATCGAGGGCGTTTATGTGTTGCTCCATACCGACAAGAATCTATATGCCTCTATCTTCGATTTTACCGATCCATGGAAGATAGACATACTGGAATTCATGGAGCGGAATTATATGAACGATATTTCCATGGAAGAAATCGCCAACTATACGGGACGCAGTCTCTCCACATTTAAACGTGATTTCAAGAAATGTAGCGCTCTCTCGCCCCGGGAATGGCTCATCCGACGCCGCCTTGAAGCCGCACATGGGCTGATACGTAAAGGGGGGCGTAAGGTCTCGGAGATTTGTTTCGAGGTAGGCTTCAAGAACCTTTCCCATTTCTCGAAAATCTATAAGATAGCGTATGGCGTACCGCCAACCGAGGATATATAATATTTATAATGGGCCACACAACAAAGCCTCTATACCACTCCCTCCTTATCTTCGCGACATAAATAATAACAAAATGTAAATCAAATGATCATGACAAAGACAATGGAAGAGAAAGTAGCTTTAGTAACCGGTTCAGCGATGGGTATCGGACTCGCTTGCGCCGAAGCCTTCGCCGCCGTCATTTATTGGGAAGGGGGCAAGCTTAACGCCCTGAAAATGCCTGCGCGCGGCAACGGTCATGCGCTTTATTGCATCGGTGCTTGTCAGGCGCTCGTAATCCGCAGGGGCGAGCATTACCCTTATGCCCTTGCCGACGGGCTTGCGGCGGCCGCGCTTCTTCGGCACGCTCAGCCCGTCCAGCGTTCCGTCCCCGCCTTCTATGCGGCCGTTTGGGCGCACCTGGCCGAAGTAGTCCAGCCCTTCCACCTTATAAAGGCGGTTGTTTTCAACAAAGGGGCGGTTATGCACCATGTACATATCAAGCGCCGCATCATCCGCAATGGCATGATAAACCTTGCGCATCTGCTTCAGCTTGCCGCCCATGAGCACAACAAGGTAAACGTCGCTCTCCTCGCCTTCGGCATTCGCGGGACTGAACGGATCCGCCCCGCCGTATAAAGTGAGATCCTCCAATTCGCTCAACGTGAGCACGGAGAATATGCCTTCGAATATTTTCCTTGCGAATTCCTTATGCGGCTGCTCCGCCATGGCGGCGAAGCGTATGCCCAATGCAAAGCGCGTTATCTTCATAATGCTGCGGCTCCTACAATATTTGTAAATATATTATAACGTGCGGCGCGCATATGGTCAAACTAAGAAAAATGAGTTATTATATATGGGTAAAATGAATATGAAACCGGAGAATGTCAATGATAACTCTTGAGCAGGTAAAGGCCGACCCGTCCATTAAGACTTATATCCGCATGGCTGACGCATCGCTGGGCGAGCTTGGGTTCACGGAGCACAGCTTTGCCCACGTTGGCAAAACGGCGGACGTGGCCGCATATATACTTTCCACATTGGGCTACGACAAGCGGGAAATAGAGCTTGCGCAGATAGCAGCCTATATGCACGACATAGGCAACGTTATAAACCGCATTGACCACGCGCAGAGCGGCGCGGTAATGGCGTTCAGGATACTTGATCGCCTTGGCGCGGATGCGGAGGACATAGCAAAAATAGTTGCCGCAATAGGTAACCACGATGAAGGCACGGGGGTGCCTGTGAGCGCGATTTCAGCCGCGCTTATAATAGCGGACAAGACGGACGTGCGCTACACCCGCGTGCGCAAGGCCGAATTTGCCGCGTTTGACATTCACGACCGCGTGAATTTTGCCGTGCGCGAAGCAAGCACCACAATAGACGATGCGCACGAGAACGTTACCCTTACAATGACAATAGATACGCAGTATTGCTCCGTTATGGATTATTTTGAAATATTCCTAAAGCGTATGCTGCTCTGCCGCAAGGCCG
>ENA-OPBW01001601-OPBW01001601.1-human-gut-metagenome-genome-assembly--contig:-NODE-1601-length-11319-cov-2.365589_pt1 | contig 11319 bp, 7 predicted proteins | sample MGYA00241070_ERZ501456 | MGnify/ENA primary metagenome ERZ501456 (study PRJEB25962, sample SAMEA2042624) | human gut metagenome | biome: human gut; feature: human-associated habitat; material: faeces...
ACGCTTCGGGCATCCGGCTATACAAAAAATGAGCTGATCCGGCATTATATGACTCTTCCGGTGATCGTAACGCTGGTGGGCGCGCTGATCGGTAATATTTTAGGTTATACGGCATTTAAGGATGTATGTGCCGGTATGTATTATGGAAGCTACAGTCTGCCGACTTATGTGACAATCTGGAATGCAGAAGCTTTTCTTATGACGACAGTAGTTCCGGTAATAATTATGTTTGTAGTTAACTATGCGGTTCTGCATCATAAGCTGAAGCTGTCGCCGCTTAAATTTCTGCGAAGAGATCTTTCTTCCAGAAAGCAGAGACGTGCGGTTTATCTCAGCCCGCGAATGAAAATTTTTCACAGATTCCGCCTGCGCGTGATCTTTCAGAATATCAGCAATTATCTTGTCCTTTTTGTGGGGATCATATTTGCAAATCTGCTTCTGATGTTTGGCCTTCTGCTCCCGTCCGCACTGGATCATTACCAGCTGGAGATCCAGAACAATATGCTGGCAAAATATCAGTATATGCTTTCAATGCCGGTAAGTGTGATGGGGGGCAGTAATAAGCTTGAAAGTATGCTGGATATGCTGCTGTTTGCACATGACGCAGAAACAGATAATGAAGACGCAGAGGAATTCAGTGCTTACTCACTGAATACACTTCCGACCAAATACAAAAGTGAAGAAGTAACACTCTATGGCGTTCACGATGACAGCAAGTACATTGATGTGGATTTTTCAGATGGCGTGTATATTTCGAAAGCGTATGCAGATAAATTCCTGCTGAAACCGGGAGATTCGATCACACTCAAAGAAAAATATGAGGATGACGAGTATACTTTTAAAATCAGTGGAATTTATGATTATAATGGCAGTCTTTGTATTTTCATGCCACAGGAGGAATTGAATCAGACCTTTGATCTGGGTGATGATTATTTCAGCGGATATTTTAGCAACACGGAGATCACGGATATTGACAGTAGCTACATAGGTTCAGTGATCGACCTGGATGCACTGACAAAGATTTCCAGACAGCTGAGTGTTTCTATGGGAAGTATGATGGGGATGGTAAATTTATTTGCAGTTGCAATCTATATGATCCTGATATATCTTCTCTCTAAGATCATAATTGAAAAAAATGCACAGTCGATTTCGATGACGAAGATTCTTGGTTATACCAATGGTGAGATCAGCAGGCTATACATCTTGTCTACGTCGATCGTGATTGTTTTGTGCCTTCTGATCAGCCTGCCAATTGAGACTACGATCATGGAAATTCTATTCAGGGAAATGATGCTGCAGAGTATCTCCGGATGGATCGCGCTCTGGATTGACCCGATGATCTATGTACAGATGTTTGTGATCGGGCTTGTGACATATGCAGTGGTTGCACTTCTGGAATACAGAAAAATCCGGAAAGTACCGATGGGTGAGGCACTTAAAAATGCGGAGTAATAAAAAAAGTTCCCACTTTATATTGTTAACGTGCTAAATAACTGTTATAATGAGCAAATAGTGATGCAGTGAACAAAGGGAATATAAAGTGTTCACAGCGATAAATTTGTTTATAAGAGAGGGAACGATACATATGAATCAGTTGGAAGTACTTCGAGAGAGCCTTGGACAGTGTGATGAGATCGTGCTGGATGCATTACTTATGCGTAACAGAATCGTAGAAGATATCATGGCTTACAAAGAAGCAAATGATATTCCGATCCTTCAGCCGGAGCAGGAAGCAAAACAGAGAGAATGGCTGAACCGCAGAATGGAAGGCAGACGCCATAAAGATGAAGTGACTGCTGTTTTTGAAGAAATTACCAGAAACAGTAAGAGAATCCAGGCACGTAAATTGTTTGATTACAATATTGTACTGATCGGTTTCATGGGTGCAGGTAAATCTACGATTTCTGATTTCCTGCGGACAGTATTCGCAATGGAAGTTGTAGAGATGGACCAGATCATTGCCGAGAGAGAGGGAATGTCCATTTCTGATATTTTTGAGACATATGGAGAAGAGTATTTCCGTAATCTGGAGACAGAACTTCTTATAGAAATGCAGTCCAAGACCAATGTAGTTATTTCCTGTGGCGGTGGTGTGCCGATGAGAGAACGCAATGTAGTCGAAATGAAGAAGAATGGACGCGTTGTCCTTCTGACAGCTAAACCGGAGACAATCTTAAGCCGTGTCAAAGATAATCACGACAGACCACTTCTGGAAGGCAACAAGAACGTTGACTTTATTGCAGACCTGATGGAAAAACGTCGTGAGAAATACCAGGCAGCAGCTGATATTGTGATCGAGACAGATGGTAAGGATAAACTGGAAATCTGTGAAGAACTTGTTCAGAGAATCCGTGCACTTGACGCAGAAGAGTAAACAGGGGTAACATACAGCAGATTGTTGTCTGAGAATATCCCGAGACATACAGGTTGATACGAACGTAGTGAGTGACAACCTGTCAATAGCACAAAATTATTGTTTTTTTAATGAACATATCGAAAATGTCCAGATGCATGCCATCTGGATGTTTTTTTATCACAAAAATTGAAAGATATATCAAAAAACAGTCCATTTTGTTTAATATATCCATATGGTATTATAATTTCATCAAAAAGCTATACGAAATAGCTAAAGAGCAAACAAAAATGGGAGGTTTCTTTTATGAAGAAAAAATTAGTTTTAGCGATGGCAGCAACAATGGCAATCACATCTTGTGCAGTTCCGGTACTTGCAGATGATGCAGCAGCTGAAGGCGGAAAGATTGGTATCTCAATGCCAACACAGTCTCTGGAACGTTGGAACAGAGATGGTTCTTATCTGGAAGAACAGTTTAAAGCAGCTGGATATGATGTAGAGCTGACATACTCCGATAACGAAACAGACCGTCAGGTAAATGATATCCAGAACCTGATCTCCGATGGAGTTAACCTCCTGGTAATTGCAGCTATCGATGGTGAAGCACTTAATACAGTTATGGATGAAGCAGCAGATGCAGGAATCCCGGTTATCGCTTATGACCGTCTGATCAAATCCGATGCAGTTTCCTATTATGCAACATTCGATAACTACAAAGTAGGACAGAAACAGGGCGAGTACCTGGTAGATGCACTGGATCTTGATAATCAGGATGGACCGTTTAACATCGAGCTGTTCACCGGAGATCCTGGTGATAACAACTGTAACTTCTTCTTCGGTGGTGCGATGGATGTTCTCCAGAAATACATCGACGACGGCAAACTGGTAGTAAAATCCGGACAGACCGAGTTTGAGCAGGTTGCTACTGCAAACTGGGACAGTGCAAAAGCACAGGACAGAATGGACACCATCATCGCAGGTAACTACTCTGACGGAACAAACCTTGACGCAGTTCTCTGCTCCAATGATTCTACAGCACTTGGTGTTGAGAATGCACTGGCAGCTTCCTACACAGGAGAATATCCGATCATCACCGGTCAGGACTGTGATACACCGAACGTTAAGAACCTTGTAGCCGGAAAACAGGCAATGTCCGTATTCAAAGACACAAGAGCTCTTGCTTCCGCAGTAGTAAAAATGGTTGACTCCATCATGAAAGGTGAGGAGCCGGAAGTTAATGATACAGAGTCCTATGACAACGGAACAGGTGTCATCCCGACATACCTTTGCGACCCGGTTGTTGTTACAACAGATAACTACAAAGAGATCCTGATCGATTCCGGATACTACACAGAGGATCAGATCAAATAAGTGAATTTTTAAGGACAGAAATTTATCACATGCAGGCGGGGATCATAACCGCCTGCATGAACAGTGGAAAGGGAGGGAAATTAAGTTGGCTAAGATACTTCTGGAAATGAAAAATATCACCAAAACTTTCCCAGGTGTAAAGGCACTGGACAACGTTAATCTCCAGGTTGAGGAAGGCGAGATCCACGCACTGGTAGGTGAGAACGGTGCCGGTAAATCTACATTGATGAATGTATTAAGTGGTATATATCCGTACGGCTCGTATGAAGGAAATATTATTTACGATGGTGAGATCTGTAAGTTCAATACCATCAAGGACAGTGAACATAAAGGAATTGTAATTATCCACCAGGAACTTGCTCTGATCCCGTATATGACCATCGGTGAGAACATGTACCTGGGTAATGAAAGAGGCAAAAGCTTTTCCATTAACTGGAACGAAACTTATGGAGAAGCAGACAAATATTTGAAAATTGTGGGACTGGAGGAATCCTCCAGAACTTTGATCAAGGATATTGGCGTAGGTAAACAGCAGCTGGTTGAGATCGCAAAGGCACTTGCAAAGAATGCAAAGCTGCTCATTCTGGATGAGCCTACCGCATCACTGAATGAAGATGACTCCAAAGCTCTTCTGGATCTTCTTCTGAAATTCAAGAAGCAGGGAATGACGTCTATCATCATTTCCCATAAATTAAATGAGATCTCCTATGTGGCGGATAAGATCACAGTTATCCGTGATGGTTCCAGTATTGAAACCCTGGATAAAAAGAAAGATGATTTCTCCGAGCAGAGGATCATCCAGGGAATGGTCGGACGTGAGATGACAGACCGTTTCCCGAAACGTCCGGATGTGAAGATCGGCGATGTTTCCATGGAGGTTAAAAACTGGAATGTTTATCATCCGCTGTATACAGAGCGTAAGGTGGTAAATGATGTGTCGTTTAAGATACATAAAGGTGAGGTTGTTGGTATCTCAGGACTGATGGGAGCCGGACGTACAGAGCTCGCCATGAGTATTTTTGGCAAGAGCTATGGTACAAAGATATCCGGGCAGATCTTCATGAACGGAAAAGAAGTGAAGCTTAATACCGTCAAGGAAGCTATTGACAACAAGCTTGCCTATGTTACTGAGGACCGAAAAGGAAACGGACTGATCCTTTCCAAATCTATCAAGATGAATACATCTCTTGCAAATATGGCTGGTGTCAGCAACGGAAAAGTAATTGATACGGACAAAGAGTATGCGGTTGCTGAGGAATACAGGAAAAAGCTGAAAACAAAATGTCCTACTGTTGAACAGAATGTTGGTAACTTAAGTGGTGGTAACCAGCAGAAGGTCCTTCTTGCAAAATGGATGTTTGCAGAACCGGATATTCTGATCCTGGATGAACCTACAAGAGGTATTGATGTAGGTGCCAAATACGAAATTTACTGTATTATCAATGATCTGGTTGCGGCAGGAAAATCTGTGATCATGATCTCTTCGGAGCTTCCGGAGGTTCTCGGAATGTCAGACAGAATATATATCATGAACGAGGGTAGATTTGTCGGCGAGGTAAGCGGTAAGGAAGCTACCTCTGAGCTGATCATGTCCAAGATCGTGAAATCAGGCAAAGGAGAGTAAGAGAATGGAAAAAAAGATTAGTTTTTCAGAAGTTTTAAAGAAATATACCATGGTGATCGTTCTGGTATTTGTTGTGATCATGTTTTCTGTAAACACGAAGGGCGTTATGCTTCTTCCACAGAACGTAAATAACCTGGTAGCCCAGAATGCGTATGTATTTATTCTTGCAACTGGTATGTTGTTCTGTATCTTAACTGGTGGTAACATCGACCTTTCTGTTGGTTCCGTTGTATGTTTCGTTGCTGCTGTCGGCGGTAAGATGATGGTTCTCAACAGTATGAACCCGTATCTTTCCATGATCGTGATGTTGCTGATAGGTATTGCTATCGGTGCCTGGCAGGGATTCTGGATCGCTTATGTCCGGATTCCTCCGTTTATCGTAACTCTGGCTGGTATGTTTGCTTTTCGTGGTCTTTCCAATGTAGTTCTGGAAGGTCAGACACTTGCTCCGATGCCAGATGCTTATCTTGGTCTTTTCAATAACTATATTCCGGACTTCCTTGGCGGAGGTGAAGGATTTAACAGAACCTGCTTTGTAGTTGGTATCATTGTCTGCATCGTTTATGTTGCACTGGTTATGAAAAACCGTGCGGATCGTGCGAAAAAAGGTTACAGCGTGGATGCTTTTGGCGGCGTTGCCATTAAGATGGTCCTGATCTGTGTGGTTGTTCTTGCTTTCATGTACAGACTGGCTCAGTACAAAGGTATTCCGAATTCTCTTGTATGGGTTGCTGTGATCATCGCAATTTATACATACGTTGCTTCCAAGACTACTACTGGTCGTTATTTCTACGCAGTTGGTGGTAATGAGAAGGCAACAAAGCTTTCCGGTATTGATACAAACAAGGTTTATTTCCTGGCTTACTTGAACATGGGTCTTCTGGCAGCAATCGCAGGTATGGTAACAATGGCCCGTCTGAATTCCGCAAACCCACAGGCTGGTACAAACTTCGAGATGGATGCCATCGGTTCCTGCTTCATTGGTGGTGCTTCTGCTTATGGTGGTACCGGTACAGTTCCTGGTGTTATCATTGGTGCACTTCTGATGGGTGTTCTGAATCTTGGCATGAGTATCATGGGTATTGACCAGAATATCCAGAAGGTTGTTAAAGGTATGGTTCTTCTGGCAGCGGTTATCTTCGATGTTGTCAGCAAGAGAAAATCTTTTATCGTAAAATAATAATAGTCAGCGAATCAGGACAGCAGGTTTTCGGAGTGATCCGGAACCTGCTGTTTTTGGGTGTATATACTGTTGTTTTATGTAAGGTTATTTTGTTACTGTTCACTGGTCAATGTCATTTAGTTAATTTTCAAGGTTAGATCTTATACATGAGGTCTAACCTCTTTTTTAGTTTTTCCCTAAATAGGGGTTGACACTTCAACTCAAATGTGCGGCCGCTCTCACTACTGATTGGTTTTTAGAAGTAGTGAGAGCGGCCCTTGTAGTTAAAGAAGCATCTGCACGATGCAAATACAACTACAAGGAGATTTTTTTATGCTACAAAACCAAATCAAAACCATATTTAAAAGGGCACTGAAAAAGTCTGATTCTAAAAAAGAATTGGGCTTTTTTGTGAAAATTTCGGTCGCCCGGCAAAGGAACCAGAAATGATGTTTAAACTGCTTTTCCTGAAAAAACTGTACGATCTTTCTGACGAAGCCCTGATTAGCAGCGCCCAGACGGACATGGCATATAAATTTTTCCTTGACCTGGAACCAGAAGCAAAAATGATAGATCCCAGTCTTCTCACAAAATTCAGAAAAACTCGTATTACAGAAGATATTCTGGAAGAAATGTTAAAAGAAACCATTCAACAGGCTTTGGATAAAAATCTGATCAAATCGGGAACCATTATCGTTGATTCCACCCATACAATTGCTTCTGTCTGGGCAAAATCTCCAACGCAGATTCTGCGGGATATGAGCAAACAACTTCGGAAAGAGGTTTATAAAACAGCTTTTGAATTATCAGAGCGATTTCCTGAGAAACCCTCTTTGGAAGCAGGACTGGATGAAGAAATTGCCTATACTAGGGAACTACTCCAGGTTCTGGAGGAAGGAATAAAATCCTGTGGAAATAAAAAGATACAGAAACTTTCTCATGAAATGAAAGAACTACTAGAAGATGAGCGGCTCAAAGAGATCCGATCCAAAGATGATAAAGATGCACGGTTTGGACATAAAACGGCAACCAGTACGTTCTATGGATATAAGAATCATCTTGCGATGACTGAAGAACGTCTCATTGCGGGGATCACTGTAACAGATGGAGGAGCACCAGATGGGCAGGAATTACCAAAACTGATAGAAAACGCGAAGGAAAATGGAATAAAAGTTACAGAAGTTATAGGCGATATGGCATATGTCAGTGATGACAATCTGGAAGTCTGCGGAAAAGAGATTACATTGATTGCCAGAACCAATACAGCAGTAGCTGCTGCAGCAAACGGGAACCTTGAGGAAGGTTTCTGCTTTAATAAAGATGCTGGGATGCTGCAGTGTCCTGCCGGAGAGCTTTCCACGCGTGTAGAAAAAAGAACGGCAAAAAATGGGAATACTTATTTAAGATATATATTTAGCAAAGTAACGTGTCGGAAATGTCCCCAAAGAGAAAAATGCCGTGTAGGAAGATCAAACGCTAAAACAAGAAGCTACAGTATCACGCAAGCAAGCGAGAAAAATCTTGAAAGGCTTAAATTTGAAGAAAGCGAATATTTTCAGGAGCGAATGAAGATTCGGCACAGGATAGAAGAAAAGAATGGAGAACTAAAGGAAGCTCACGGTTTGCGTAAAGCAGATTCGAGAGGTTTATTTGCTATGCATCTGCAAATGTATTTTACGGCATTTACAGCAAATGTAAAACGAATAGTAAGATTAGATGAGCTGGCTATGGAGTAAACCATAGCTTTTTATGATTTTCCTAAGTAAAGATTTGAAAATAATATAAAAGAAAAACTTCCACTTAAGAAGAAATGGAAGTTTTTCAGTGCCCTTCAAATACATTTGAAAAATCCCATTTTTTGTATATAATCTCATCTTTGACAGTTGATTAGTTAAAAAAGTGCCACAATCCCTGTAAATACAAGGGGTGTGGCACTTTTATCTGCATACACGAAACATAGTAATGTTTTATCTCCGCTTACTTTTTTTCTGAATTCCTTTCATTTTCCGTTTTGTTATGAATTGATAGTCTGTTCTGAATCCACAGGTTTCGTGGAGATCGTCAGTGATTTTCTGACGTTCATATACCGGCATGAAACCCTGTTCTTCTACATCTGCAAATTTTATGTCTTTTAAAATATGGAGCAATTGTTCTGTAGTATAAGTTCCTTTCAAAGCGCGGTTTAATAACCGGATTTGTATAGGACTGAGTGATGTAAAAGGACTCAGAATTTTTTGATTTTGATGTTGTTATACGCACAATAATTACCGCTTCCACTGTTATAGTACATATCACTAAATATTACTATATAATAAAAATAAAAATTTGACAAAAAAATAAGCCTGTTTCAAGGCTTTGCGGTACTTTTTTGAATTTCAATGTGTCAAACTCCCGTGTAACAAGAAAATAAAAAAATATAAAGTTTTAGTTGTTGCCCGTTATCTTTTCTGATATAATAAGTCCAAATCTTAATACTCTGCCGTGATAAAATGTGAAACTGTCACGAAGGAGGCTAAAAGGAGAAACTACAAATGAAAGAAAAGAAAGAACGGGCCAAACGTCTGCCCACTTTTGCGGAATCGATCACACCGATCGTCGCAATGCTCCTGATCCTTACCATCGGAAAAGGCGTATTCGGCTACAGCACAGAGCCGCTTCTGATCATGGTAGCTGCAATCGCAGCATTTATCGCGTTCCGTGTAGGCATTACCTGGGATGAGATGATGGATGAGATCTGCACCAAGATCGCAAAGGGCATGCCTGCCATCCTGATTCTTGTATGTGTTGGCGCTATGGTTGGTACCTGGATGGCATCCGGTACCATTCCGATGATGATTTATTACGGCGTCCAGATCGTAAACCCGAAATTCATGCTGGTTACCGCGTTCCTGATCGAGGCAGTGGTTTCGGTTGTTACCGGTACCTCCTGGGGTTCCGTTGCAACCATGGGTGTTGCCCTGATGGGAATCGCAAGCGCCCTTGGCGTATCCCTTCCGGCTACTGCAGGCGCCTGCATCGCAGGTTCCTACTTTGGTGACAAGATGTCTCCGCTGTCCGATACCACAAACCTGGCTCCGATCGCGGCAGGCAGCACACTGTATGAGCATATCGGACATATGTTCTACACCACTGTCCCAGCAACCATCGTTTCCCTGGTGGTATATGCCATTGTTGGTATGAACGCAGATGTAAGCGCAGATATTACTTCTGACACCGTTACTACTTTATTAAGCCAGCTTTCTTCCATGTACAGCTGGAACCTGCTGATCATCATTCCGGTAGTGATCGTGCTGGGCGGCTCCCTGCTTCAGAAGCCAACCATTCCGGTTATGCTTCTTTCTACTTTTGTAGCAGGCTTGGAGAGTGTCTTCATTCAGCACGTAGCGTTAGGAGATGTGTTAAAGGCAACCGTAAACGGTTTTGATGTATCCATGATCCACCGTGCAGGATTTGACACCGAGACCTGTTCCGAGGCCGTAACCAAGCTGTTAAACCGCGGCGGTATGAACGGCATTATGAGCACCACACTTCTGGTATTCTGCGCATTCTGCTTCGCAGGTATCATGAGCCGGGCTGGCTGTCTGGATGTGGTACTCCAGAAGATCTTAAGCGTGGCAAAGAGTACCGGTGCGCTGATCACCGCAACCGTTGCAGCCTGCATTACCATGGCACTGACCACCGGTAACTCTTACCTTGCCATTCTGATTCCGGGCGAGATGTTCCGTGACGCTTACAAAGAGCGCGGGCTTGCGGCAAAGAACCTGTCCAGAACCCTTGAGGATGCCGGTACCGTAGTTGTACCGCTGATCCCGTGGTCCGCAGCAGGTGCTTACATGGCTTCCACCCTTGGCGTAGAGACTTTGGATTACCTTCCATGGGCAATCCTGTGCTACACCGGCTGGATTTTTGCAATCATCTGGGGCTTTACCGGATTTGGTATTGCCAAGCTCGATGATGAGAAGAAAAAGGAGAACTAAATACGATGTCCAGAGTGCTTTTGATTAAAAACGCGAATCTGTATGATCCGGATCCAAAAGGAATCCGTGATATCCTGATCGTAGATGAAAAAGTATTTTCTGTGGCAGAACACATCGATCCACCGGAACTTTCTGCTCCGGTGGAAGTTGTTTCTGCAGATGGAAAAATGGTAATTCCTGGTTATGTGGACCAGCATGTTCATGTGATTGGCGGGGGCGGCGCAAAGCTTCTGGTTACACGGCTTTCTTCCCTGCATGAGGAAGTGCGTGATGCTGTAAAGGCAGGGGTTCCGGTGGAAAAAGCCATCCGCATCTGCGGGGAGAACCCGGCCAGAGCCAACGGATTATTCCCGAAAAAGGGCTGCATCCGTCCGGGCAGCGACGCGGATCTTGTGATCCTGGATGAGGAATTTCTGGTAGATACGGTATTTGTCCGTGGACAGAAAATGGTGGAGTATGGAAAAGCACTGGTAAAAGGCACCTTTGAGACAGACTGACAGAAGCTTTGAAATAGAAAAGCGGAAAAGAAAGAGACAGGAGAATTGACATTATGATCAAGTTACTGAAAAACGCGAATGTGTACGCACCGGAGAAACTGGGAAAGAAAGATATCCTTATTGAGGGGGAAAAAATCCTTCTGATGCAGGATACTATTGAGGGATATGAGGGACTTCCGGGAGTGGAAACCTATGATCTGGAGGGAAAGACCGTTGTTCCGGCTTACATTGACATGCACGTGCATATCACAGGCGGCGGCGGAGAGCAGGGGCCGGCATCCCGTGTACCGGAATCCCAGCTCAGTGAATTCTTCAAAAATGGTATTACCACGGTA
>ENA-OPBW01001602-OPBW01001602.1-human-gut-metagenome-genome-assembly--contig:-NODE-1602-length-11308-cov-3.048965_pt1 | contig 11308 bp, 14 predicted proteins | sample MGYA00241070_ERZ501456 | MGnify/ENA primary metagenome ERZ501456 (study PRJEB25962, sample SAMEA2042624) | human gut metagenome | biome: human gut; feature: human-associated habitat; material: faeces...
CCTGCACAATCCGGCTCCTGCAGACGATATTCCTGAAACATCCAGACGGAAGCATCCGGAAAATAAAATACATTACTGTCGCTGCTTAATCTGCGAAGTCTCTTTGCTTCGGATCCTCCATCTATTACTTTCCGCAATACCTCATAATCCTGCAGATAGGAGCCTGTCATTATCCTGCTCAGCTCCTGCATCTTGGTATTGCACAAAACGATCCTTCCAAGCGGATCCGAAAAACACACCCCGCAGGGAACATCATCAACAGCTTCATTCACAGACCAGTAAGACAGAGAATGATGATATCTGCGTCTCTCTCTCCAGATTGCTCTGAAAAGATAAAACACCAATACCACCATCGCTGCCATCAAAACGCTGACCGGACACCCCCGGAGCATTGGCTGATATGCGCTTTCCCCATGACAATATCTGTGATCATTCATCAGAGATCCCATAAGCATAAAAGAAACTGCAAAAACAGTCACTGCTGTTATAATTTTCTTTTTCCCGTAAAAACAGGTTATCCTTATCAACAGAAGGATCAATTCCAGAATCAGGCAGATTTCAAGAAGGATCATCAGAAAATCCTGCATTGCCATACTGCATTCCGCAAAATCAGTCATCTTCCGCCTCTCTTTCTGCATACGATACATCCGATAAACCATTCGTTTTCATCTTCCTGCTGCACATCTAATTCCGGTCTTTCTGACATTAATCCCCGCAGATCTTCTTCTGCTACAATATGAACTGAAATACGCAGAGCATCATCGATCTGCGACACACGATAAAAAACAGACTGCATTGTATCAAACAATCGTTCCACAAGCCATTCAAAGGTGTCATAGCATTTTAGTATATCATCTGCATTCATCTGCACATCCACATTTTCCACGTAGTAAGCAGCCCGAATCCTGCATAATTTTAAGCTGTCACAGGATTCCGCCAGACTTTGTCTGAGATCCTCCATCGTAAGCAGATTTCCATCTGATGCATATTGTGTCAATACCAGATTTTTTCTTCTCTTTAAATATGTACCAACAACCACGATCTTTCCCAGGATCCGGTCATAGTGTTCCCTTGACTCCGTTCTTTCCAGCTCATCCATCAGCTGTGACAGCAATTCCAGCTGCCCGGCTGTCTGATTCTGTATCATGTTCAGCAGTCGGTTCTGTTCTTCTGTTTTTCTCCGCTCAGCTTCTTTCTGATAGGTTTTCTGCAGCAGACGATTTCTGGCAGTCAGCTCCTCCTGCTGTTCCCGGATATCCTGATACTGATCCAGAAGCACCGAAATATCTTCTGACCAGAACAAATGTCCTCCTCTTATAGGAATATGGTTGATCCGGATTCCCTGTTCCTGTACAGCTGATCTGTTTATTACAATTTTACGCAGTTCCGGTGACAGCTCAGGAAAATCACCGGAATGATAATATCGCTGAAAGGAATCATCCGTAATCTCTGCATCCAGTCCTCCGGAAGTCTGGAATAATTCAAAATATCGATTATTGGTCTGTATCAATCCACATAATATACAACCCTGAAAAATTGCCGCCATTAAAAGACAGCACACTGCCGTCATATCCCCTGCAATGAGAATCACCATAAAAACAATACCATAGCTGTAATCTTTATCCGAAAATGGGGGCTGTTTGGAAAAACGAAATACCAGCTGATGCAAATCATTTGTAAGAACATTTTCCGTTCTCACCTGCCTGCAGAAATAAGCCAGCAACACACTTATCAAAATCACTCCATATGACAGAGTCCTCTTTTTGTTGTATGTCATGAAAATTCCTCTTTCACCGGAGCGTGTTTGAAAAATGCTTTACGCAAGATGTGCGTCACAATTTGCAGGAATGATTTTTCAAATACGCCCTAATCTATTTTTGTAATAATCATACTATAAAGCACCATTTCGTCATATAATTTTCAGAGAAATCATCTATTTTCAGAGTTTTTATCACAAACAGAGTGAACAATTATGTCCACTCTGTTTAATCATTACTTAAAACGGTCTTGGCTGACCACAGTATTCACAAAACCTTCCGGTATTCTCTGCACCACACTGGCATTTCCACAAACTGCTGTTCTGCTGCATCCCTGACATCCCGGGCTGCATTCCTCCGTTCATGTTCATTCCTGACATCCCAGGCTGCATTCCTCCGTTCATGTTCATTCCCGGCATTCCGGGCTGCATCCCTCCATTCATGTTCATTCCTGGCATTCCGGGCTGCATTCCCGCTGCATTTGGTGTCAGTGCCGCAATAATCTGATAAGCGGTCTGCTCCACTTCCATCAGTTCTCGTCTTTTGTCACTGCTTATGGAGAAAGTATTCAGTCGAAAATCCATATCATCAAACCACTGAGTTCTCACTTTAATACGCATGGTATAATCAAATTCATATTTATATACCGGTGGCTGATAACTTACATTTTCTCCATCCTTTGTATATGTTTCCTCATGCTGCTGTTGATCTACATCAACTCTGCACTGTACAATGGCTGATAAAGGAACTATGTCCGGGTTTTCATTGACATCCAGTTTCCGTGCAACAGTAAAATTTCCTTTATTATCATCAATAAAAACATTGTAATTTCTGGTATTGATCTGACGGGTTATACAAAAGTCCATTACCGCTTTTTTGTTTTTTTCACGATATTCCAGTTGACGTTTGATATCCTCTACCGTACTGTGCCGCCGGTCTTCAAACCATGGTGATAATTTTTTTGCACAATCCTTACACAGATTTCCGTCATCCAGTTTTCTGTTTCCCAATAAACCTATTTTCTCTCCGCAGATATCACAGATCTTCTTATCAAATAAACCCATACCCTATCCTCCTTCTTTTTATAGTTGTGTTTTGTTTATCTACATTATGCGTGAATGCTTCAATATTTGCACTAGCACCTCTGACAGTAACTGAACTCATCTCCACATCAATGGCAGGATTGTATCTGAAACAACAAAAATTATAGTTCAAAAGCAATATCTTTATGCGCATATGTCCCACCATATTTTCCACGCTTTACACATAATCCTATAGCATTTGTTTTATTAATCCATTCCGAAATACTTGGTGTAAAAGTCAATAATCCTCAATTTAAAGTGTTCAGATTCGAACACTTTAAATTGAGGATTATATATTTGCTCCCATACTGACAAATACTCTAATGTACCACGGTTTCTCAACCAATTTCGTACTACATCTGCCGCTCTGGCTGAATCCGATTTTGCTTTTGCAATGTCCGTAATACAAATATAATCATCCAGTTCTTGTTTTGAAATTGAAATTGCTACATCTTGTACATTAATTATCCTATTCTTCATTCACTTCTTCCTTTCCTGCAAATTTTTCCATTTTTATCCTATATGCTAATAATCTAAAAACATAATCTGGCATTTTTCTTGTTCCTCTTTCCCATTCCGTTACAGTTCTGTAAGGAATTCCGAAATACTCACAGAATTCTTTTCTGTTCATTCCAGTACTTTCGCGTAATTCTTTTATTTCATCTTTTATTTCCATATTAATCCCGTCTCCCAATATACACATTGTGTATATATCATAACATATTTTCCTATAAGTACAATATTTAATCTGGCAGGCTCCTTTCCAAACAGAGTCTCCCCGAGGATGTCAAGTAAAAACCACAAAGTTTTTACTATTTTTTTGCGTTTTTTTCCCATAAAACCGTTGTTTTCATACAGAGGACGTTTCATTAAGGTTACAAAAATACAGGGGTGGACGTTATATAAATGCTATAGACTTTCATATAGTGGATGTTGTATAAAGACTACAAAATCTATTATTTCAATTCTTTCCAACACATCTCTATCCTTCCATCATCATGCATATAAATGGCTTTTACATATTTTTGAAGCACTTCCGGTGTCAACTTTTCAAATCCCATAAATTCAATCATCTGATCAACCGGTATGTTTTTCTTCAACAATATTTCTTTCTCATCACCAATTAGATTTTCAACTTCTTGAATACGTTTCTGTAAATTTAGTTTCTCTTTTTCCAGTTGAGTTTTGGTTGAAGCGAACTGATCTCGAGTAATTTCCCCATTTCGATATTCTTCATACCCCTGAAGGTTCTGAGTTTTTATTTGCTCCAATCGCTTTTCACATTCCGCTTTTTCTTTACTATATAAAGAAATGGATTTGTGTTATACTTTATTCAAGAATGCTGATAAGCTATGGGAGGGAAGCGACTATGCAAAATCCAGTTCCTGACGAAAGATATTCTGTGACAGATGAAGCCATCCTGGGCGCTTTTTTTAAACTAATAAAGAAAAAAACTCCTGACCAGATCACTGTATCCGATATCACAAAAACAGCTGGTATCGCGAGAAGCACTTTTTATAATCATTATCAGGACATCCCCTCTCTTGTATCTGCTGTTGAAGAAAAGACGATCCATGATGTTTTCTCCATAATGGAAAAATTTCATCCTGAAAATGACCGCGATATATGTCAGTCCTATTTTTTGACGATCTGCCGTTATACAATGGAAAATCCTTTTCTTTCCAGTCTTCTGAGTACACCTCACGGGAATGATCTATTCGAAAAAATGCTGACTATGCTTCATCACTATGTCACCGCTACTACCTCCAGTGCCAGACCCGGCAGACATACAAAAGAGGAAATATCTTACGTGATCACCTGTGCGATCGGCAGTACGATCGGTGTCCTTCACAAATGGACAAGGGATAATTTTGATCTTGCACCAGAAGTAATTGCAGGAATTCTGACTCAGATTTTCCTGTCTGGCATGCTGCCTCTTTTATCCTGAGTGTCCTGCATATAAACAGCATAGCAAAACCCGTCTGAGCAATTCACTCAAACGGGTTTTTATTATGCCTGTGGCTCATCGATCAGGACATCCTGTCTCCTGATTTTCTTTGTCGTACTGCGTATAAACGGATTTTTCCGGATCACCAGACCTGTAATACGACGGTAGGTCGGCTGATTTTTATTGTATTCATCCAGAAATTCCTGAAGCTGTGAACGAATCATCTCCGTATCCAGTGCCTTTGCCTCCACAACTGCCTGTTCCGGATAAATTCGGGCTGTAAGACCATTGTCCTCACCTGTTACAATAACTTCACCCACAAGCGGATTCAGTGCAAGCTTGTTCTCGATTTCTTCCGGAGATACATTTTCTCCATTGGATAGAATGATCAGATTTTTCACCCGGCCATTAATAAAGAGATATCCATCTTCATCCATATAACCCTTGTCGCCAGTATGCAGCCAGCCATCTTTCAGTGTTTCAGCTGTCTCGTCCGGCATCTGATAATACCCTTTCATAACACTTGTGCCTTTTACCAGAATCTCACCATTTTCAAATCTTATCTCCACATTCTCAAGTGGTCTTCCAATAGAACCCGGCTTATGATTTTCCGGCGTATTATTACTGATAACAGGAGAACATTCCGACATGCCATATCCTTCCAGAATCTGAACACCATACTCTGCAAAACGATCAATATAGTACGGATCCAGATGTGCGCCACCGGTAAAAATCGTCTGCAGTTTTCCACCGAAAACTTTTTCTGCAAGAACTGCCTTCGGGATTTGTGGATCAGCTGCTGACAGTCTCTTATAAATTGTTTCAATCATCATCGGAACCATGAGCATGATATCGGGTTTAAAAATGCTCATATTTCTGACCATATGAAGCAGAGAGTCATTAATACAGATAGTTGCTCCCTGAGAAAAACCTTTCAGCCAGTCCATGACAAGACAGAATGCATGATGGATTGGAAGTACACTGAGCATGGCAGTTCCGGGTTCTGCTAAAATCTTAACTGCCTCAACATTAGATGCCAGATTATTCTGTGTCAGCATAACCCCTTTGCTCTTTCCTGTCGTTCCGGAAGTAAAGATAATCGTCGCAATATCTTCTGCTGACGGGCAGGAAGCATCTGCTGATGCGTTAATTCCTGTGTTTCTCAGCTCATTGATACTGTACACGCCTGAAGGTACATCCTCCACCTCTTCCTGGAGCATCCATACTTTCTGGAGTTTCGGACAGTTTGCAAGGAACGCTTCCAGATATGGTCTGTGTTTCGGACTTAAAAAGAGTGCTTCGGAATCGGATCGGTTTATCAGATCGATCAGTTCTTCACATGGGAGTGCTGCATCCAGCGGCACCGCTGTAGTACATCCTGTAATAATTCCCAGATAACTTTCGATCCATTCTACAGAACTGGTTCCGATCAATGCAATATGCTTTCCCGCAAAGTCTTCTGCAAGAAGTCCTTTTCTGATGGAAATCACGTTTCTCAACATTTCGCTGTAACTTCTCTCCAGAACTTCTTTCCTGTTAAGCCATTTTACTGCTTTGACTTCGCCAAATTTCTGTACACTTTCTTCTAATATATCCCTGATCAGCATGTTTTTCTCCTCCTTCACTTTTCTGCGGACAACAGCTTCATTCTTACTGAAGCTCCTCCAGAAGCTTAAGCGCCTCTTCAAGAGTTGTAATTTGGGTCACTTCGGTTTCCTCAAGTTCAATGTCAAAGGTATCCTCAAGCTCTCCCAGAAAAGACATGAAATCCAGAGAAGTGAATCCCAGATCCTCACGGAATCTCATTTTCCCCGTCATCTCCTCCGGTTTCACTTTGCTGTACTGCGCTACAATATTTTTAAATTCCATTTCCTGATTCATTCCATTTCCTCCTCGTATTTTTGATTTCTATACCTGTTCCATAATCTCTCCGATGCTCATATCCGGCTCTGCGATCCCCTTAAAAAGAATACGCATCATATAATAATAAAGCAGTTCCATGTCATGCTCTTCCAGATGAGCAGTCTGATAATGATAGGAGAAGTTCATGCCACCATCCTCAGTATGCGATACGGTCAGATACATTTTTTTGGTTGCGGCACCGTTTGCAAACCATTTGGCATGCTGGCGTATGGTTCCAAGCATTTCATTCTCCACCTTCACCGGCATTGGCTGATAGGTCAGATAGCAGCTTTCATAGCTGGTATGCTCCGGTGTATGGTATCTCTTTCTCATCTCATCCACGATAAGTGCCGGATCGTAATTGCTGTGCATATAAATTCGATTCTGCATATTCTGGATTTCATAAGCTGCCGAAAGAAAATCTGTTTCCGGTGAGATCACTGTTCTGCACGGAAACATAATGGTTCTGCTTCCCCCTGAAGTCCATTCGTCATGGGTAGAACGTCTGGATATAAAATTCTGGATCGTAATATCTTCCTGTCCGTTATTTACTTTTGACAGATAAGTACGAATACCAAGCAGAAGCAGATTCGTCATGGAAAGTTGATGATTCATACAGAAATCCATCAGGTTCTGTGTCGCATACGGTTCCAGATGATAATCCTTTACTGCAACAAACAGCTCGTTCATTTCAATATCAGAAGCACGAAGCTTTGGATCTCCATGACGTTTTCTTGCTCCCTCCAGTACAGACGGTCCCTGTATATCAGAATATAACGGCTCACCCAGTGCATCCAGCTGGTCATCCCAGAATTTTTTGTCTTTTGCAAAACGCTTTTCATTGCCCGCTTTTGCAAGATCTTTTTTCAGGACCGTCTCAAAATCAACCAGTTCCTGTGGGCAGGCTGTTCCATATCTGTAATGCGTATATAATTGGAACAGGTCTTCAATCATAACTACAAGCCCACAGGAATCGATCAGTCTGTGATCCATATGTAAAAAGAAACCATTGTATCCTTCCGGAAGCTTCAACATAATAAATTCACACATCGGGATATTATCTCCGTCAAATGTTTCATAAGCCCACTGCTGCATCAGCTCATCTGCCTTTGCCAGACTTTCCATTCCCGACAGATCCTTCAGCTCAATATCTCGCGAATCCTGCTTCTCTATATACTGTTTTACATTTCCATCTTTATCCGGCTTTGTAAAACGGACTCTGGTACAGCCTGAACGCTCTGTTTCCATCTGAATACATTTTTTTAATAATCCAAAATCCAGTTCTGCCTGTACAGAAGCCACAACACTTACACCGGATACCTGCTGTGTACCATAATCCATGATCCAGTTATGATGCATCTTCTGAGCTGCCGTCAAAGGATAATAATTTCTCATATAATAGATAACCTCCATTGTCCCGTTTTTCTTCTTTATCCGAGACAGAAAACATTGTATATATGCTTCAGGTGAAAAAATATCATATCTTCTCAGGAAATACCAGTACCCCCAGGACTTAATGAACACTTTACAAAAAAATGACCGGGACTTATCATACATTTAACATAACAGTTCAAAGGTGTATTTCTGCTATGTACTATGTCTGATAAATCCCGGTCAGGATTTTTTATGTCCGTTTAATCGTATTTCTCAAAGAATTCCATCATCTTGCGCTGATACAGTTCCGGATCCACATAGGCACTGCACAGATGCCGTGCTCCCGGTATGATCACCAGTTCCTTCTCTGCCCTGCAGAGCATATAATTCTGAAAAGAGTTATTCGGATACACATAGGTGTCCTTTTCTCCATGGAAAAAGAGAACCGGTCTTGTATTTTTTTTCATGGCTTCGGCAGTGTCTGCATCTTTCATATGAAATCCTGCCAGAAGAGAACAGAACCAGTCCAGTTCCATCAGAAGCAGTGGAATATGATGCAAATGGAACCAGTTAGCTGCCATATCACGCATCTGTCCTTCCATAGACTGAAAACCACAGTCCGCGATCAGGCCTTTTACCTCCGCCGGGAGTGTATGTCCTGCTGCCATCAGTACAGCAGCCGCCCCCATGGACTGTCCATACAGATAAATTGGAAGCTTCTCTTTGTTTCGTTCAGATACATAGACTGCCCATTGCTGCACATCCCATTGTTCCTTTGCTCCAAAGGTGATATATTTTCCCTCGCTGTCACCGCAGCAGCGATGTTCTATAAACAGGACATCACACTGATGTTCATGCAGATATTTTGCCATGAATGACAATGTGCCAAAACGGCTGCCACGATATCCATGGCTTAATATGACAATCCGTTTTGCATATTCTGTCGGCAGGTATAATGCATGCAGTTTTAATCCGTCAATGCTTTTGATATAACAGTTCTGCATCTTCTGTTCAAGGCACCAGGCCTTACTCTCATTATATTCTCTTGCATAACCATTCCTGGGATGATTTTCCCTGATATGAGACAGTTCAAACCATTTCTTTCTTTCCTTTTTGTGCTCTCCTCTTTTGCAGCAGACCACCATATTAAAAAAACGCCATCCCACCTCCAGTGATCCCAGAAAGACAGCCAGCAGTATTGCAAATGGCTTAATTAATTTTTTCTTCATCACGATTTCCCCGCAGTCCACATTTTAGAATAAGAATTCTGCCTATACGGCTCAAATCACATCGGACAGCTTCTTCGCTCCTCTTTGTCCATGTCTCCTCTGACATAACGAGCATTGAATTCCATATTGATATCGCGGATTTCTCTTTTTCCCTCGATATAATCCTGGTACATCTCCGCAAGACCTGACATGCATCCGTCACAATCTGCTGAAATATTACCCAGTGATTCCTCTACGATCTTTTTACGCTCCTCAACTGTTGTGTCTTTGATCAAATATCCTAACATTTTGTTCCCTCACTTTGCTTTTATCCTTTTGATTATATATTACTACAAATCTAGGAATCATTAAATTGTTTTGATAGAATTATTATAAGCAACCGCTGATTGCTGCACCAGTTGCGGCCTCTTCTTTGCACTCTGATAAAGTCAGTTTCATCCCGAACATTTTCTCAGCTATCTCACAAAGCACTTTGTTTTTTCTGAACCCATTACCAGATCCGATCATCTGAACAATCTTTATCTCCGTGCCTTTTTCAATCTGAACAAACATATCATAAAGTTCCCGGATCATGCCTTCCAGTACACCATATGTCAGGAATTCCGGTGTAAAATTATCTGATGAAATATTTCTGATTTCCCCACGGAGCCCTGAATCTGTTCTGGTTCCATCAAAAGTTGTCTGCACTTTCATACTACTACTTGAGGCGTCCATTCCTTTTTCTGCAAGTCTTCCCAATATTTCATACAATGGTATATCCTGTCCGGTTGCCTCCTTCATAAATGACCTGAAAAAATTCTCAAGCAATGCATATGCTTTACCACCACACAGGGAGGCTCCAACCAGAAGATATTTTCCCCCAAGAAATGGACGCGCTTCGATTCCCTCCGTCTCAAAATACTGATCTGTCAGAACTGAAATCTGTCCTCCTGTTCCCATATTCACCAGTAATGTATTATTTTCGCTGCCTGCTGCCCCCAGAAAGCTGGCCTGATTATCACCGATTGCTACTGTTACCGGAATATCCTTATACATTCCCAGCACTTCCATATCTTCACAAATTTCCGGCAGTCTTATAGTGTCCATTCTAATTTTATTCAACCAGTCCGTTTCAAAACACTTTTTCTGCACATTAAAAAATCCAAAACTGGCAGCATTGCTGACGTGTACGAGTGGATGAGTTCTCTTTGTCAGACACATTCCAAGATAATCCATGATTGTACAGAATGTATTCGCCTCTATCGGAACCAGATGATGTTTTTCATTATATAAATGTGTGATAAGTCCATAACCAGAAGCAGCCTTGTACTGACATTTCTCTTCGATTTCTTTTAAGAGACTTTTTCCTGTTTTATCATCACAGATATTCCCACGTCCATCCTGCCATGTATACAGTGGACTTACACTTCTCCCCTCAGCATTCAGATAGACAATTCCATGCATCTGTCCGGTCAGACCAATATTGTGTGCATCCGGATATTTATCAATAAACTCATCGACGACTACCTTTGCCTTTTGGATAATCTTTTCTGCATCCTGGATTCGTTCCCACTCATTAGAAGTTCCAATAAAACTTCCATTTTGTATTGTCCTTGCCTCTATTACAGTTGAATGTCTTCTTTCATCAACTTCAACAACCACTCCGCTGATCGTAGTTGTTCCAATATCAATTCCAATCGCTTTCATCCCTGAAATTATCCTCCACTGAAAACTTAATTTCTTAATAAAAAATGCTTATATTACTTAATATTATAACGCGTTTCTGCCAAAAGGAAAACATTTCGCGCACAGCTGCTAATGAAATACACGTAGCTGTTAATGAAAAAAATTATTGACAGGCGTCCTTGCATTTGTTATAGTTGGAAAAACTTAACACAAACTTACGTGAGGGAGTAGTTTGCACGAATGTGTGATTTGTCAACATACTGGTACCTGTACCTGGCAAATCTTAATGAATGAGACTCATGTATGCAATATCACATACAGACATTTGTCTGTATTGTTTTGTTGCATACG
>ENA-OPBW01001605-OPBW01001605.1-human-gut-metagenome-genome-assembly--contig:-NODE-1605-length-11290-cov-2.013707_pt1 | contig 11290 bp, 15 predicted proteins | sample MGYA00241070_ERZ501456 | MGnify/ENA primary metagenome ERZ501456 (study PRJEB25962, sample SAMEA2042624) | human gut metagenome | biome: human gut; feature: human-associated habitat; material: faeces...
GATTTTTGTCATGCGTGTGCATCTGCTTTCATGCAGGTGCTTTTTTTATTTGTCGGAAAATGTCGTGTTGTAATATACACCAGTTTGATTGAGCCTTCCTGCAGAAGCCCTCCATTCTTCTGAATTTTCTTAAAAGTTCAGAAGAATGGAGGCAGACAGCTTGAAAGCTGATAACAAGAAAATATGGATTCGTGGTCAATTTGTAGAAGTCACGGATGAGGTATATGCAGCCTATATGAAAGGCGATAGAAAAATAAGATATTTTGAAAATGATTTGAAAACAGGACGGACGGTTAAAGATAAGGATGGAAACATAAAACAAATCCTTCCAAGCCGGGAGGATTCTTTGGACAGGCTTATGGAAGATAACGCACAGCAGTTTCTTGATAGCCATGAGAGCGTGGAGGATATTGTAATTCAAAAAATTTCTGCTGAAAAATTACATATGGCGCTCTTAAGGTTGCCAAAGAAGGATCAGGAATTGATTTATGCACTGTTCTACGAAGAAAAAACGGAACGAGCATATGCAAAGCAAATAGGTGTTTCTCCGAGTACTGTCCATAGAAGAAAAGAAGAAATTATAAAAAAACTGAAAAAATATTTGAAATAGCGGAGCAGACCTCTCACTTAACGGCAAATAAAGTGAGAGGTCTTTTTATGGCCGCTTAGGACCTTGAAAAGTTCATACCCATTCATCAAGTACGTTCCTGTTGCTATCGTGATGAGCGTAAGCCACGTTAGCAGGTACGCCATGATCCGGACGGGTAAAGGCAGCGAAATCCCACCTATTATAGAAGAATCGGTTTGCGGCTGTTTTATCTGTCCGGGGAGCGGGAAATACCCGGCTATAACTGTCAGATTGTTACTGATAAGGCGATAACAGGCAACAGGTATCATGATACTCCTGTCCGGTCATAAAGTCGAGCGTTAAGAGCGTCGCAACAAGTGAGGGCAGCTTTGGGAGAACCTCAGAGGGGTACAGGCCCGTGGAGCTGATCAGCAGTCAGCCGCTTGATGATTTCCCAGCATGAAATACATGCGATAACAGCCGGGGCGTCGAGGACAAATAGGCTGAAACAGGCATTTATGGTAGCCGGATACAGAGAAATGCTTTGCGTCCGGCTGATACATATCCGTTCTAAGTGATTGTTTCCAATGAGCGGGAGAACGCCTTACGGACAGAGAAAGTTTTAAGGCGTATAGCGGAAGGAGATGCGATTGTGGAAGAACAAGTAATGAAGCGTGGAGAGATCTATCACGCAGATCTGAATCCTGTTTTCGGGAGTGAACAGGGTGGATACCGCCCCGTGCTGATCATCCAGAACAACAGGGGAAATCAGCATAGTCCAACGGTCATTGTTGCGGCTATTACGAGCCAGCCAAAGACCAAACTGCCGACACATGTACCGATAAACGGGATCAGAGGTCTGGAGAAAGAGTCCTTTGTGCTGTTGGAGCAGATCCGGACAGTGGATAAAAGGCGGTTGGATGATTATGTTGGCAGATTAAACCGGGATCAGATGAACAGAGTAGAGAAAGCACTGCGTACCAGCATGGAGATCAAAAAACTGGACAAGCCGGTTTTGATGTGCTTATGCCCGGTGTGTGCAAAGCCATTTTACAATTCAAAGGAACATTTTATCATCCGTGCGGATCGGGACCAGACAATAAAGGAAACGTGCATGTTCTGTAATGTGCGGCAGGGGTACGATTATCTAATAAGGAAGAAATATTATTGAGAGTTTTCAATACAGGAGAAAGGTAAAAGTGGAAAATGAAAAGATATTACTAAATGTGGAAGAGACAGCGAATTATTTGAATATTGGAAAAACTAAAACCAGAGAACTGATGAAGGAGAATGAGAAAATTTTTGTTGTGAAAATTGGCAACCGTAATTATGCACATAAGATATTGTTGGACAAATGGCTGCTTGCGCAGGTAAGGAAATAAGTCAAGGGTGTGAATGGATTTTTCGCACCTTTGTTTTATTTTTGAGTAACTGATATTTTGGGCATGTACTTGATAACGATGTTTTGAAGGAGGCATATCTTATGGCAAAAAAATTACCAAGAGGAATAAGGGAAAATAAAGGAACTTATGAAGCAAGGGCAATGATCAACGGGATCAAAATTACTTTGTACGGATCAGATCTGAAAGCGCTTATTGAAGAGTTCACAAAAGCGAAGGAAAAGGCAAAAAGCAGCCAGGATTACAGAAAAAACAGAATTACGTTGAACGAATGGTTTGAAGAATGGTTTTCAACTGTTAAGGCCCATAGGGTAAAAGAAACAAGTATCAATCCTATGAAGAACAATTTTAAAAGTCTTTATCTTCTTACTTTGCTTCTAACCATTGTGTTTTCTACTTTTTCTTCATCCAGTGTTTTATTGACTATATTATTATCATAAATTCTCTGGAACTCTTCATAAAGTTCATCTCCATCCGTTTTTATTTCTAACCTTTTCATCACATCTGAAAACAATCTTATGCTTCCACTTACATCAGCTATATCAAATCCGAATACATCAGCCTTAACAGAATCACTAATATTCTCATAACCACCAAGCTCTGATATCCTCCTGACAATCCAGCCAGCTTTGTCCACAGACACTTTTTCTTCAGATTCCATAAATTCGTTTTTACCTGTTACATCAGTAATATCTTCATCCATTCTTGCCGTATTTACATCAGACACATTACGAATATCTGGCATTACAGACGTATCGTTCTGATTATTGTCTGGATTCACTACCTCAACATTCGTCTCCGGCTCAACAGCCACATCTTTCTCAAACGCAGTCGCCTCTTCCATCCTCGGTATCTCAACATCCCTGTCAGCAACGATTTCTTCATTCTCCGACACCTCATAATAAGCTGTATACAAATCTTCTTTCACAATGCCATCAGCAAGCTGTATCTGCCTCTTAATCTCTCTTTTCTCCTGCTTCAGTTCATCCAGTTCTTCCTGCACTTCCACATGCCATATCTGATATTCCCGGTACTGCTCTTCATTCTTAATATTGCGTTTCCGGCTTGAGCTTTCTCTGTATATCTCATGCTGTCTGTCCTCAATCTGCTGAATCTTTTCTTTCTGCTCACCTATGAAATCCACAAGCTCCACAACACTTTTGATGTCATTATTTACAAGCAGCAGATATTCGTCCTGTAACTGATGAAACCTTTTCAAATCCTCTGTATACTTTGCTCCACCAACCGCAAAACGCTTCTGCTCTACAATCCTTAGCCTGTAAGGTTTTGCATAAAACTTCTTTGGGAATGGTGACAGTTTCGCCCTGTGCAATCCCCTGATATCCGACGAATAAAAGTAAGGCTTTGACATCCAGGGCATATCCACATGATGCCGTAACATGTTTTCTGAAAACATCTCGTCCAGCTTTGCCAGTTTATGATAATACCTGAATCCCGGTGCCTGCACCTCCATCCACGCATCTTTCTTGAATACATATCCAAGCCTTTTCATCAGATATTTAAAATGCTCCACATTCCCGGCTGCATATGCACACATCTTGGCATCCCTGAGAATTATCTCTTTCATGGACATTTCCTTTTCCCACTTGTACCTGCTGATATTCTTTGGATTCCTGCTATACTCTGCCGGCATTATGGAAAGCCCAAGCTCATCACAATATTTATTTGTAATTGGCTGGAGATGATTCTTCCAGTTGCTTTTCGGTGAATTGTATTTCTTTCCGGTTGTCATGCTGACACTGTTCCAGATCAGATGCCCATGCATATGTTCCCTGTCAGTATGGACTGCATACACAGCCTCATAATCATCACCAAGCACATCCTTCGCAAAGTGCTCCAGCACATACATTGCCTGCTCTGCCGTTACTTTTTCTTCCGGTGAAAATGATATGATCACATGATACCCCTGCCTTTTACCCGTCTTATGAAAAATGTTCTTTGTCTCCTCCATCTGCTCAAATGCCGTATCCGGCAGGCAGTTGATACCGCCCACCAGTACACATTCTTCTGTCTTATCTGGGTTCTGGATATATTCCAAAGCATTCTTTAGGTGTGTTGCCGGATTTCTGCCTTCCGATTCCATGATATTCAGGATCTTTGTAATTGCCATACTTCCAGCACCTCCCCGAATGTTTTCTTTACATCATCCAGACTGCTCTGCAGCGTGTCAATGTCGCTGTAATACAACCTTCCCTGTGAATTGCCAAGCTTCACTGCCTGATTAATATTATTTGCAATACCGGCTATGATACGGATTGCTCTTGCCCTGTCCTCAGGATAACTTGTATCAATGTTACCGCCTGTCCGGATCAATTCTCTTATATAGGCACTTGCTGTCATTCCGGTCCGTTTAAGTGCCGCTTTCAGGATATCCATATCTTTCTCTGACAGCTTCACAGATATCTTATAATCTTTCCTGTCAGATTTGTATCTTCGCTTTCCATCTGCCATGTGTTTCTCCCCTTCCGTAGTTTTCTAATGCTGTATCAAACCAATCTCTTTTTATCTGTACCATTGCTTTTCCAACCTTTCTTAAAATTATGTTCATAGGTTTTGCAAGATGCGGAAAAGGTCGGACCTTTTCCCGAAAAAATATAAACGCATCAGCGTTTACATAATTTTTCGTCTTGGCAGGAGCTCCTGCACCCTGTATATGATATGTGGTGGTTAATGTACCACCACGATTACTGATATGGTGGTTGAAGTTCCACCAGAGTTGTAAAGTGGTGGCACTTTTTGCCATCACTTTGCTGTTTTAGTGGCGTTTTCCGCCACCACTTTTCCATTTTGATGGCACATTCCGCCACCATGACTTTTTTCTCGCTTATCTGAGTGGTGGCGCTTTTTGCCGTCACTTTGCTGTTTTGACGGCGCTTTTTGCCCCCACTTTTGCATTTTGGCGGCACTTTTTGCCCCCACTTTGTGGTTTTGGGGGCGTTTTTTGCCCCCATTTTCATGTTTTGGTGGCGCTTTTTGCCCCCACACCGGTTTCACCTATTCAGTTGTCTCTTTCACCATTTCAGCCGCTTCTGATATCACATTTTCAGCTATATCTGCGTCCGCTTCCGGCATCTCATTTGTTTTAGACTGTATATCCACTTCATCCTGCTCACTTATCACAGAATCCCCAACTGCCGCTTCATAATCCATTTCTTCTGCAACCTTGCTCCGGTTACACTGCGGCTCATAATCCGGATTGTAATAATCTTCGTAACCATAGATTTTCTGTTCAAAGTACTTCCTTGGACATTTGCCCCGCATGGTGAAATAGCCTTTTGCCTCAAGCTCTGCATTATATTCCTTTATAATTGCATATGCCTTTGTCATCCCGATACCAAGCATCTGGCTTATCTCACCTGCATCTATGAATGCTTCCTTTATACCCTTCATGCAGCTCCTCCTTTCATAAATTGTTATTTTAAATACGTATTTTCACAAAGTAGCTATCATGTTCTTTATTTATTCCGCATTTTTAGTTCGTGTTTATTTTAATATCCTTTTCAGAATTTGTCAATAGAACTTTTTACAATTACGCACTTGCAATTCGTTTTTGTTTATGATAAAGTAATCGTACAATCATAAATAAGTCACTTACTGATACGTATTTCATTTAATATCAATCTGATACGCATCTTTACAACGGACTATTTCATATAAAGGAAGGTGAACAGAATGGCTTTCTCTGATTCCATTAAACTTACTATGTCTTCTCCTGAGGAAATCGGAAAGGCAATACAGAAGCAGCGCAGGGCACAGAAGATCACGCAAAAGGAGTTTGCACAGCGTCTGGGGAAATCGGAACGTACTATCCAGAAATATGAATCTGGTGAGATACTATTAAAAATAGATGTTTTAAAACAGATTGCTAATGAATTAAATGTTCCATGGCAGGAGCTTTTATCTCCAGAAGATACTAATATTCCAAAAGATAATACGACTACTGAACATCTGGCGTATGAATTCCACACTATGTCAGATGTAATAAATGCTCTCTTTGCCATAACTGAACTTACCGATTTTTCATTTGAACTCACCAACACAAAACCTCCCGAAAATCCTGAATGGACTGCCGGGATCAAGGTTAACGGCAAAAGCGATGGAAAATATGATGCAGACTTCTGTCTCTTTATGGAAAACTGGATAGCAAAGAAGAATATGCTTCAGACAGGAAAGCTTTCAAAAGAAAAGTTTGATTCATGGAAATCAGATATGTTGGCATATTATAAGGATTCCAGACTGGATAATGAAGCTGATTCAAAAACTGAATAATTGCAGGCTTACACCTTTAGTAAAGAAAAAGCTCCGGCACACTCCTTCTTGCAAAAGGAATAACCGAAGCTATGTAAGTGATTGACCCGAAGGCTTTATAATCACCCTGAACAAGTAGATTATATCATAGCCTTTTGATGATTGCACAACAATTTTACAAAAAGGAGATGATATTTATGCCAGCTTACAAAGATAAAAAAACTGGTAAATGGTTCGCCAAGTTCTATTATACGAACTGGCAGGGAATCAAGAAACAGAAGTGGAAAAGAGGCTTCGCCACCAAAAAGGAAGCTTTAGGATTTGAAAGAGACTTTCTGGAAAAGCAGTCTGCCAATCCAGATATGACATTTCAAAACCTTTATGAAATTTATATGGAGGATATAGCTGCAAGGCTTAAGCAGTCAACTCTTCTGACAAAAAAGACGGTACTACAGACGCATATTCTTCCATTCTTCAGTAGCAAGCCGATTAATGAAATCAAAGCCTCTGATGTACGAAGATGGCAGGCGAAGCTTATGAGTTCGCCGAATAATTACTCCCAGACCTATCTGAAAAAGATTAATACGGAGCTTAACAGTATCATCAATTATGCCAAGCGATTCTATGATCTCAACACCAATCCCTGCGGAAAGGCAGGCACTATTGGAAAAGCGAAAGCAGAGGAAATGGATTACTGGACTTATGATGAATATATTGCTTTCAGAGAAGGGGTAAAAGATAAGCCATTATCATATATCTGCTTTGAAGTCCTGTACTGGACAGGTATGCGAGAAGGTGAATTGCTTGCTCTCTCACCTGCTGATATTGACCTTGATAACAAGCTAATTTCCATCAACAGAACATATCAGCGGATAGGCGGAAAAGATGTATTTACATCACCTAAGACAAGAAAAAGTAAGAGAAATATTCCGATTCCGGATTTTCTCTGTCAGGAGCTATCAGACTATATCCAGTCAAGATATATGCTTGACGCAGATGAAAGGCTGTTCCCGGTAACAAAATCATATCTCTCACACGAGATGATAAGAGGTTGCAAAAACACAGGTGTAAAGAAGATACGAATCCACGATATCAGGCATTCGCACGCCAGCTTACTTATTAATCAGGGCTGTGATGCCCTGATGTTAGCAGACAGGCTTGGACACGAAAAAGTATCCACAACACTTAACACATATTCCCATCTGTTTCCACATAAACAGCAGGAGCTTGTGCATAGTCTGGAATCATTGCAGGCAACAGATTTGCCAACACCTGAGCCTCCATCTGATAACCCTCTGCTTGAAGCAGCAGGTATAACCTGTGAAGTGCCTCAGGCTCAGAACAAAGGCTCAGATGTAACAATCCGACCTCAGTTTGGACCTTCGTTAGTACCGCCAAATACCGCATCAGGGAAAATCATCCAGATGCCACAAAGAAAGATCATTTAAAAGAAATCCAGCAATCATCAGGATTTCTTGCTATTAAAGTTAATGACAAGCACACGAAAACGATAAAAAAGAGTAGTTGCAATTAGTAGCAAATTAGTAGCAGAGCAAAAGAAAAAGTCTCGGAATCCGCTTGTTTAGCGGGTTCCAAGGCTTGTAGCTCTTACTCAAACTCTATCGTTCCCGGCGGTTTACTCGTCAGATCATACATAACCCTGTTCACACCCCGAACCTCATTAATAATGCGGTTCATTACTTTATTCAGCACCTCATACGGAATCTCCGCAGACTCGGCTGTCATAAAGTCAATCGTTGTCACGGCACGAAGTGCCACTGCATAGTCGTAGGTTCTCTCGTCACCCATGACACCGACAGAACGCATATTGGTCAATGCCGCAAAATACTGGTTCGGCATCCACGGCGCGTCCTTGCCATGCTCGTTCTTGTACTCCTGCGCTGCACCGTCAACCTCTTCGCGGTAAATGGCATCTGCATCCTGTACGATGCGTACCTTGTCCGCCGTAACATCACCGATAATACGGATTCCAAGACCCGGTCCCGGGAATGGCTGACGGAAGACTAAGTAATCCGGAATACCAAGCTCTAAGCCGACCTTTCGTACCTCGTCCTTGAACAGATCACGAAGCGGCTCAATGATATCCTTAAAATCTACATGGTCAGGAAGTCCACCGACGTTGTGGTGAGACTTGATGACAGCAGATTCACCGCCAAGACCACTTTCCACTACGTCCGGATAAATCGTACCCTGAACTAAGAAATCCACCGCGCCGATCTTCTTTGCCTCTTCCTCAAAGACACGGATAAATTCCTCGCCGATGATCTTACGTTTTTGCTCCGGCTCTGTCACACCCGCTAACTTTCCGTAAAAACGCTCCTGCGCATTGACACGGATAAAGTTCAGATCATAATTGCCGTTTGGTCCAAACACTTCCTCGACCTCGTCACCTTCATTTTTACGGAGTAAACCGTGATCCACAAAGACACAGGTCAGCTGGTCGCCGACAGCCTTAGAAAGTAACACTGCTGCAACGGAAGAATCCACGCCACCGGAAAGAGCACAGAGCACCTTGCCGTTTCCGACTTTTTTGCGGATCTCCTGAATGGAATGTTCCACAAAGGAATCCATCTTCCAGTCGCCGCTGCAACCGCACACATTGTAAACGAAGTTCGATAACATTTTCGTTCCTTCCTGTGTGTGAAGAACCTCCGGATGGAACTGGATCGCATACAGATTTTTCTCACGGTTTTCTGCTGCTGCAACCGGACAGTCTGCCGTATGCGCACAGATTTCAAATCCCGGTGCTGTTTTGGAAATATAGTCAAAGTGACTCATCCAGCAAACCGTTTTTTCCGAAACATCTGTAAATAAAGGAGAATCCGTCTTTACGAAAACATCCGTCTTACCGTACTCACGAACCGGTGCCTTTTCTACCTTTCCTCCTAAAATATGCATCATAAGCTGAGCGCCATAGCAAAGGCCTAACACCGGAATGCCAAGCTCAAACAGTTCCTTCGTATAGGTTGGAGAATTTTCCTCATAACAACTGTTTGGTCCTCCGGTCAGAATGATCCCCTTCGGGTTCATTGCTTTGATCTGCTCAATATCTGTTTTATAAGAATAGATTTCACAGTAAACGCTGCACTCACGCACCCGGCGCGCCACAAGCTGGTTGTACTGCCCTCCGAAATCTATCACGATGACGGTTTCTCGCTTCAAAACACACGTCCTCCTTCTTAAGTAATCCTACAATAAGTTTTATTATACGTTCTTGCAAAAGGCTTGTCAAAATTATTTTTTACAGCCTCTCACGCACTGCCTGCCACGCCACTTCCAGACGTTCTAACGAAAACGCAGCATTTGCCGGACTGGTGGACGGCAGTTTTACCGCATGGATGCCACAGACCGGATACACATATTTTTCATACAGGCTGTGCGCCTTTCCTCCATTGGTAAAAATTGTTTTGATCTGTGTTTTTTCCAAGATCATGGAAATATCATTCGGCACCACATCCCGGATTGAACTGTCACTCGATCCTTCGATCGTACAACTGTGGATGACATCCCAGACGGCAATCCGATGCCTCAGTAAAAAATCTTTTTTCTCTGGGATCGTATCCGGTATTGCATCCTCCATCAGCAATGCTAACAGTTTCCAGAAACGGTTCTGCGGATGCCCGTAATAAAACTGCTGTTCTCTGGATTTTACCGACGGAAATGTTCCTAATATCAAAACTTTGGATTCATTACTAAAAATTGGCTCAAATGTATGCGTCACGCTGTCTGCTTTCGCCATGTTATCTCCTTTTTGACGCTGTATCGTTAAAGTCCTTTCGCTAAAAATTTCTTCCGTTCCAGCCCCAGTCGCTGATACCGCTGTAGGTCACATACACTGCATCCTGCGGAATGCCAAGCTCCGTTTCATAGATGTCGCAGATTTTTGCTGTCATCTGGCTATAGGCATCCGGTGAAGCGTTTCCAAACAGGCTGACTGCCACAAACGCACCTTTTTCTAACTTCTTTCCACCCATGTAGAGTGTGTAGTCGTCATCAAATCCTACCATTAAAAACCCTTCTGATTTGTTTAATGTGGTAATCGCCTGTCCAAGCTTTGCCTTAATCGTTTCCTTTTTGTCCTCTGTCATTGGTAATGTTACTTTTGAATCAATAAATGGCATTTTTCTACCTCCTGTATTTTCATATCTGATGATATTTTTCTCATAATTTTTTACTGATCAATCGCGTAAACACGCTGATCCTTTTCCTCTATGAGATCTCACTTCATCATTTACACCTATCTAGTGATGTCCCATATGTAAATATTTTTCTCTTGTGGCAAGTCCACCGCGGATATGGCGCTCCTGCTTATTGATATCCAAAACCTGTCTGGCTTCTTTTGCCAAAGACGGATTGATCTGCTGCAGACGCTCTGTCACATCTTTATGTACCGTAGACTTACTGATCCCAAACTCCTTTGCAGTCTGCCTAACCGTGGCATTATGTTCAATGATATATTTTGCGATCTCGATCGCTCTTTCCTCGATATAACTTTTCAAGTGTCTTCCTCTGCGATATTTGTTTTTACAATCTATGCAGAGTTTTACACAATTATTCTATCTCATTTCCACGGTCCATGCATCTTCATTTTTGTTATAGCCCGTTACACTTAAGTACTGCTGCGGACTGTTTCTCTTTAAGGCATCATATGCTGTCTGCAATGGGATCCATTCACGGTTCCTCGACGGTCCGCTGGAATCCGCCAAAAAGACCTCATCTTTAGCCTCATCGTACAGCCACAGGGTGACATAATGTCCCGGCATATCCTTCCAGAAAGTATCGTCACTATTGCTGCTGATCAATACCAGCAGACCTTTGCTGTCTTTTGCAAGCTGCTGAAATTCTTCATAAGAAGATGGTTTTCTTCCCATCTCACACTCTATTCCCATCGTTTGCAGGGTTTCCCGCATCGCATCCCAGCCAATCGCTCCGAGACCGCTGTGTGGATTGTAATTCGATACCTCCTGTGCATATTCGTACATCTGCAGCGGTGTGCACTTGTTGCCGCTGACGGTACTGTATATATTAGCCA
>ENA-OPBW01001606-OPBW01001606.1-human-gut-metagenome-genome-assembly--contig:-NODE-1606-length-11290-cov-1.923543_pt1 | contig 11290 bp, 7 predicted proteins | sample MGYA00241070_ERZ501456 | MGnify/ENA primary metagenome ERZ501456 (study PRJEB25962, sample SAMEA2042624) | human gut metagenome | biome: human gut; feature: human-associated habitat; material: faeces...
AGATTGAGTGTGGGGGACGGTACACGGATGCGAAGATGTATTGTATTACGGGAAGTAATGGGAAGACGACAACGACATTGTTGTTGTATCATATATTGGAGAAAGCCGGGTATGACGTGGGACTGGCCGGAAACGTGGGAAATAGTCTGGCGGCACAGGTAGCTGACGATTTGCACCGGGTGTACGTGGTGGAGTTGTCTAGTTTTCAGTTGGATGGGATGTTCCAATTCCGTTGTGACACGGCGATATTGACGAATATTACACCGGATCATCTGGATCGGTATGATTATAAATTTGAGAATTATGCGAATTCGAAGTTCCGGATATTGAATAATATGCGGAAGGAGGATTTATTTATATATGGTTATGATTGCGAGGTTGTGCGGGAGAGAGTGGAACAGGGGGATGTTTTGCCGGAGGCAGTCGGGTTTACTTATTCGAATTGCACCGGGGTAAATGCTTATATGGATGGGGATACGGTGGTGGCCCGTTGGAGAGATCGGGAGTTCCGGATTGCCAAACAGGAGATCTCGATTCAAGGACGGCATAACGTGTATAACACTATGGCGGCAATACTAGCTGCTTTGAAGACTGGGGTGAGTGATGAGGATTTGAGGAAGGGATTGACAACATTCCCGCAGGTGGAACATCGTTTGGAGACGGTGGATGTGGTGAATGGAGTTACTTATATTAATGATTCAAAGGCAACAAACGTGGATTCGGCTTGGTATGCTTTGGATAGTATGCACGTTCCGGTGGTGTGGATTGCGGGAGGAACGGATAAAGGAAATGATTACAGTGTCTTGTTCGATCTGGTACGTCAAAAAGTCAAAGTGTTGATTTGTATGGGCGTGGATAATAAGAAGTTGATCGAGGCGTTCTCGCCGATCTGCGAGGTGGTGGATACTCATAGTTTGGATGAGACGATGGAGGTGGCTTATCGCCGGGCAGAGGAGGGGGATGTGGTACTGCTTTCTCCTTGTTGTGCTAGTTTTGACTTGTTTAAGAATTACGAGAATAGAGGGGAGATGTTTAAGGAGAAGGTGAAAAAGTTAAAAACTAAAAGATAAAAACTAAAAGTTGAAAGATAAAAAACGTTGATTTTGTGCGGCTGGAATCACTTAATCATAAATCGAGAAATCAGTATGTTGAATCTAAAGAATAAGGTGGTATTTAAGGGGGATCGGACGTTGTGGTACGTGGTCATCGGGTTGATGCTGGCCTCGTTGATCGTGGTGTATTCTTCGACGGGGAGTCTGGCGTTTCGTGTGCGGGGAGGGAATACCAGTTATTATTTGATTAAGCAGTTGTTTTTGATGTTCGGGTGTATGGTGGTGATTCTGACATTGCAGTCGTTTCACTACAAGTATTTCCTTTCGTTTGCCAAGATCGTACTGGGGATGTCGTTGATATTTCTGTTGTGGGCGAAGTTTGCGGGTACTACGTTGAATGATGCGGGGCGTTGGGTGACGATTCCGGGAATCGGGTTCACGTTCCAGCCTTCGGAAATGGCGAAATTGGGGATTATTATGTACTGTGCCCGTGCGATTGCTTTTGAACAGACGGAGGAGTGTTGTAGCAATAATGTGTTGTGGCGGATGACGTTGGTGGTGCCGGTGCTGTTCTTAATTTTTATGGAGAATTTCTCGACATCGGCGTTGCTGGGCGGGGTTTGTTTGGTGATGTTGTTTGTCGGTCGTTTATACTGGAAGACTTATGCGAAGTTGATAGGGGTGATCGTGGGGTTGCTGATTCTGATGTTGGCGGTTGTCTTTATTGTTCCCGAAAAGCATTTAAAGTCAGCGGGACGTTTACTGACGGTAAAAAGCCGTATAGAGCATTTCGTGAACCCGAGCGAGACGGACAGTGACGATTCGTACCAATCGGATCAGGCGAAGATTGCCGTGGCAAAAGGAGGATTGATGGGACTGGGACCGGGAAATAGCGTGCAGAGGAATTTCTTGCCTCACCCGTATTCGGATTTTATATTTGCTATCATTGTGGAAGAGTATGGGCTGGTTGGGGCCGGGATCGTGATGTTACTTTACCTGATTATTTTGTATCGTGTAGGGGTGATCGTGCGACGTTGTACGAGGATGTTCCCGGCGATTCTGGTGGCTGGATTAGGGTTGTGTATTGGGTTTCAAGCATTGATTTATATGGGGGTTTGCGTGGGACTTTTTCCCGTGACCGGGCAACCGTTACCGCTGGTGAGTATGGGGGGGACTTCCCTGTTGTTTACGAGTGCTTCTTTTGGGATGATTTTGAGTGTCAGTCATACATTCTCGGAAGAGGGAGAACGGGAAGAGAAGGAGAAACTAAAGATGGCCGCTCAAGGTATAAACGAGGAAGAAGAGAACGAGGAAAATTGAACATGAAGATATTTGAGATATGAAAAAAGTTATTATTAGTGGAGGCGGAACGGGAGGACATATATTTCCTGCCCTTTCTATTGCGAATGCGCTGAAACGGTTGAATAAGGATATAGAGATTCTATTCGTGGGGGCAGAGGGGAAGATGGAGATGGAGAAGGTGCCGGAGGCCGGGTATAAGATCGTGGGATTACCGGTGAGAGGGTTACAACGTAAGTTGACGTTGAATAATCTGAAGGTGCTGTGGAATTTGTGGAGGAGTTTGAAGAAGGCCAAACGAGTGGTGCGGGAGTTCAAGCCGGATGTAGTGGTCGGTGTTGGGGGATATGCTAGCGGACCGATTGGAAAGGTGGCCACGAATGCGGGTATTCCGTTGGTGTTACAGGAGCAAAATTCTTATGCAGGGGTGACTAATAAGTTGCTGGCAAAGAAGGCTGCCAAGATTTGTGTGGCTTACGAGGGAATGGAACGTTTTTTCCCACAGGAAAAGATTATATTTACAGGGAATCCGGTGCGGAAGGATTTGTTGAATGCCGTGAATGAACGGGTGGAGGGGATTGCTTTCTACGGGTTGAATGCGAATAAGAAAACGGTGCTGGTCACCGGAGGTAGTCTGGGTGCCGGGTCGATTAACAAGGCTATGGTGAGATGGTTGGAGAAGATTGCGGGGTGGAAGGACGTGCAGGTGATTTGGCAGTGCGGGAGTTATTACCACAAGGAGCTGGAAGAACAATTGAAGGGACGTATGCCGGAAAACGTGAAGTTTATGCCGTTTTTGAAACGCATGGATTTGGCGTATGCCTGTGCTGATTTGGTGGTGGCAAGAGCGGGTGCGGGTACGATTTCTGAGTTGTGCTTGCTGGGAAAAGCCGTGGTGTTAGTGCCCTCGCCTAACGTGGCAGAAGATCACCAGACAAAGAATGCTATGGCGCTGGTGAATAAACAAGCTGCTGTGATGGTGAAGGATGCCGAGGTGGTGGAGCGTTTGGGAGGGGTGATGGAACGCCTGTTGCAGGATGACGGAGAACGGAAAAGTTTGTCCGAGCATATCCTAACGCTGGCAATGAAGGATTCGGATGAGGTGATTGCGAGGGAAATATTGAAGATAGTTTAAAGTGTAGAATGTAAAATTTAGAATTGAATGGTCTGCCATTTTAAATTTTAAATTTTAAATTTTAAATTCATAGTATGGATATTAAGAATATAAAGGCAGTGTATTTTGTGGGTATCGGGGGGATTGGAATGAGTGCGTTGGCTCGTTATTTTAAGGTGATGGGTTACGAGGTGGCAGGATATGACCGGACATCGTCACCGTTGACACGAAAAATGACGGATGAAGAAGGGTTTGAGATTACTTACGAGGATGACGAGAAGGGAGTTCGGGAGGTTTTCCGGGATAAGGAGCATACGTTGGTGGTATATACCCCGGCGGTACCGCAGGAAAATCGTATTCTTAGTTTTTTCCGGGATAACGGGTACGCTTTGCATAAACGGGCGGAGGTGCTGGGATTTTTGTCCCATAGTAAAAAAGCGCTTTGCATTGCCGGAACGCATGGAAAGACGACGACCACGACGATGCTGGCTTTTCTGTTGAATCGTTCGCACGTGGGATGTAGTGCTTTCCTAGGGGGAATTTCCTCTAATTTCGGTACGAATTTATTGATTGATAAGGATTCGGATTACGTGGTGATCGAGGCGGACGAGTATGATCGTTCATTTTTGCATTTACATCCGGAGATTGCGGTAATCACGGCTATGGATGCGGATCATCTGGATATATACGGGACGCACGAGCATTTGATTGAGGCTTTCGAGAAGTTTGCCTTGCAGACACGAGGGGAGTTGTTTTTACGTAAAGGGTTGGAATTGAAAAAAAGAACGATTACCGGGCATTATGCTGCCGGGGAGAAAGCGGATTATTATGCCGATCGGTTGCGGGTGGATAACGGGAGTTACTTGTTTGATTATATCGGGAAAGATGTGGAGATAAGGGATTTGAGAATGTGTTTCCCTGGACGGGTGAACGTGGAGAACGCTACGGCCGCAATCACAGTGGCTTTGTATGCAGGAGTGACGTCGGAAGAGATTCGAGAGGCATTGCCTTTGTTTAAAGGGGTTTCCCGGAGATTTGACGTACATGCGAAGAGTGACCGGTTGGTTTATATTGACGATTACGCTCATCATCCGCGGGAGATTGAGGCGTCTCTTTCTTCTATTCGGGAGATGTGGCCGGATAAGAGGTTGACGGTAGCTTTTCAGCCTCATTTGTACTCACGGACAAATGATTTTTACCCGGAGTTTGCGAAGAGTTTGAATCTTGCGGATCAGGTGATTCTGCTGGATATTTATCCGGCACGGGAGCAACCGATTCCGGGGGTGACATCGGGTTTGATTGCTGAGCGACTGACGGTGCCATTCGTGCGGGTGACGAAGGAAGAGTTTCCGGAGTATGTGAAGGAGAACGTAAAGGAGGGAGTTTTTATGACCGTGGGTGCCGGGGATATAGATCGTTTTATTCCGATTTTCACGGAGATGTTTGGAGGGACGGATTGCTGATCGTGGTTACAGGTTTGGATGTAATGGATAAGAGACGAGAATTTGAATTAGAAATTTTAAATTTGTAGGCTGGGAATAGAGATGAAACGCATTTTACCTTACATATTATCTTGCATTTTGCTTGTATACCTGATAATTGTGCTTACCTTTGTGGCGACAAAATCGGGGGAGGTAACATGTAGAGGGGTACGGGTGGCTGTCAAAAATACGGATGTTAACGTGTTTGTCGACGAGGAGGATGTTATGAAGGCGATAAAGAAGGGGTACGGAGACATTATGGACAAAAGTATATTGGCGGTGAATAAAGATAGTTTGGAAAGGGTGCTTGTCAAGAATCCGATGATTAAATCGGCTCAGGTTTACTACAGTTTAGACGGTTATATTCATGTAAATATCCAGCAACGTGAACCTGTTTTGAGAGTACTAACGGGTGAAGGGTATTATGTGGATCGTGACGGGAGAGTGATGCCGTTGTCTTCTAAGTTTACTTCCAGGGTTGTTGTAGCAACCGGTGATATAAATAAGAAATTCGCTTGCGAGAAACTGGGTCCTTTTGCGATGAAATTGAAGAATGAACCATTTTGGGACGCGTATATCGAACAACTGGTTGTGAGGTCGAACGAGGATGTTGTGATGATTCCTAAAGTAGGGGATTTTCGGATTGTGTTGGGAAAGGTGGATGATTGCGATGCCAGGTTGGAGAAGTTGATATTGTTTCTGAAGGACGGTATCACGAAAAAAGGGTGGAATCGTTATAAGGAGATCAATTTGAAGTTTGACAACCAAGTTGTTTGTGTTAGAAAATAAAATATTAGATATTATGGGGTTTGTAGCTTCTTTGGATATGGGGTCTGGAAAAATGGTGATGGCTCTCGGAGAAAAGTCCGGAAGTGATTGTCGTTTGGTCGGTGTCATAAGTATTGCCTCACAAGGAGTTAAACGGGGCAAAATTATTGATAAACTTCGGGCAAAAGCATGTATCCAGCGTTTGTTGGATCGTTTTAAGAGCGAGTATGAGGTTCATATTGATGCTTTGAATGTCGCTTTGAGCGGGGCGTGGGTGAAACAGATTGAAGACCGGGAGAATATCAAGTTTTCCCGTCCGAAGAGTATAGACCAAGGGGATTTGCAGGAGATGGAGAAAAAGTGTCGGAGTGTGGTGGGGGCTGGTGACGAGGAAGTGGTGGATGTCATTCCGTTCGCTTATTACGTGGATAAGGAGAGCGAGGTGAACCCGGTGGGGGTTACGGCAAAACGGTTGGATGTTCATTATCACGTGTATGTGGCAAGGAGTAGTGAGTTGAGGGATATGTTTGCCAACCTAGGGGTTGATAAGATAGATTTTTATTCGATGGCTGGGGCTACACAGAAGGCTTTGACCACGGCAGGATCGGATATATTTAATTTCGCTTTGCTTGATTTGGGCGCAGATAGTATCAAAGTGCAAATTTTCCAAGACGGACTTGTTTATTTTGACGAGGAGTTGCCGTTGGGGTGTAGCACGATTGACGGGGATATAAATACCGCATTTTCAATTAATGACGTGGAGAAGGCGCACAAGCTGAAAGAAGAGTTCGGTATGGCGTTGCGGGCATCGTGCAAGAACCGGAAGATTATGATTCCCGATACGAAATATTGTATTGATAGTCATGATTTGGTACACGTGGAGCAATCCCGTTTGGAGGAGTTGTTGGAAGGGGCTATTTTCCAAATGCAGGAAAGTGGTTGTTACGAGGATTTGGATGACGGGATTTTGTTGACTGGAGGCGGTAGTCAGGTGGTCGGGATCGAGGTGTTGTTGTCCAAGCTGTCAGGACATTCGGTAGGATTTGCAAAGGTGGCAAGTGTTAAAGCAGATCGGGAGGCTAGTTTGAAGTCCCCGGTGTATTTTACGGCTTTGGGACTGTTGCAGTGTGAACGCCGGGAGGTGAAAAAGCCTAAATCCGGTGGATGGTTTAGTAATTTTTTTAAAGAATAAATGATATAAGACTTTTCAGCTATGCTTAATGAAGATGATTTATTGGTTGTGAATATTCCACCACAGGAAGAATCGATTATCAAGGTGATCGGAGTGGGGGGAGGCGGTAGTAATGCCGTGAACCATATGTGCCGTCAGGGTATTCGGGGCGTAGAGTTCGTGGTGTGTAACACGGATATACAGGCGTTGCGGATTAGTCCCGTGAAGAATCGTATTCAGATCGGTAAGGAGCTTACCGAGGGGCGTGGAGCGGGAAGTTTGCCGGAACGCGGTAAACAGTCGGCTATTGAAAGTCTGGATTATATCAAAACGATATTGGAGCGTAACACGAAAATGGTGTTTATCACGGCAGGTATGGGGGGTGGAACCGGAACGGGTGCCGCACCTATTATTGCTAAACAAGCTCGTGAGTTAGGTATTCTGACTATCGGAATAGTGACTATTCCTTTCAGTTTTGAGGGACGAAAACGGGTGGAGCAAGCTATGGAAGGGGTTGATGAGTTGTCGAATTATGTAGATGCTCTGTTGATTATCTGTAACGAGAAGTTGCGGGATATGTACGGGGATTTGAAGTTGTCGAAAGCGTTCGAGATGGCGGATAACGTGTTGACAATTGCGGCTAAGAGTATAGCGGAGATCATCACGCTGAAGGGATTCGTGAACGTGGACTTTGCGGACGTGGAGGTGGTGATGCGGAATAGTGGGGTGGCTCTGATGGGTGCCGGAGAATCGGTTGGGGAGAATCGTGCGTTGGAGGCTGCGAAAATGGCATTGGAATCGCCCTTGTTGAATAGTAATGATATTCGGGGGGCATCTAATATATTGTTGAATATGTTGTACGGTAGTAAGGAGATCACGATGGACGAGATTACCTTGATTACCGATTACGTGAAGGAGTTGGTCGGAAATGATGTGGACGTGATCTGGGGTGCCGGTAAGGATGATGCTCTAGGTGATGAGTTGCACGTGGCTGTGATCGCTACCGGGTTTAACGGTTCGCCGATCGAGAGGAAGAAGACGAATATTTCTTTCAAGGTGGAGATGGTGGAAGATTTGGAAATGCAGACAGTGGATGCCCGGAAGTTGGAGGAAGAGGAGCGGATGCGCAAGCAAAAACTGGAGGAAAGTCGTCGGTTACGTCAACAGCGAGGTGAACAGCGGCGAGATATCGGGAAACGTCAACGGGCAATCGTGTTTGACGACGATGATGACGATGAACCGGTTCGGGAAGAGGAGACTCACCGGAAACGGATCGAGGAGTATGACCGGGAGTTTGAACAGGAGAACGGACGCAAACGGGGAAAGAATGAGGTGCCGGATGTGGACAGTTGGTTCAAGCGTAAGCTGGGGAATATGTTCAACGAGGATATGAATAGGGATTCACAAATGTAATAATGGACGATCATGGTAGATGGATTGATAAATTTTAACCAGTTTGAGATTACTACCCCGATTATTAAAGTGATCGGAGTCGGAGGTGGTGGCGGTAATGCCGTGGAATACATGTACAGGCAAGGGATTTGTGACGTGGATTTCGTGTTGTGTAATACCGATTCGCAAATATTGGAACATAGTCCTATTCCGACCATTATTCAATTGGGGAAGACCCTGACTGAAGGACGGGGAGCGGGGAACCGACCGGAAATCGGAGAGGCTGCCGCTAACGAGAGTCTTGATGATATAAAAGCGTTGTTGAGTACCAATACGAAGATGGTGTTTATCACGGCAGCAATGGGGGGTGGTACCGGGACCGGTGCGGCACCCGTGATTGCCAAGGTTGCCAAGGATATGGGTATTCTGACAGTGGGTATTGTTACGATACCTTCCCGTTTCGAGGGGCCGAAACGTTTGGATCAGGCTCGTGAAGGGGTAAAAAGATTAAAAGAACACGTGGATTCTTTGATTATCATAGATAATGAAAAGATACAACGGATATTCGGATCGCAGACATTGTCGAGTGCATTTGCCAAGGCTAACGACGTGTTGAATATTGCTGCCAAGGGTATTGCGGAGATTATTACGTTACCGGGATATATAAACGTTGACTTTGCTGACGTGAGAACGGTGATGACGGATAGTGGAATTGCTATTATGGGTGCGGCGAAAGCCTCCGGTGAAGACCGGGCCAAACGGGTGATTGCCGAGGCTTTGAATAGCCCTCTGCTGAATAAGAGCGATATACTGGGAGCTAGTGACATCTTGTTGAATATTACATCCGGGACGGATGAAATTACGATGGATGAGATGAGTGAAATCACGAATTACGTGATTAAGGAAGTAGGTGATAATGCAGCTATAATCTGGGGTGTGGGAACCGATGAGGCGCTGGAAGACGCAATTTCCGTGACGGTGATTGCTACCGGCTTTCCCATGGAGGACGTGGAAAACACGTTCACGAAACCCTTGAAGGGAGTTGCGTCCGTGAATGATGTTTCGGAGGAGGCGGTGGATGCCGCCCGTACGAAAAAAATCAAGGACGGGGTAAAGGATTACGTACAGGTCATTTTAAAGGAATCGGAGGTTGTGCTTCAACCGGATCTGTCACCCGAAAAAGTAGAAGAATTGGCAACGACTCCGGCGTATACACGGAGACATTTAAAAATAGACAGACCCTAGCGATTTAGTGATTTAATGATTTAGCGATTACGTGATTTCCGGTTATAAGTAGAGGTGTCAGCCTCGTGGGGAGGAATCTAAAATCAAAAATCACTAAATCCGAAATTGTAAGGGGGTAATTTAAAACAGTTTAATGGAAAAATTTAGAGAATTAGGATTAGACGGGGAAATTCTTAAAGGAATTGCAGATTTAGGGTTTGAAACACCGAGTCCGGTACAAGAGAAGGCCATCCCTGTTATTTTGGGCGAAGAAAATGATTTGGTTGTGTTAGCCCAGACCGGGACGGGAAAAACAGCGGCTTTCGGATTGCCGTTATTACAGAAAATAAATCCGGAATGGAATAGCGTGCAGATATTGGTTCTGAGTCCCACACGTGAGTTGTGTATGCAGATCGGGAGTGACTTGAAAAAATATTCAAAGTATCTTCCGGATATTCGTGTGACCTGTGTGTACGGGGGTACGGATATTAGAAGGCAAATGAAAGAGTTACAGAAGGGGGTACACGTGGTTGTGGCCACTCCGGGACGTTTGGTTGACTTGTTGAACCGGAAGGCATTGAATATCGAGACCGTGTTTGCTGTCGTGCTGGATGAGGCCGACGAGATGTTGAACATGGGATTCCAGGAAGATCTGGACTTTATCTTGAGTAACACGCCTAAGGATAAAAATACATATTTGTTTTCGGCGACAATGCCGAAAGAGGTAGAGCGGATTGCTCGGAATTATCTGGTGAACCAGAAGGAGATTTCTGTGGGTAAGAAGAATCAGGGTGCAGACACGGTGTCTCATCAATATTATATGGTTCGTGCGAAAGATTGTTACGAGACGTTACGTCGAATTGTGGATTGCTCTCCCAGTATGTACGCTATTATTTTTACCCGAACGAAGAATGATGCGCAGGATATAGCGAAACATTTGCAGCGTGACGGAATTGATTGCGATGCATTACATGGGGATCTGAGTCAAGCACAGCGGGATAACGTGATGAACGCTTTCCGGGCGAAACGATTGAAAGTGTTGGTGGCAACCGATGTGGCAGCCCGTGGGTTGGATGTGGATTGCTTGACGCACGTGATCAATTACAATTTGCCGGAAGACGTGGAGAGTTACACGCATCGTAGCGGTAGAACGGGACGTGCCGGAAAGGAAGGAATCTCTATTGCGATTATTCACTCGAAAGAGAAAGGAAAATTGCGTCGGATTGAAGGTATCTTGAAAAAGAAGTTCGAGTACAAGCAAGTTCCGGTAGGGGAAGAGATTTGTCGGGCTCAGTTGGCATTCTATGCAGATAAGATTTTAGCATCGGAGGATCAAGAGGATATGGATCTGTATGCTCCGGATGTGTACGAAAAGTTCGCAGAGCTGACGAAAGAAGAGTTGATTCAACATTTGGTATCCTACGAGTTCGGTAAGCTACTGAAGAAGTATAAGAATACAGCTGATTTGAATATTAGCGAGGATGACCGTGGAGGTCGTTCAGAGCGAGGTGAACGTGGTGATCGGGGTGATAGGCGTGATCGTCGGGGACGTGGAGAAGAGACTGTGTACAGCACGTTTATGCTGAATGTCGGTCGGGAAGATGGGCTGACACCTCGTGATTTGATGGGCTTGATTAATAAGTATTCTCGTCGTCGGGGGATTGGTGTTGGAGGTATTCGTATTTTTGATACAGATACTAAATTCGAGATTGACGAGGAGAGTGCATCTGATTTCGCCGTAGATTTCAGCAAGGTTCTCTTTAATGGTATTCCATTGGAGATAAAGGCT
>ENA-OPBW01001610-OPBW01001610.1-human-gut-metagenome-genome-assembly--contig:-NODE-1610-length-11280-cov-5.402138_pt1 | contig 11280 bp, 9 predicted proteins | sample MGYA00241070_ERZ501456 | MGnify/ENA primary metagenome ERZ501456 (study PRJEB25962, sample SAMEA2042624) | human gut metagenome | biome: human gut; feature: human-associated habitat; material: faeces...
ATGTTGTAACAGATACAGCAGGTGTATCTATCCTTGGTACATATTATAACAAAGATCTGTTTGCTCAGGCTGGTATCGAAAGCGAACCACAGACATGGGATGAATTCCTGGAAGACTGCCAGAAATTACAGGATGCCGGAATCCAGCCGATCGTAATGGGTGACAAAGATCAGTATGTAATGCAGTTTGGTCTGTATCAGCTGGCAGCAGATGAAATCTATTCCAAGAACGCTGATTTTGATACACAGGTCAGAGAGGGCGATGCAAGCTTCACAGATGAAGGAACATGGGATACTGTTCTTGAAATGTACAAGACTCTGTATGACAAAGGATACATTGATTCTTCCAAATCTCTTGGATATGGTGCTTCTCAGGCAATCACAGATTTTATCGATGGCAAAGCAGCTATGACATTTGACGGATCCTTCAATGTAACAGCTCTTACAGCAGAAGGTGCTGCAGGAAACTTCGAAAGAGGATATTTCCCACTTCCAGGAACAGACGGAACATATACAGCTACATGCCTTTCTGCAGGATACAGTATCTACAGCAAATCTGAACATGTAGATGAGTGTAAAGAACTTCTTGACTACTGGATGGATGGTGAGTCTGATCTGTGGGATGCATACCTTGCATCAGGAAAGATCATCGCTACATATGGTAACGGTGCAGATTCTGCTCCAAACTATGATCTGTTCAAACCATTCGTTGATATGCTGAATGACGGTAAAGCTTTCTACTGGTGCAACCAGGCTTGGCCGGCTGGAACAGAAAACGAAATGTTAAATCTGTTCAGTGAAATGGTTGGCGGTCAGGGAACAGAAATCGATGATATCACTGAAGGAATGCAGGATAAATTCGAAGACCTTCTGGACGAATAATAGGGCTTAACCATTAGTAAAGTAAGAATATAATTATCACTGCCCTGGAACTTTATGTAAGCTTCAGGGCAGTTCCATTTCACTAGGAGGGAAAAGGAATGGCACAACCAAAAATGAAGAAAAAAGGTGCAAACACGTCTCTGGTATTTACCAATAAGATGTATTTCTTTCTGATACCGGCACTGGCATTTTTCCTGATTTTCTGGATTTATCCGGTATTGCAGCTTTTTTATTACAGTGTGACAAACTTCAACGGTGTCAACTACAATTTTGATTTCGTTGGAATGAAAAACTATCTCAAAGTATTAAATAACGGTACACTGACCAACTCCATGAAGAATACGTTAATCTATGCAGTTGTAACTGTACTGCTTAGTAATGTGGTAGGTCTTGCAGTCGCAATGATCCTTAATACAAAGATTCATTTCAAGGGACTTTTCCGTACCTGTGCATACTTCCCGGCACTGTTCAGTGCAATCGTAGTCGGATTTATCTGGTCTTATGTATATATGCCAGGTTCTGGTATGATCGCGAGTCTTCTTTCTATGTTCGGAATGGATGGAGCAGCGTTCAACCCGCTTGGTAATTATAAGACTGCGCTTTATGCGATCGCGATCGTTGAAGCATGGAAAGCATTTGGTACTACCATGATCATCTATCTGGCAGGTCTGCAGACAGTTGACGAAAGTCTTCTGGAAGCAGGACGTATCGATGGATGTACAGAATGGCAGCTGTTCCGCAAGATTAAACTGCCATTGATCTCATCTACGGTAACTATCAACGTTATTCTGGCTGTTATTTCCGGCCTGAAGGCATTCGACTATTCCTTTATCATGACAAACGGTGGTCCTGGTAAATCAACAAAAACCCTGATGTTCCAGGTATATGAAACCGCTTTTAATGATATGAAGATGGGTCGTGCAAGTGCATTCTCTGTACTGGCATTCGCATTTATTATCGTAATCACAGTAATTATGCTTCTTTATATGAATAAGAGGGAGGTGGAATTATAATGGCATTCGGAAAGAAAAAAGAGCCACGCGAAGTAGAAGGATATATGAAGCTGACACCAAAGAGCTTCCTAATCTATCTTGCAATCATCGTGTTCTGTATCATTGTAATTGCACCACTGGTAATCGTATTCTCCAGTTCTCTTCGTTCTCCGGGAAATCAGGCATTGCGAAAGGCGGAAGAGGAAACAACGGTCGGCCGAAGCGAGCTGCAGAAGCGCCGTCCGGTTCGACACGCCCGCCTTGAACGACGGCCGCGTCTCGGTATCGAATCCGAGCGCCGACTGGGCCATGAGGTACGCACACGCCACAACGGCCTTCTCCTCCGTATCGACAATCTCGACCGTACCGGGGAAAGCGCACTTCGGCATCGCGGTTATCTCTTCATTCGTTATGTTGTTCCGGAAACAGCTCATCGTACAAGCATACAGGCAAAACCGCCAACCGGGCGGTTTGCAAAGTTACCGATTAATCACGAGTAATCCGTTCGGCATGACCGAAATTTTACCCTCCGCGGCCAGCGCATCGACCGCTGCGGCCACCTTTTCGGGCGCGGCAGCGAACTGTCCGGCCAAATCTTTCGGACTTATTCCGCCGGCCGGAATTCTTTTCAGAATCTCGCCGGCCATCCCCTCCCCGACCGTCCCCCGTTTCCTATGCGCAAGACAGATGTCGCACACCCCGCAGGGCCGGGCATCCTTCTGTCCGAAATACTCCTGCAAGACCACGCTCCTGCACCGCTCCGTATCGGCAGCATAGGCGAACACGGCCTCCAGCCGCCGGGCGGCCGTCTCCTTGCGTGCCCGGTAACTCCCCGGCGAAATGTACACGTCGGCATCCGGGAGCCGGTTGTCGGTCAGGAATACCATGGGGCTGCGGTTCTTGGGGACGAACCGTATCACATGCAGGCGCCACAACGTCTTGAGCAGCTCCATCACGCGCTCTTCGGTATAACCGGTATAGATGGCCATCTCCTGCACATCCACCGGGCGCAAACCGGTAAATACACCGGTATAGAGCCGCAGAATGGTGCGCAAGATATTGTCGAGGTCCTCGCGTTCGACACGCAACGAATAGAGGTCGTCGCGACTGACACAGAACATAAGCCGTGCGGGATTCTCCTCGTCGTCCGTGAAGACGAGGTAACCGTTCTGCTGGAGTATCTTCAGCGCATTCTGCACCGTTCCCATGAAGAGACGGTTACGGGCACAGAAATCGTACAGGTTCACCGCCATCGAGCAGAATTTCCCCTCCCCGATGGCCACCCCGAGATAATTCATCAACCGGACATAGATATCCTTTATCTGCGCTATGGTGGGAAATTCGGAGGAGAAACGGCGTGTCAAACGCTCCCGGTCGTCGGAAGCGACGATGAGCACGGCATAAGAACGACGGCCGTCCCTTCCGGCCCGCCCGGCCTCCTGATAATACTCCTCCAGCGAAGCGCAGAGCCCGTAATGCACCACGAAGCGGACGTCGGGCTTGTCGATTCCCATGCCGAATGCGTTGGTGGCCACCATCACCCGCGTCTTTCCCGCCGTCCATTCATTCTGCCGCAGGGTCCGCTCGCCATGAGGCAGCCCCGCATGGTAATACTCGGCCGCAATACCCTCCTCCTTCAGCTCCGCGGCAAGCAGCTCCGCAGCGTCACGCGTCCGGACATAGACGATTCCGCTCCCCGGCACATTCCCTATCACCCGCAGCAACTGTCCCTTCCGGTCATCCGTATGCCGGACGGAGAACGACAGGTTCGGCCGGGCGTAATCGCTCCGGACGACGTTGGGCTCGCGGAACGCCAGCTTCTCCATGATATCCTGCGCCACAGGCTCCGTAGCCGAAGCCGTCAACGCGAGCACGGGCACCGCCGGCAGGATATCGCGCATCCGGGCGATACGCAGGTAAGCCGGACGGAAGTCGTACCCCCATTGCGAAATACAGTGCGCCTCATCCACCGCTATCAGATTCACGTTCATCTTGGCCAGCCGGGCCGCGAACAGTTCGCCCGCCACCCGTTCGGGAGAGACATACAGGAATTTGATGTCGCCGTACACGCAATTGTCGAGCGTGATGTCGATGTTGCGCGGACTCATGCCGGAGTGGATGGCGACCGCCGGGATACCGCGGCGGCGCAGCGAATCGACCTGGTCCTTCATCAGCGCCACGAGAGGCGTCACGACCACGCACAGCCCTTCCATCAGCAGACCGGGAAGCTGGTAGGTCAGCGACTTGCCGCCACCGGTAGGCATCAGCGAAAGGGTATCCCGGCCTTCGAGCACGCACCGAATCGTCCGGGACTGCGTTCCGCGCAGCGAACCGTACCCCCAATACCTCCGCAGGGCTTCGAGCAACTGCTCCTCCGTGATGGTCTTCCCGTTCATACCGCAAAATTAATCAGAAACCCGCGCATATCATAATCCGTCCCCGGTACCGGATACGGGGGCAGGTACTTCCGAACGGACTCCGCTCCTCCGACACTTCCGCCATACCGCCCCCCGTAAAAGAGCTGCGGCGGCATACATTGCCGCCGCAGCCCAAACCGCAGCTTCCGCAAACGCCCGCAGCGTGCCGGCCCGGCTCACTCGCCGCCCGAAACCGATTTTATCCGCTTCTTCAGCTTCTGCAGCAGGCCGCGCGTATGCCTCTCCGCCTTCTCCGGGTAGATGTCCTTTATCCGGACGAGGATGCCCGTCTCCTCCACCTCTCCGAAATCGGGATTGTGTACGGTGCTGAAAACCTTCATCGAAGGCGACAGATTCATGTATGAATTTATCATCGGCGGAATGAACTCGTCCCGCTTGCGCAGTTCATTGACGAGTGTCCGGTAGTCGTCCATATAACTTCCTCCGGCAAATATTCGCTCCATGGCCGGCACGTCGATGTTCATCTCGACGGGATAGAGCGGTTCGAGCAGGCCGTCCCTGTCCGGAAAATATTTCTGCAGGAAATACATCAGGATGTTGCGCGCCTCCTTGTCATAGTGCCCGTACATGGTCACCTTGCCGAAGAAATACTGTTTGTCAGGATTCTCCACTATCAGCGCACCGAGTCCGTCCCACAGGTTGTCGAGCGCATAGAGGCTCTTCGCATCGCGGGTACGCTGATAGCGCGGCTGCACGAACGAACGTCCCAACTCGATGGTATAGGGCAGCACCTCCTGCCGGAACCTGTCGCTGAAACGGAAATAGTGTTCCGTCGAGAGATTTTTCGGATAAGGGGAGTCGCAGATAATGTAGCGGTAGCCGCCAAGGATTTCACGGGCTACCGGATCCCATACGAACAACTGCGTATAACCGTCCGGAGCCAGGTCCTGTTCGTCAACATCCACCTCGTTCCCCGTACCGCCCCCGGCCTGCCGGAATGCGAGCTCACGCAGACGGCCTATCTCCCGCATGATGTCGGGAGCCTCCGCCGCCTTTATCGTGTAAATGAAGTTTCCCGCATTGTTGGTGGCACGCAGCAGGCGCTCCTCGGTCAGTTCCCGTTCGATGAGTTCCTTCGGTACGGCTTCTATTATCGGTTTCATGGTATCCGTTTTATTGTATGGATGAACACTGAGACAACTGCACGGAAAGGCCCGCCTCCGGCCGCGCTCGCAGACCGCCCGAAGGAGAGGGAAATCGTCAGCCTCTCCCCAGCGCGTACACGGCGCGCCTGACGTAATCGGCCGCCTGCCCCGGCGTCCTTCCCTCCAGCAGGGAAGCGGACGGTATCGGTCTCCCGATGATGATTTCAAAATCGCTGCCTGCCTGACGGAACATCTCGTCGGCAAGATAGAGCATCTCGATATTGGCCTTGATGCCGAGCACGGTACGCAGGTTCGACAGCCGGTAAAAGAAGTCGGAGAGCCTGCCGTTGAAATAGACAGGCACCACATCCCGGCCGTAAGCGGCCGCCTTCTTCACGAAATTGGGCTTCCATTCGAGGTCGCGCACGACCCCGCGGCGGCGGCGCGAACAGAGCCCGGCGGGGAAGGTCACTATCGGCACATCGGATGCGAAAGCGTTATTGAAAGCCTCCACGCTTCCGGCATCCTGACGGCCGTGCTTGTTCACCGGCACGAACAGTCCCCTGAGCGGGCCGAGGTACATCAGCAGGTCGTTCACCACCACCCGGACATCGCCGAAATAACGCGCCACCTCATCGGCCAGCATCAGTCCGTCCATTCCTCCGAACGGATGGTTCGAAGCGAACACGTAACGTCCTTCGGGGTTCAGCCGCTCCATACCGACCGAATGATAGCGGACATTCATGTACCCGAGCGCGGCCCGTACGAACGCTATCCCCTCCAGGTCTCCGAATCTCGCCAGAATCTCGTTCACCTCCCGCTCGTGTATGGTACGGCGAAGATAATCGACGACGAAACGCGGGACGCGACGGGCAAGCTTCGGATTCTTGCCTTCGAGCACCTTGTATACGTCTATCTCCTTCATAGGGTCTTTCCGTTGGTACGACCGGCGAGCGTCAGCACGTTCCCCTGAAAGGTATCTTGTCTATCCGGCGCTGGTGACGTCCCCCTTCAAATTCGGCTCCGAGGTATGCGTCCACAATAGCCGCAGCCTGCGTATTGTCTATGAAACGCGCCGGCAGCGAACAGATATTGGCATCGTTGTGCCTGCGGGCGAGCTCGGCCAATTCGGGCGTCCAGCAGAGGGCCGCACGGATACCCTGGTGTTTATTGAGCGTCATGGAGATGCCGTTGCCGCTGCCGCAGAGTGCGATGCCCATGGGCAGTTCGCCCTTCTCGACGGCGCATGCGAGGGGATGGGCCGAATCGGGATAATCGAAACTTTCGGCGCTCGGAGCTCCGAAATCATACACTTCGTATCCTTTGCTTTCGAGGTATCCGATGAGGAATTCCTTCATCTCGTATCCGGCATGATCGGATGCTATGCCTATCTTCTTTGTTTCCATAATATGCGTATTTATACGGCTTAAAGGTAAGCAAAATTTGCCAATGAGCTATCCGGAACTTGAACGGCCGGGAAAAAATGCGTAAAATTGTTACCCGGATGCAACAAAACGTACTGCAAAAGCATCTTATTAACGAATCACTGACCGTCTTTGACACTGGAAGAGATAATAGAGGGTTGCCGCAGGGGGAACGCGGAGGCTCGCCGCGAACTGTACGTACGCTACGGCAGTCCGATGTATGGCGTCATAAGGCGCTATGTGAGCGACGCTTCCACGGCGGAAGACCTGCTGCACGACGGTTTCGTGACGCTCTATACGCGCATAGGCGACTACCGCGGCGACGGACCGTTCGAGGGTTGGTGCAGACGGATATTCGTCAATACGGTCATGTCCTATTTCCGCCGCAGGAACCCGCTGGAGGGAGCCGATGAAGTGAGCGCGGCGAACCTCCGCAGCTCCGTACCGCCGACGGTCCTCGACGAACTTTCGGCGGGAGAGATAAAGGCGTGCGTGGACACCCTGCCGGAAGGGTACCGAACCATCTTCAATCTGCGGGCGGTAGAGGAGTACGAATATGCCGAAATTGCGGAGATGCTGGGAATAAGCGAGGCGACCACCCGCTCGCAATACCTCCGGGCGAGGATGAAACTGATAGAGATACTGGGCAGAAGGCTCCATACAGGCACGCCGCCGCGCAAGACGGACGGCCGCGGGGCCGGCAGATGAAAGACGACATGCGACCGCCCGGCGCATCCCGCGGGGCGGCACGGATAAAGAGAATACGGAAAGATGACAGATAAGGATTTCGACAAACGGATAGGAGATGCCCTGCGCGGCTACGAAGAAGAGCCGCCCCGGGAGCTTTTCCAGCGGATAGAGGAGACGCTCGCCGCAGCCGGTGCAGCCCCCCGCAAGCGGCAACGCATCCGGCATGCGTACGGGTATGCCGTCGCGGCGGCACTGCTGGCCGGGGTACTGGTCACGGCCCTTTACCTCTCCCGACCGGCCGGTATCACGGAAGAGGCAGCGGTACGGCAGACCGCAGTCGTACTGCCCGACGGAACAGGGGATACGGCCGTACCCGATACGGACGCCGGTTCCGAGCCTCCGCAGACCGTGTCCGGAGCAAACACCCCGCAGCCGGTACGGGCCGTCGCGAAAACAGACGGAGAGGACACCGTCCCGGAAAGACAGACTGCGGCCGCAGGACAGGAGAACGCCCCGGCCGGAAAGGATACGGAGGCGCGGGACGCCCCCCCCGCCGTACGGGAGGGCGACCGAAACGGACAGCGGGGCCGCAGCCGGAAACGCCCTGCCTACCCCTCGCCCGGTTCGGCCGCCGTGGAACTGCGGAGGAACACAGATGCCTATTGGGAGCGGGCCATCGCTCGGGAGTACGGCGGAGCACCCCGCCGGAAGGTGGCCGGTTCCGTCTATGCGGGCAACTTCGGCACTTTCGCCGGAAACAGCGTAACGAACGACCCGGACAGGGCCGCATCGGCCGGCATGCTCATCAAACAGACCTCCGACGGAGGCATGACGCTCCAGTCCGGACTGCACGAGGAGAACGGCCGCCCGGTACTCGCCCCCACGGGGCCTGTCACGGAGGAAGTACGGCTCCAGCACCGGATGCCGCTCAACGTGGGACTGTCGCTCTCCGTCCCGCTGGGCGAACGGCTCGCCCTGACCACGGGACTCAACTACTCCTATCTCTACTCCTCCTCCGAACAGTCGTTCTCGGCGGGTACGGCGCATATCACGCGCGAGCTCCACTACATCGGCGTACCGGTCGGGCTGACCTATACATTCTACCGCGCGGGCGGATTCGGTTTCTACGTCCAGGGAGGCGGCATGGTCGAAAAAGGCGTTGCCTGGCGCGAGACGCAGGGATTCGCCGATGCGGGCGACAGCGGTAGGGAATCGACCCTCCGCCGCATCAAGGGCGTACAGTTCTCGGTAAGCGCCGCAGCCGGAGTCAGCTACAATTTCAACAGGCACATAGGCCTTTACGTGGAACCGGGAGTCGGATACTATTTCCGGCAGAAAGACCAGCCGGCAAGCTACCGTACCGTCCATCCGACCAGTTTTTCCGTCAAGGTAGGCGTACGGTTCGGCCTCTGAGACTCCGACGGCCGGGCGGCAAGGAGAAAAAATCCATTTTTTTCACCGCCCGTGCAACAGAATAATATATATTAGCGTCATTACATAAAATGGACGTATAGACGGAACGGCGCCGACCCGCGAACGGCCGCGCCGGCAAAGCCGAAAAGAATGAAAAATTGGACTAAATACATCACGGTGCTCCTGACCTTTGCTGCGGCAGTCGCCGCACTCTCCTCATGCAGCAAGGAGCTTGCGGGCGCGGCACCGCCCACCGACATCGTTTACAACGGCTTCGGGGAGATAACGCGCACGGACTACGACGGCTATTTCGAGATAACGAGAGACGACGGCGTGCTGCTCCGCGTCCTGGAGTACAATGGGAGCAAGGAGATAGAGAGGGGCGAAAGGGTCTATTTCAAATACAACATTCTGCCCGGCAACGGCGACTACGTGAGCTCCTACTCCACGCCGGAACAGCCCGTTTACGACATACGCGTCCTCGTCTTCAACGACATCCACGCGGTGCCGATAGTCCGGAAGAGTTTCCTGCTCGAAGACGACCCGCACCGCAGCGACAGCATCGGGCACGACCTGATACGCGTCGTCACGGCGGCATTCTCCGGCAACTATATCAACATCGGTTTCGAATACTTCCGCTACGAGAACGGACAGCCGCACATGATAAACCTCGTGTGGGACGACACGCGCCCGGCGACCGATTCCGTATATCTCGAACTGCGCCACAACGCCATGGGTGAAGTGGAAGGGAACGGACGGTACGTCGTGAGCGACACGGGACTGGCCTCTTTCCGTATCGCCGACCTCGTACCCGAAGGGGAAGAGAGCATCGACATCAAACTGAAATCCAACATGGACCGCAAGGACGGCGTCGGGGAGTACATCGAAACGGAGAAATACCACACGGGAACATATACGACCGGCAGCACGGCCAAGACATACATCGTCGGCGGCGAGCTCTACCCTCCCGAAAACCACACTGCTTTTGTTAGGAATTAGATAGGAGTAAGTTTATTTGGCGGAAGCCCCGGCCCGTGAGGGTACGGGGCTTTTTATCCGGCCGAAACGGAACGAACGGATGCCGAGGGAAACGGTTTTTCCTCTTTCCCGCGCTGTTTCCTCCCCGGATTTTCCGCCGACTGCGCCGTCTGTCTTCCGTTCCTTCCGTCCGCCCTTCTATTCCGAACCGGCAGCAAAAAATCCCGGCAGGAGAGGGTCATATCCCCTCCTGCCGGGAAAGCGCGTGCCTTACCGCGCGATGAAACGCATTATGATTCAAGCATCCGGATGGAGTTCCAAGGTTCCTTCATACGTCCCGGTCACAGCGAAACCGGCATCGCTCACGAACTCGAACGTGATGACATACTCCTCGCCCGTCCGGCTCACGGTCATGGTGCCTTCGGTTATCGCCGCCTGGTCGCCGGGATAGGCATCGTCCTCAATGCGTACATACCACGTACCGTTCGGGAAAGTCGGGTGCGAATAGCCGAACGCCCCCGCGCTGATGCCCGGTTCCAAAGCCTCCGTCGTGTCATAACTGAAATTGGGACGCACCGTATAGGTGCCCTCCGGGAGATAATACTCCCTGTCATCGTTTACCCAGATAGGCTCCGTTGCCATCTCGATAGTCAAACGGTCGCCCGTCCCGAAATATGCCCCTTTGGAATTTTCAAAGGTAAGCCCCTCGCTCATGAACCTCAGTTCCCACCACGTAAACGGCTTGTCGCGCCAGTCACAGTTGGGCTGCAGATTCGTATAGCAATGCGTCAGCGTAGTCAGTTCCATATCCTCCAGTATGGTGCTCTGGAAATCGGGCTTCCCTTCCTGCGTAACAGGAATCTCGAACGGCCCGATACCCTCCGCATCGGTCGTCACGATGATACGGCCGGTACGCGGTTCGGACGATTCGTTTATCTCTTCATTCATCAAGATTTCGATGAAATTCTTATCGTCGCTCGAATAGGCATTGATGTTCAGCCAGGCCGCATCCGCCCTGGCCGACCAGGTCAGGCTGACGGGCGTCAAGTCGATACGGGCGAAACCGCCCTTGTATTCCAACACGATACCCTCCTCCGGTACGTCGCCGCCGTTGTAAGTCATCGTCAGCGACGGCGGCAGCACCTTGGCCTCCTGCGTCACACGGATGGCCTTCGGGCCTGCCGACTCCGCACTCGGCGTCAGAGTGACGTTCGCAGAACGTTCCGCCGTGTCGGGGTTGTCCTGCACTGTGACGGTCAGCGTCGTCTCCCCTTCGGCACCTTCCGTCGCAGAGAGGGTTATCCACTCTTTGGCGGCGTCCTCCACCGCGGCGCTCCAGGTAATCCCCTCGCCCGAAGCGGTCACCTTCACGCTCTGGC
>ENA-OPBW01001614-OPBW01001614.1-human-gut-metagenome-genome-assembly--contig:-NODE-1614-length-11268-cov-11.743958_pt1 | contig 11268 bp, 12 predicted proteins | sample MGYA00241070_ERZ501456 | MGnify/ENA primary metagenome ERZ501456 (study PRJEB25962, sample SAMEA2042624) | human gut metagenome | biome: human gut; feature: human-associated habitat; material: faeces...
TACATCGGACACATGGTGCAGGGAAAGAAGCGGCAGTCCTTTTACGAAAACCGGGGGCAATACAAGAAGCCACGAGAGGAATGGGTCGTCGTGGAAAACACCCACGAGCCGCTGATCGACCGGGAGACATTCGATAAGGTGCAGGAGCTTGCCCGACGCAAAAATGCGGAATACTTTGAAAACCTCGGCAGATTCACGCATCTGGAAACCACCGAAAACATCCTCAAGGGGCTGGTCTGCTGCGCCGACTGCAAGCGTCCGCTGGTGCGGTACAAGAATGTGAGCCACGAAAAAAAGCTGTGGTACACCTTTATCTGCCCGACCCACGCCAATGACATTGGCAGCTGTCCGCTGAAAAACATCCGGGAGGACGCACTGTTCCCCATGCTCCTGCAAGCCATTCAAACCCAGATCTCCCTTGCCGCCGATATGGAAGCCTTTGTCCGCAGGGTGAACAGCTCCCCCAAATACAGAAAGCAGACTGCGACGCTGCAAGGCAGGCTGGACGCGGCAAAAAGGGCACTCAAGCGCTGCAACGGCCTGTATGACAGCCTGTATCAGAGCTATGTGGATAAGCTCATGACCGAGCAGGAGTATATGACGCTGAAACGCCGCTACAAAGCGGAAGCCGAGGAAGCGGAGCGGCTGATCGAAGCTCTGACCCGCCGGCAGGCGGCGGAAGCGGCGCACACGCCGGAAAACCCGTTCCTTGCGGCCTTCGGCAGCTTCCGGGGCGCGGATGTTTTGACAAAAGAAATGGCGCAGGCGCTGATTGAGCGTGTGTATGTGGACGGTGACAGCAATATCGAGATCGTGTTCCGCTACCGGGACGAATACAAAGAACTCTGTACATATTTGGAAGGGAGGGACGCTGACGCATGAGAACGGCGATGTATCTTCGCATATCCAGCGAGGACGCGGATTTGAGAACCGGCGAAAAGGATGAATCCGAGAGCATATCCAACCAGCGCAGCCTCCTCCGGGAATATGTATCCGGTCATGCGGAGCTGGCCGGCTCTGAAATATTGGAATTTTGTGACGACGGTTGGAGTGGTACGAATTTTGAGCGTCCTGCGGTAAAGGAGCTTCTGGAGCAGGTCAAGCACAGGCAAATCAACTGCATCATTGTAAAAGACCTTTCCCGCTTTGGTCGTGACTATCTCACCGTGGGAGACTACATCTCACGCGTGTTCCCGTTCCTCGGTGTACGCTTCATTTCCGTCAACGACGGTTTTGACAGCAGCAATCCGCTGGATATCGACAGCCTCGATACCTCGTTTCGGACGCTGATCTACGACCTGTATAGCCGTGACCTCTCTCGCAGAGTCAAAAATGCAAAAAAAGCACGGGCCGAGTGCGGGGCATTTCTCAGTCCCTATGCGCCGTATGGATACGTCAAAGACCCAAAAGACAAAAATCATCTTCTGATAGATACCGAAGCCGCCGAGGTGATACGGCGCATCTTTCAAATGGCAGCGGATGGTGCAAAAACATGGGAGATCGCGGCGGCGCTGAACGGTGACGGCGTAAGCTCCCCGAAGAACTATAAGGGCGAGGCGGGCTGCACAAGGAAACCGTGGCGCAGTATTCAGGAGGAAAACTTCTGGACGGCCAGTCTGGTCGCAAAATTCCTGCGGGACGAGCGGTATATTGGTAAGACGGTGTACGGCAAACGAAGCCGGGATATTGTAGGCAGCACCCACACGGTCAAAATCTCCCGCAATGATTGGGTCATCGTCCCCGACAGGCACGAGGCCATTGTGCCGGAGGTGCTGTTCGAGAAAGCGCAGGCTTGTATGCGGGAATACAGGGAGCGAGAAGTCATGACGGGCGGCGGGAATCCGCTGAAGCGCAAGGTGATCTGCGGCGTATGCGGCCACGCCATGCAGCGGGACAGCAGAAAGAACGGCTCCTACCCCTGCGTCATGAAAAGGCTGAATACCGGCTTTGACTGCTCGGAGGAAAAAGTCCCGGAGGCCGATATTCTGGAAGCTGTCATCGACACCATACAGGTCTACGCCCAATACGCCGTCAGTATAGACAGGCTCCTGCAAACAAGGCAGGAGCAGCGGCAGCTTGACCGCAAACAGGCGCAGCGACAGTTGCAGACCCTCCAGAGCCGGAAAGCCCGGCTTGATAAGCGGCTGCAAGACTTCTATGAAGGACTGGTAGAGGGGGAAATTTCCCGCGAGAGCTTCGCGGCGCAGAAGAAAGCTCTGACGGCGCAGGCGGAGGAAATCTCCCGCACGGTCTTGGAGCTGGAGCGCAAAATAAGCGGCAGCGACGATAATAGCAACGCTGTGATCGAGCAATTCAAGAGCTATGCCGGGATTACGGCGCTGACCAGAGAAATCTCAATCGAGCTGCTGCACTCCGTCACCATCTACCCGGACGGGCGCATGGACATTCGGCTGAACCTTGTCGATGAGATCAAAGCTCTGATGGAAACCTTGCGCCGGGAATCCTGCACGGCGTGAATTTATTAGTCCTTTCTGTACAGCAGCCGACGATGGCTGGTCGGGGACGAACTTTGAACGCCCGGATTTTCAGCGCATGATGGACGATATGGAAGCCGGAAAAGTAAACTGCATTGTCACGAAAGACCTTTCCCGTTTCGGGCGGGAACATGTGATGATGGACTACTATCTGGAATTTCTGTTCCCGGAAAAACGGGTGCGCTACATCGCCGTTGCGGAGAATGAGGACACAGAAAAAGGGCTTTCCGATTTTGTCCCGTTCAAAAACCTGTTCAATGAATGGTTTGCGAAAGATACGAGCCGCAAGGTAAAGGCCGCTTTCAAAGCGAAGTTTGCCACAGGACAGCGTATCGGCGCCTATGCTCCCATCGGGTACAGGAAACACCCGGAAATCAAAAACAAGCTGATAATCGACGAGGAAACCCGCTGGATAGTGGAGAAGATTTTTGACCTTGCCATTCATGGCAGAGGGGCGGCCAGTATCACAAGAATACTGATTGCGGAAAAGGTTCCCACGCCGGGATTTATCAACTTCCAGCGTGACGGGACTTTCGCAAACATCTATGCGGGTGCACCGGAGGAAAAAAGCTACGCATGGACGATAGCGCAGGTCAAGAGCATTATGAAAGATGAAACCTATATCGGCCATACCATCCACTACCGGGAAACAAATATTTCCTTTAAGAACAAGCGGAGGGTACGCAAGCCCCAAAGTGAATGGGTGCGGGTGGAGAACACGCAGGAGCCGATTATCAGCGAGCAGGTTTTCCGGCAGGTACAGGAGCAGATAGCAAACCGCCGCAGGAAGTGCAAGGATGGTACAACGCAGATTTTTTCCGGATTGGTAAAATGTGCGGATTGCGGCTGGTCGCTGTCCTATGGGGAGAACAGGCAGAACAGCAAGCCTTACGGCCATTATCATTGTAGCAAGTACGGGCAGGGCACACGCCAATGCTCCATGCACTATATCCGTTATGATGTGCTTTATGCCTATGTCCTCTCCCGTCTGCAATACTGGTCGGGACTGGTACAACATGATGAAGAACGGCTCTTGAAGCGGCTGTTAAATGCCACTGATAAGGGACAGGCCGCCGCAAGAAAGAAGCAGGCCGCAGAACTGAAAAAGGCAGAGAAGCGAAAAGCCGAAGTCGATACTTTGTTTGCCCGGATGTATGAGGACTGGGCGGCGGGGCGTATCACGGAATACAACTTCTCTATGCTGTCCGGGAAGTACCAAAGCGAACAGGCTGAACTGGACGAAAAGATTGAGCGGCTTCAATCCGCTATCACCACTGAAAGCCAGAACGCCGCAGACGCAGAAAAATGGATTGCCTTGATGAAAGAGTGCGTCAATCCAACGGAACTGACCGCCGAACTTTTGAATACGCTGATTGAAAAAATCGTTGTCCATGAAGCGGTCAAAGGTGAGGACGGAAGCAGGGAACAGGAGGTAGAAATCTTCTACCGCTTTATCGGCAAGATTGATTGAATGACACCAATATCTTTAACTATGTGATACCGGATTGTCGGTCCCCGACTCTGATATGCTGATCGCCATATCGGAAGCGCTTGAAACTTCCGTAAGCACTCTGCTGGGAGAAACTGCCGCGGTACCGGAAGCCGGGGATCTAAAAGCAATTTCTGAGAAACTGGAGATTATAAACCTGCAGCTTGCGCAAAGGAAGGAGACAAGGCGAAAAATATTTCACTGGCTCTTTGTCTTTGTATGTGTGGTCATTGCGGCGGCTTTTGCGGCCTTGACCGTGTTAAACAGCCCCTATTTAGGCTGGGACTACAGCAATCCGGAAACGGCCGTTGCGGGAGTCGCTTCTCATGCGGTTGAATGGCTGTTTGTCAGACTGGCGCCGCTTATTCTTACAGGGGCGGCCTTGGGGATGTTTTTGACCAGAAAAAAAGTATAGACTGAGTGTGCTTTTGAGGGGAACGAAAAGATGGTTATCACAGGAACAAAATCCTATGTACAGATTGAAGATGATGAAGGGAATATCGCAAGGTTCAGCGGGGAAACCTGCCTCGGGGGATTTTACGCGTATGCGGAGGATGTGTCCTGGATCCGGCATACGGGAGAAGCAGCCGATGAAGATAGGATTGACCTGATCTATAAAGCGACTCAATACGGGAAAAATAATGGTATAGAAGTGCTTTTTTTCGAGAGCAATGGCAAAGTGATGTTTGAGACAGAGCTTAGACTGAAGACAGAAGTTTACCTGTGCAAAACCTATTTTGTCTTTATGGGGGCAGTGGTTTTGCCCCTGTTTTTTTCTGTTTTGTTTATAGTGATACTGGGTGTGGCAAGCCCCGCCTTTAATGCCGCTCTCAGTATCGGGGCTGCGCTGGCTGCCGCGCCTTTTCTTATCTATGGGATTCTGGTGTGGCGGTTCCGGATTGTTGCTGAGGGAGAGTTCGTAACTGTCAGGCCTGGATTTGGAAGAAGATATGGCTTTCATGTGGATGAAATAACTAGGATCGTTCGAAAAACGAAGATGGATATGGGGTGGGAAGAAGTAAAAAAGATAAAGATATATGCAAAACATAAGCATGTGTCGCTGAATCGCAGTATGATAGGGATTGATGAAATGGATGCGTTTCTTATGCGGCATGTTGCCCCTATGAAATTTATAAATACCTGTGAGAAATCTTGAAAGGGCTGGCAAGGAGAAAGGAGAGGCGCTGCAAAATGACCAAAGAAGAATACAGGAAAAGGATGGACGAAGATAACGAATGGGCGCCGGGATGGGATGCCATCGAGGCGGAATTTGACCGGTTATATCCTGGGAAGGAACCCGCTCATTATGGTACGGAGATTCACGCGAGAGCAATATTTGGCGGGGATAATTATCTTGACGGATATTCCCTTTATGATTCGGGAGAAGGTTATCAGCATATAGTCACATTTGGAATGAGCGAACTTTATACCGATGAAGAAGCTTTTGGAGGCGAATACAGCAGATGGGGCTATGAGATGACGATAAAGCTGAAGGAAGAAAAAGCGGAAGACTGTCTCTGGGCGCTGGATATGCTGTCCAATCTTGCCCGGTATACTTATACAAGCGAGCGGTTCTTTGAAGCCGGAGAGTGTGTGCCAGGAAACGGGACGTCCCTTCATATCGGGACGGATTCCGCCATCACAGCGCTTATTACCGTGAACGATACTTCGGCCCAGACACTGGATACGGTACATGGACAGGTTGAATTTATCCAGTTTGTGGGAATAACGGAAACGGAACTGGATGCGATCCGGAAAGACCGGAACAATCTTCCGGTTCTGGTGGAAAGGATGAAGAATGATAATCCGGAACTAATAACGGATATGAAGAGAACATTTTCTTATCTGTAAGAACCTAAGGGTAAGGAGGGGCGGAGGCGCTGTAAGGTGAAGATTACAGGGACAAAATCTTACATGCAGATTGAAGAGGAAAATGGAAATGTTGCCAGATTTGACGGGGAAGCCTGTCTGGGGGAATTTTATGCATATGCCAGCCCCGTCCGATGGGTCCGCCACAGGGGTGAGACGACCGATGGGGACCGGATCTATCTTGCGTTTTGTGTGGGCTCCCTTATATTTGCCAGTCCGTTTCTCATCTGGATGCTGCGGATCTGCAGGTTCCGGCTCGTGGCAGAGGGCTGCGACGTTACGTTTACTCCTTCCTTTGGAAGAAGAGATCGCTTTCCTGTGAGTGCGATCACCCGGGTCGTCCGCAGCACCAGGAAAGACTGCGGATGTGAGGGACTGAAAAAGATCTGGATTTATACCGATAGCAGGCGGATCACCATAACCCGGGAAATGGAAGGGATCGACGACATGGACGCCTATCTTCTGCGGCATGTGGATGCAGAAAAAATCATCACCAGACGGCGCTAAACTGCAGGTAAACTACCGGTCGGGGAAAGGAAACCGGCAGTCGGTTGAGTTTTATAAGCAGGGAATGTTAATATGCAGTCATCAAAGCAAAGGAGTGAACACATATGAGACAACAGACATTTGGAACGATGATCGCAGCGCTTCGAAAGGAACAGGGAATGACCCAGCTTGAGCTTGCGGAGAAAATGGGAGTTACAGACAAGGCAGTGTCAAAATGGGAGCGGGATCTGTCCTTTCCTGATGTAAACAGCCTTCCCAAACTGGCAGAGATCTTTCATGTCTCTGTAGATGAACTGATGCAGGTGAAAACGGATACAAAGGGAAATGGAGAAGAGAAGCAAAAAACCGCTGAGATCGTGGATCTTGCATTAAAAGGCGTTGCCCTAGCGATGGGAGTTGCGGTTGTGGTTCTTTCCATTCTTAATGAGATGGAAAGTGGTAGCGCCGTCCGAATGCTTGGGATCGGGCTGGCCTGTCTGGCGGTCGCGCAGCTGGCGCAGAAGAAAGATGGCAGGGAATAGATTTGTCTATTCTGCCATCTTGTTTTTAAGAGCTTATCCACTATAATGAACAGACAATCAATGGGAGGGTTCTTCTTCCCGCAAAGGCCGGATCTTCCGGCTATTCTTTATTTCCGGCGGTTTCCGCCATTTATTTCCAGACCTTTTTTAGAGCTCACTTAAAGGTTGCAACGGTTTGTTTTGTTTTCTATAATGAAAGGAGAAAATCAAGAATGCAACAATTTTATACTCAGGAATATCCCATTGCGAACCGCAACTACAAGGATCGCCTGTTTCGCTTTGTGTTTAATAACAAGAAGGATCTTCTGGATCTTTATAATGCGATTAGCGGGACGGACTATGACGATCCGGAAGAGCTGGAGGTCAACACTTTGGAAAATGTTCTGTATCTGGCCATGAAGAACGATTTATCTTTCCTGATCGATGCAGAGTTGAACCTGTATGAGCATCAGAGCACCTATAATCCCAACATGCCTATGCGAGGACTTCTGTATTTCGCAAGTGTTTACAACAGACATATTTCCAGCCGTGAGATCAATATCTACAGCAGTTCGCCCAAGGAATTTCCCTTTCCCCAGCACATTGTGTTCTACAACGGGACAAAAGAGGAGCCGGATCGAAAGGTTTTAAAGCTGTCAGATCTCTTCTGGAGACCGAACGGGGAGAAAGAGCCATGCCTGGAATGTAAGACTCTGATGTTGAACATCAATTATGGGCATAACCGGGAATTGATGAAAAAATGCAGGCGTCTGGAGGAATACGCTATCTTCGTGGATAGCATCCGGAAGAATCAGGCGAGAGGGCAAGATCTGCAGGAAGCAGTGGAAGCAGCAGTGGAAAGCTGTATTGCCGGCGGGGTCCTGGCGGATATCCTGAGAGCGCAGAAAGCAGAGGTGGTACAGATGGTACTGGAGGGATTTGACCAGGAAGCATACGAGAAAGCCATGAAAAAAGAGGGTTATGAAGATGGCTATCAAGAGGGAATCGAGCAGGGAATTGAGCGGGGAATCCGTGGGGTGATCCGTTCCTTGAAGGAATTCGATATTCCGAAGGAGCAGATTTTGCAAAAACTTCAGGACACCTATGAGCTTACAGAAGAAGAAGCCAGGGGTTATATAGAGAAATATTGGTAAATGAGATGTGATGGAGAAACAGACAGATGGATACAGCTACACTTTCATTTTTTGAACAGCAGCCGGAAGCGCTTCCGCTGTATGAAGCATTTGCAGGCGCAGTTATGGATCAATATCCGGACACAAGGATTAAAGTGCAGAAATCACAGATATCCTTTTCAAACCGGTATCTCTTTGCCTGCGTATCTTTTGCCCGGGTGAAAAAGAAGAAAGAGCTGCCAGACCCCTACCTTGTGATCACGCTTGGCATGCCTTATCCGCTGGAATCTCCCCGGGTGGCCGTGAAGACAGAACCTTATCCGGGGCGGTGGACGACGCATATCGTGATCGGATCAGCAGATGAGGTGGATGAAGAACTGCTGGGCTGGGTAGCAGAGGCATATACCTTTGCGAGTACGAAATAAAAACAGAGGTGTGTTATGAAGGAAATCAGAAAAGAAGACAGAACGTCCTTGCTAGCAGAGCAGTTGCTTGACGTATGGGAAAGATCAGTAAGGGAAACTCATCTGTTCTTATCTGACGGGGAAATTGAAGAAATCAAAAAATACGTGCCGGCTGCCCTGACTGCCGTGCCTGATTTAATCGTTGAAATCAATACAGAAGGAACGCCCATTGCTTTTATGGGGATTGACGGCAGAAAGCTGGAAATGCTGTTTGTTGCGCCTGAAGAGCGGGGCAGGGGATTAGGAAGAATGCTGCTGGAATATGGCATTACAAAATATGGTGTCAAAGAACTGACTGTCAATGAGCAGAACCCACAGGCAAAAGGATTTTATGAACATATGGGATTCCGGGTTCGGGAAAGGTCAGAGATTGACGAGCAGGGGAATCCGTACCCTATCTTGTTTATGGAATTACAATAGCCTGGAATGGATAGTTGCAAGATAAAGAATGTGATGGAACATTTTATTACTTCGCGACTATGGGTTGACGCATTTCCATGCTTAAATGGTGGCTTTGCAACGGGTCTTATTGTTACAATGATACCAAACGAGGAAACAGATATGATTGAAGTATTATTTGGAGAAAGCGAAGCAGCCTCCATGAAAGCTGCAAAAACTAAGGTAATATTGGGGCATGCAAGCGGGCCAACATCGGTATGGAAGTCAGGGAAAAAGACACCGCCAGAGAGACCTTTTACTGGTTGGGTAGAAGGGACGGTGGAAGAAGTGATCTGTCTTGGTTTTATGCTGGATATTGGTAATATCAAAGAGGCCGTAGACAGTCAGTACCGGAAACATCTGATTTATTCCATGTACGCACAAAATCAATATGGTAAGAATCCGGAAATAGATGAAGAACTGAAATTGGCAGGGGAAGTTTACACGAATGAATTATTGCGTTTGAGAAAGTATCTCGAAGATGGAGAGATAATCCGGATATGGTACAGCGACGCGCCTTATTCCAGATGTGGCTTTTATAGTCTGTGTCAGATGCTGAAAAACTATAAGAATGAGATTCATGTCGTAAAACTTCCTGAATATGTAGTAAAAAAAACGAGTGTTATTTCATATAGAAACTGGGGCGAAGTCTCGGCGGAGGAATTTGCGGGGTTCTTATCCTATGAAAGGATACTGACCAAAGAAGCGGTGGGGATATATGCGCTGTTATGGGCAGAATTAACAGAGGACAACAGCCCGCTCAGAGCTGTGATAAATGGAAGAATTACCGGTGTTCAAGAAGATTTTTATGATTTTTTGATATGGAAAAAACTTACATATAAGCCAATCAAAGAGGCAAGATTGATAGGCGATATTCTTGGAAATTTTCAGATAGGCATGGGCGACTGGTGGTTTGCAAAGCGAATCGAATATTTTATTTGGCAGGATAAAATTAAGGTATTGGAAGATTCCGAAAACAAATATGCGAGAGTGATTTGTAGGGCAGATGGCAGAGGATAGATTTGTCTATTCTGCCATCTTGTTTTTTAAGGGTCTTTCCACTATAATGAACAGACAATCAACGGGAGAGTTCTCTCTCCACAAAGGGTCGGATCTTCCGGCTGTCAATTTCTTATCCGGCGTTTTCCGCCATTTTATTCCAGACCTTTTTTGAGCTCACTTAAAGGTTGCAACGGTTTGTTTTGTTTTCTATAATGAAAGGAGAAAATCAATGATGCAACAATTTCATACTCAGGAATATCCTGCTGCGAACCGTAACTACAAGGATCGCCTGTTTCGTTTTGTGTTCAAGAACAAGAAGGACCTTCTGGATCTTTATAATGCGATCAATGGAACCAACTACAACAATCCGGAAGAGCTGGAGGTCAACACCCTGGAAAATGTGTTGTACCTTTCCATGAAGAACGATTTGTCCTTCCTGATCGATGCGGAGCTGAACCTGTATGAGCACCAGAGCACTTATAATCCCAACATGCCTATGAGGGGGCTTCTGCATTTTGCAGGCGTTTACAACAGACATATTTCCAGCCGTGAGATCAATATTTACAGTAGTTCACCTAAAGTGTTCCCTTTTCCCCAGCACATCGTGTTCTACAATGGAACTCAGGAGGAACCGGACCGGAAGATTTTAAAACTGTCAGATCTCTTCCAGCGGCCAACCGGGGAGAAAGAGCCCTGTCTGGAATGTCAGACTCTGATGTTGAATATTAACTACGGGCATAACCGGGAATTGATGAAAAAATGCAGGCGTCTGGAGGAATACGCCATCTTCGTGGATACCATCCGGAAGAATCAGGCGAAGGGGCAAGACCTGCAGGAAGCAGTGGAAGCGTCGGTGGAAAGCTGTATTGCCGGCGGGGTTCTGGCGGATATCCTGAGAGCGCAGAAAGCAGAGGTGGTACAGATGGTACTGGAAGGATTTGACCAGGAAGCATTTGAGAAAGTTATGAGACAGGAAGGATATGATTACGGAAGAAAAGAAGGTTATGACTTAGGGAAAAAAGAGGGTTATGACTTAGGAAGTAAAGAAGGTTATGACTTAGGAAGTAAAGAAGGTTATGATGAGGGCAGAAAGGAAGAACAGGAGTATGGAATCTGCGGATTGATCCGTTCCTTACAGGATTTTGATATTCCAAAGGAACAGATCATCCGGAAGCTTCAGGATACTTATCAGCTTACAGAAGAAGAGGCTGTGAGTTATATGGAGAAACAGTAACAGATCTCAGGTTTGTTGGCTTTCTTAACACAGGAAGACTATATATAAAAGGAAAACCCCAGCCAGAATGTTGGCTGGGGTTGGGAGTGTAAAATAAAGTGTGTAAGTTACCGGTAACAAAACTTACGCACTTTATT
>ENA-OPBW01001618-OPBW01001618.1-human-gut-metagenome-genome-assembly--contig:-NODE-1618-length-11244-cov-4.519528_pt1 | contig 11244 bp, 8 predicted proteins | sample MGYA00241070_ERZ501456 | MGnify/ENA primary metagenome ERZ501456 (study PRJEB25962, sample SAMEA2042624) | human gut metagenome | biome: human gut; feature: human-associated habitat; material: faeces...
AACCGCCCTCCAGCTTCACCAGCTGATAGGACAGTTTCTCTCCCAGGGCGCCCAGCAGCCGGCCCATCAGCACGTTGGCATTGGCCCGGCCCTTGTGGATCTCCACACCGGAGTGACCGCTGGCAAGACCGCTGACGGTTATCTCCACCAGCCGGAGGGCAGTCTCCTCCCGCTGAACGGGAATGGTGGAATAGGCATTGGCGCCGCCGGCGCAGCTGCACATCAGCACGCCCTCATATTCCGAGTCCAGGTTGATGAGCTTATGCCCGGTCAAGTGTGAGCAGTCGAAGGCGAAGGCACCCACCATGCCGGTTTCCTCATCGCTGGTCAGCAGGGCCTCGATCTTGGGATGCTTCAGATCCGGATCGTCCAGCAGCGCCAGGATCATGGCCACGGAGATGCCGTCGTCGGCGCCCAGGGTGGTGCCGTCGGCCCGGAGGGTGTCGCCCTCCACAATGGGCCGAATGGCATCTTTGGCAAAGTCAAACTCCACGCCGGGGGCCTTCTCGCAGACCATGTCCGTGTGGGCCTGGAGGATCACCGTGTTCGCTGCTTCGTAACCTGGGCTGGCGGGTTTGGTCAGCACCACGTTGTTGGCCTCGTCCCGATACCACGCAAGACCCCGGTCCTGGGCAAACTTCACCAGATAGTCGGCAATGGGGCCGGTATTGCCGGAGCCGTGGGGAATGCCACAGATGGTCTCAAAATAGCTGAATACCGCCTTGGGTTCCAGCTGGTCCAATACGCCCATGGGGATTCCTCCTTTGTTTGGAATGCTGACCGCTCAATAGCGGACCTGATCGCCCTTCATGCCCACACGCTCCAGCTCCGGCAGCCAGCAGGTGTAGGCCTTATGGTCCTCGTCCCACCAGTTGGGATGGGCCGGGGTCATGGTGACCAGTACCCGCATACCCACCTTGGTGTCCGCATTGGTCAGCGGCATCAGGGTGTCCATATCCAGCATCCCGATTCCCTCCGGCGCAGTCAGGCAGGTCTTGCCGCCCTCGTCCCGCAGGATCAGGTTCTCATTCTTGAAGTCGATGTAGTAGAGGTGGCCGTCGTCGCCCTTGACCACAGTGGTGCCGAAGTCGAAGCCGCCCTCGGCCTTGATGTCCAGCTTTTCAATGGTTCCGCGGCAGAACTCCCGGACCTCCATTGCCTTTTTCAGTTCCTCCATGACGTCGGCGCCCTTCTCACGGGCCGCCAGGATGGCCTTGCCGATGTTCTGGGCCTTGGTGACACAGCCGACATCCAAAGCCTCTGCCATCTCCGCCTTGTTCATGCCCCAGGTGGCAAAGCCGATGCGCATTTTGTAAAGCATGCACATCTGCCGGGCGATCTGTTCGCCGGAGTGGTCGTTGATGGGATCCACGATGATCTCGTCACCGTAGAGGCTGCCAAGGCCCATGGGCTTGGGGGGATGATTGTAGTAGGCGTTGAGGGTGGTGTTCAGCTCCGGCACAGCGCGGCCGTTGCTGTCGACGTCCAGGAACTTGATGCGCTTGGCGGGGTCCTTGTCGGACAGGATGGCCACCAGCATGGGAGTGAAGGTATTGAAGCCGCCCATTTCGCCGGAGTACAGATACTTGCACTCCTTGCCCTCCGCCCGGAATGCCTTCTGGAACGCCCGATAGGCGTGGACGGCATCGGGGCCGAACATGGGCATATCGGGATCCAGCATAGCCACGGGGGAGCCCAGGCCCGCCACCATGGCGGCATACTCGTTGTCACCGATCTCAGAGAGGTCCAGCAGGTCCAGCTCAATGTTCTCGCCGGAGGCCTCCAGGCTGTCCAGCATGCCCAGGCCCTGGGACAGAGATCCGCCGCCGCCGGCACCCAGCAGGGTCGCTCCGTACAAAATCTCAATAATGTCCTGTTTGTGCAGCTTTCTCATGGTGACTCCTCCTTAATATAATCTGTTGAAAGCAGTTGCTTCTTTGTTGTGGGGCCTATTTTCATACGGGGTCCGTCTTATTATCGGCTGGTTCTTCCGATGCTTTTTTGCCCAGCAGAGGGAACAGAATCAGGTACAGGATACAGGCCACCACAATTCCATTGACCGTTGGCACCAGCACCGTCGGAAAAGCCAGCGCTACTACAGAGCCCACCAGCCAGGACAGGATACCCGCAAGATTCGCTCCGGCCGTGGGTTTCCAGGCCTCAGGGTCGGCCTTGCTGATGATAAAGTAATCCACAATGACCACACCAGCCACTGGGGGAATAAACGCAGCCAGGACATTGAGGAAGCTGTTGAAGTAATTAGTGATGCCCAGTACCGCCAACAGCGTGCCCAGCACACCGGCCAACAAGGTGAAGAAGGCCCGCTTTTCATCCTTGGCCCGGGTCAGGCTCAGAAGGGCAAAGCCGGCGGAGTAGGCATTTGAAACATTGGTCGTCCATGTAGCCAACACCAGTACCAGCAGTCCCAGGACAGGAGAGCCGATGCTGGAGAGCATATTGACAATGCTGCTGGTATCCATACCCACCGCGCCGGAATGAATCGCCAGCACTCCGCCAGCCAGCATAGTGCCTACGCCCATGGGAATGACACCAATGATACTGGAGAGGATGACATCCCGGCGGCTCTTGCAGTAACGGGTCACATCTCCGGAGAGTACACTGCCGGTGGCAAAACCGCCCACCGCTGTGCCAATGGCGACCACCATGGGGGCGTTGGCTGCAGGGGCATAGTTGGAAATGGCGGCCACCGACTCCGGATCCTGAAACACTACGATCATGGCATATACCAGAATCAGAATCAGCGCCGGTACCGACACCAGGTTCAAAATCTTGATCCAGTTGATACCCACCACGGCGGTGATGCACATGACCAGGCCCCACAAAATGGTAGAGGCCACCCCCGGAAGAGGAATGCCATAAGTATTGAGAATGGCAGCGAAAGCCTCACCGCAGATGACCGCCTGGAATCCGAACCAGCAGATAAAGCAGAACGCGATGATGAAGGAAACCACATAGCCCGATCCAATTTTTCCGAAAGCGCCAGAGGCTGCCACCACTGTCGGGATTCCCTTGTCGGCAGAGAGAATACTCATCAGGATCATCAAAAGCACACATATCCCGTATCCAATGCACATGGCCAGGGCCGCCTGACCGAAGGTCAGGCCCATGGTGATACCGGCGCCCACCATCAGCGCGGGAACACAGCACACAGAACCCGCCCAGATAAAGGCAATGCTGAGCCAGCTTTTGCGATCTTCCGGCCGGACCTGACCGAGTCCGGAGGCCTCGATTGTTTTCTTTGCCATTTCTTCTTCCCTCCCATAAAGTTGTCATTAATCGCTGTGTGATTTGCACAAATCTTACAGGAATATTGTAAAGCAACTTGTGCTCTTTGTAATTGTCCGCTGAGACAAAAAAAGAACAGGCCCGCTTATCCGAACAGGACAAGCGGGCCCAGGAGAAACGGTTGTTTTAAGTTTCCTCACCGGAGATCCGGTTGATTGCAGCGCCAATGTACAGGGAATACGCTCCCGGCAGCTGGGTAGGAGAAAAGCCGGTCAGCTCCTGCACCTGCCGTAACCGGTACTTCACCGTATTCAGATGAACGTACAGCAAGCGGGCAGTCTCCGCCATGCTGGAACCGGCATCCAGCAGATAGACGGTCAATGTGGGAATCAGTTCTGCGTTGGCGCTGCGCAGGCTGGAGATGATTTTCAGGTATTGATCCAAATTCTCTCGGCTAGACATAATTTCCTGACACAGCTTAGCAAACATCACATCCTCTGTCCTTAACACCTTGGCTCTGGGGTAGGTTTTCCTGGCGGCCCGCCAGTGCGCCATGCTGACCAGATACGCTTGGCGGGCGTCCGTGCTGTTGTCAAGACAATCGCAGCAGATGATTTCGTATCTCCGGAGAACACAGTCCAGCCGCTCTGGAGATCCAAACAGTTCTCCCTCATCCTGTTTGCCGTTCCGGAGAGCACGAGTAAACACCACCAGTGTATCCTCGTAATAGCTGACCAACACAGGATCGGAGAACGCGGAAAAGTAATCGGTACAACTGCGCAGCAGCTGTTCGTCATGTTCTGTCTGTTCCTGGCGGGGAATGAACAGCCACATCTGGTTCAGATCCTCGATTCGTACCCGAAACATCTGGGCCAACTGCTGTTTGTGGACTGGCTCGTCATTGATAATGGCGCGAACCAGTTCGGAGATCACAAATTTCCCATGGTTTTTGTTCCAGATATGAATAAACAGCCGCACACATTCGCTGGCCTGCCAGAGCATGTCCTCCGATAAGGGCTCGCGGTATTTGAGAATAAACAGCCGCAGATTGTCGGAATCCCCGGACAGATAGGGACAGCTTTGGAGATAGCCCTCGCCGTCACCTAGAGGAACCCGGATCTGGTTGCTGCCGCCCAGTTCTTTCAGCCAGACGGGCAGCTGGTCAGTGATGACTGGACTCAGAGACCGGGGCCAGAAAACGGCGGTATTGAGTACCTGGCGCCGTTCCGTCAGGATCACGGACACCCGCAGATGCTCGCTGAGCATCTGCAATAGCGTCTCCATGCTGCGCTGCTGGGCTGGCAGGCCGGAAATTCGATCCAGCAGGGTGCTGACGAAAAACTGTTCCCGCTGCTGCTCCCGGTAAACCTCAAACAGCACCTCGCGAATGACCTCACTATACCGCAGGCTACTCTGACCCCGGGGCATACAAATCAGCGGAAATCCCAGCTCGTTACACAGGTCCATCAGCCGCTGGTCGATCTCCGGGACGATGATACCTACATAATACAGCACCAGTCCCACTGAGCCCACGGCATGGTAGCGGCGGACGTTTTCACACTGGGCATCCACATCATCGGCAATAGAGGCCAGGGCGGAGATCAGCAGTTCGTTGCCGTCAAATGTATTGGAACGAAAGAAGTGATTCAAAAGCTCCGTGGGCCAGCCGTACTCCAGCACGTTCACCGACTCCACCGGATGACCCAGTCCGTCTCGACCGGCCACGACTTCAGCCCCTACCATGCAGGGCAGTTTCATCACATCGCCCACGGTCATATCTGTCGCCCCCTGTCCTTTATGATCATCCCAGTATAAATTCCTATTCAACACTATATAAAATTGCCTGCGCCTTTGCAACCGTTTTTGACCTTTGACTTCACTCCGCTTTGTCCGGCAGGACAGAATTTTTTCAGATCCCTTGTCCGGCGCAACAATTACACCAGTGAGGCTTTCCGCTATAATGAAAAAAGAACCACTCCCCTCTTTGGCCTCTTGGGAAAGGCCGCGGCAGTCATACCGTCCGCCAGCCGGCACCAGCCGGTGACCGGGGTATCTCCAAATCTGACAGTGCACAGCACCAAAACATGGAGGTAAAAGGTCTATGAAAATGTATCCGCTGAATGTTCCCACCCCCCGCCACTGCGCCTTTGCCGTCCGCGACCTGCCTACGGTTACCGTGGAACAACGGGAGCGGGCCCTGAAAGCCACCCACTATAATGAATTTGCTTTCCCCTCCGGCCTTTTGACAGTGGACATGTTGTCGGACTCCGGCACCACCGCTATGACCAATCATCAATGGGCCGCGCTGTTCCTGGGAGACGAGGCATACGGCCGCAACACCGGCTACTATGTTTTGCTGGACACCTTCCGGGACATCTTTGAGCGGGGCGGCGAGAAGAATTGGAAGAAGTCCATCGATCTGGTCCGCACTGACTGCCGGGATGTGGAAAAGATGATGGACGAGCTGTACCTTTGCGAGTACGAGGGCGGCCTGTTCAACGGCGGCGCTGCCCAGATGGAGCGGCCCAACACCTTTATCATCCAGCAGGGACGGGCCGCCGAGTCGGTACTGATGGAAATCGTACGGAATATCCTCTCCGCCCGGCATCCGGGCAAGGTGTTCACTATCCCCTCTAACGGCCATTTCGATACCACGGAGGGCAACATCAAGCAGATGGGCTCCATTCCCCGGAACCTGTACGACAAGGAACTGCTCTACCAGGTGCCCGAGGGCGGCCGGTACGAGAAGAACCCCTTCAAGGGCAACATGGACATCGAGAAGCTGGAGCAGCTGATTCAGGGCGTGGGGCCGGAGAACGTACCCCTGGTCTTCGCCTGCATCACCAACAATCCCATCTGCGGTCAGGCGGTGTCCATGGCCAACCTGCGGGAGATCAATCGGGTGGCCCACAAGTACAACATCCCCCTGGTCTTTGACGCCGCCCGCTGGGCGGAGAACGCCTACTTTATCAAGACCAGTGAGGAGGGCTACGCCGACAAGTCCATCGCCGAGATCGCAACGGAGATGTTCTCCTATTGCGACGCCTTCACCATGTCCGCCAAGAAGGACGGCCACGCCAACATGGGCGGCATGCTGGCCTTCCGAGACCGCGGACTGTTCTGGAAGAACTTCTCCGACTTCAACGCCGACGGCACCGTCAAGACCGACGTGGGCGTGCTGCTGAAGGTCAAGCAGATCTCCTGCTACGGCAACGACTCCTACGGCGGCATGTCCGGCCGGGATATCATGGCCCTGGCCGTGGGCCTGTACGAAAGCTGCAACTTCGGCTATATGAGCGAACGTGTAGCGCAGTGCAACTACCTGGCCGAGGGATTCTACAAGGCCGGGATCAAGGGCGTGGTGCTGCCTGCCGGCGGCCATGCTGTGTACATCAACATGGACGAATTCTTTGACGGAAAGCGGGGCCACGACACCTTCGCCGGCGAGGGCTTCTCCCTGGAGCTGATCCGCCGGTACGGTATCCGGGTCTCAGAGCTTGGCGACTACTCCATGGAGTACGACCTGAAGACCCCGGAGCAGCAGGCGGAGCTGGCCAATGTGGTGCGCTTTGCCATCGACCGCAGCCGCCTGACCCAGGAGCATCTGGACTATGTGATCGCTGCGGTGAAAGCCCTGTATGAGGATCGGGAGAATATCCCCAACATGCGCATTGTCTGGGGCCATAATCTGCCCATGCGCCATTTCCACGCCTTCCTGGAGCCTTATCCAAACGAATAATCTTCCTCCCAATTATCTGATACAGAAGGGTATCAACGATACGAAGGATAACAAAATCAAAACCTTTACAGCAAAGAAAGCCTGTCTCTTTGAACCGAACCAGAAAAACTGGACAATAGACAAGAAGCCCCCTTATGTAGGATAATAAACCTACATAAGGGGGCATTGTTATGAGGAAAAGGAAATGGACGAGGATAGAGAATTATGAGCCAGAAATCATTAGACTTCGTGAAGCGGGAATGACAAGGCAGGAGATAGCAGATGAGCTTGGCTTAGACAAGATCCAGATCAAGAATTGGATCAATCGCTATAATAAACGCAAAAACATAACATTTGACAGTGAACCGAAGCCCAAAGGCAGACCACGCAAGGATGGTCAGCCACCACGGCAGAATATCGAAACAGAATTAAAACGGTTGCGTATGGAGAATAAATTACTGCGGGATTTTCTGTGCTCCACAGAAAGGATGTGAGGCCGAAGGCAAAATACCATGTAATCTACCGACACCGGGATGAATATCCAGTATCCGTTATGTGTCAATTCTTCGAGGTATCCAGAAGTGGATATTATGACTTTCAGAAACGGTTAGGGAAACCGGAGACAGATACAGATTTGGCTGATAAGATAAAGGAATGCCAAAGTGCAGCAGACAAGACCTACGGTTACCGCAGAGTTTGGCTGTGGTTGGAGAGCAAAAAAATTCACAGAAATCCTAAAACGGTACTTAGAGTTATGAAAAAATATGGTTTATTGTCTGAAATTCGCCGTCGCAGGAAGTGGGTAAACCTAGGTCAGCAGATACATAAATACGAGAATCTGCTGGCTCGGCAGTTCCGGGCAGACAGACCGAATACCAAATGGGTCACAGATATTTCCTATATCCATACCAAAGAAGGCGTGTTGTATCTATCCATGATCCGGGATTTGTATGATAACAGCATCGTAGCCTATAAGACAGCATCCAGGCAAACGGTAAATCTTGTGTTGGATACGATCCGGCTGGCAATGAAGAAAGAGAAAAAGAGAGTCGCTGCGGAGTTGCAGCTCCACAGCGACCAGGGGTTTCAATACACTTCACCAGGGTATTTCAACCTGACTCAATCTTATGGTATTACACCGTCGATGTCAAGTAAAGGAAACCCATATGACAATGCATTGGCAGAAAATTTCTTCTCCATACTGAAAACGGAATGTATCTACCGGCATAAACCCAAGACACTCAAAGAAGCAGATGATCTGATCGACAGGTACATTCATTTCTATAACTATGAACGCATCCAAACGAAAACAGGAGTGGCGCCGCTGGCGCTGCGCCACTCCACTTAAAACTTAATATATCCTACACAGGGGCTTTTTTGTTCTGTCCGCACATTCTGGGGCAGTTCACTCCGGCCCGGGGCTCTTTTTTGTTTGCGCTCTTTACCAGCGGTGCTGGTTCCAGGACTGGGTGGGAGTCATGGCGAAATAGCTGTAATCCGGCTGGGCGCCGCTGTCGCCCCAGGTGGTGTCGATGTGGTACTGGACGCCGTCCAGGGTGGCCACGGTCCAGATGTGGGAGCTGTTGGAGAGAGCGGTGCAGTCGATCCCCTCCAGCTTCAGCAGCATGTTGTAGGCGCCGGTGTATCCGTCGCACACGGCGGTGCCGTCGTGGAAGAGGCTGTACGCGATGTGGCTGAGGGAGTCGTCCCCGGCGTCGTAGTCGTAGACGCAGTTGTCGCAGATCCAGGTGTAGTACACCCGGGCCTTGTCATACTCCGACATGCCCGGCGTGATCTGTCCGGAGGACCACAGCTCGTCGTGGACGGCGATGGCCGCCGCCATGGCCTCCTCCCGGTAGGTCTGGATGGCCGTGCCCGCGCTGGAGGCGGAGAAGGTCAGTGTGAGGGCGCCGCTGGTATCAAAGGTACAGGTGACGGTGTTGTAGCACTGCTCCACATAGGTCTTGACCACCGCCAGGGTCTGCTCCATCACCTTCCGGGCAGCCATGGCGGAGATGGTATCGTATTGCAGCTGCAGAGTGTTTTGATTGGAGGCCAGCATGTAGCGGACGCTGGAGTCGATCTCCTCCTCCGTGGTGGGGGCGGCCACATAGGTGCCCGCCGTCACCAGGTCGCCCAGGGTGGTGCCCGCGGCGCTCCAGACGCTGTCCAGATCCCAGTCGGGGGTCAGCCGCAGGGAGGGGTCCACCATGCGGGTCAGCATGGCCGCCGCCGCGCCCCGGGTGATGGGGTCCTGGGGCAGATAGGACCCGGTGGCGTCGGAGCCGACGGAGATGCCGGCCCGGTACAGGAACAGGATGTCCCGGTAATAGTCGGTGTACTCGGTGACGTCGGTGATGAAGTGGCGGCTGGCGTAGCCCTCGGTCACGATCTCGTCGTTGATGGGCGGCAGGACCTCGGATGGGAGGGTGTTGGCCAGCACGTGGGCCACCTGGGCCCGGGTAGCCGGGGCGGCGAGGCTGCCGTCCAGCTCCGTGCCCAGCACGCCCTCCGCCTGGAGGTAGCGCAGGTACCGCACCGCCGTGGCGGTGTCGCCGGGTTTGCTGTGGGCATTGGGACCGGCCTCGGCGTCGCCGGTGCGGTAGAGGCTGCGGATCCGCCCGGCGAAAATCACGATCTGCCCCACGGTCAGAGAGTCCTTGAGGCCGAAGGTGCCGTCGGTTTTGCCCACGGACAGGCCGTATTCATACAGGGCGGCCACATTGTCGTAAAAGGTGGAGTCCGCGGTCAGGTCGGAGAACTGCCCGGTATAGGTTTTTTCGCGGACGAAGTTGCCGGTGCTGTTCTCCGCCGCCAGGGCGGGGACGCCCAGCAGCAGACTGGCCGCCAGGGCCAGAGACAGGATGCGGGTTTTCATGGCGTGCCTCCTTTGGGATGCGGACGGTTGGCGGAGGGGAACCTCAGGCGGGGATGTTCAGATCCTCCGCCGTCCGGGCCTCCACATAGGGGTTCAGGTATTGGTTCACCAGTTCCAGGACGGCGTCCTGATCCAGATAGATATAGGGGGACTTCCACTCGCCGGGCAGGGTGGAGAAGGAGATGGCGCCGGAGCCCATGGAGATGGCCTCCTTGCCAAGCCAGGCGAGATTGCCCAGGGTCAGGTCCGTTTTGACATATTGGTTGAAGATGTTGGCGAATTCCGGGATCTTGTCCAAATTGGACAGGGTCAGGGTCTGCTGGGCCACGGCCTTGAGGAACTTCTGCTGGGTCTCCATCCGGCCGATGTCCTGGGAGGCATAGCCCTCCCGGAAGCGGACCACCTTCAAAGCTTCCTGGCCGGACAGATGCTGCATCCCGGCGGGGATGTGGATGTACAGGTCCTGATAGGGGTCCTCGTAGTCCATGTTCACCGGTACGTCGAAGTCCACGCCGCCGATGGCGTCCACCAGGGCCACGAAGCCCTTGAGGTCCACGGAGACGGTGAAGTCCACGGGGATGCCCAGCTGGTCGCCGATGACCTCCGCCAGCTTTTCGGTGCCGCCGGAGCCGAAGGCGGCGTTGATTTTGTGGCTTTTGCCGTTCCAGACGGCCTTGGTGTCCCGGGGGATGCTGACGCCGTGGATATAGCCGTTTTTGGCGTCCACCGCCAGGAGAATGTTGGTGTCGCTGTTGCCGTTGCCGTCGTCGCAGCCGGAGACCAGGATGGTATAGAACTGATCCTTCCGCTCCGTGTGAGCGGCCAGGGCCGCGGCAGCCGCCGCAGCGGCATCCCGCTCCTCCTGGGTCAGGTCCTCCGTCTCCTCCACAGGGTCCGGGTCCTCCTGGGCCTTCACCTCGGGCTGGCGGATCAGAATGTGGGCGCCGGCATAGATCAAACCGGCGATCAGGACGATCAGCAGGAGAAACCGCTTCCGGCTGCGCCGGCGCTTCATGACTCGTTTTGCCATGGGTATATTACGCTCCTTGTGCGCGGCCGGGGGCCGCGGTGATGTCTTTTGGGTCGATTTACATAATATCGCCACTTATTATAGGACACCCCGCGGAAAAACACAAGAGGGAAAATGGCGTGCCGACACCGGCACGCCATACTTCAGCTCTCCTGACTGTTCTCTCGTTCCGCCAGCTGCTGGAGGAGGGCGGCCAGGTCCTGGAGCGGGTGGGCTACACCCGTACCACCCTGGCTCTGGTGCCGGAGCGTCAGCGGTCCGCCCTGGAGGCGGAGGGCTGGGTCTGCTGGGATGAGACGGCGTCCGCCATCCCCGAGGCGGGGACGGGAGCCAGCTCCCACGCCAACGCGGTCATCCGTGCCATCCCGGCCG
>ENA-OPBW01001623-OPBW01001623.1-human-gut-metagenome-genome-assembly--contig:-NODE-1623-length-11217-cov-3.201756_pt1 | contig 11217 bp, 10 predicted proteins | sample MGYA00241070_ERZ501456 | MGnify/ENA primary metagenome ERZ501456 (study PRJEB25962, sample SAMEA2042624) | human gut metagenome | biome: human gut; feature: human-associated habitat; material: faeces...
CACAACGTACAACCTGTGCCGCATCAATATGTTTCTGCACGACATCGAGTTTGACAAATTCGACATTGCCTGTGAGGACACGCTGACCAATCCGCAGCACTGGGATGATGAACCATTTGAGCTGATTGTTTCAAATCCGCCGTACTCCATCAAGTGGGCCGGTGACGAGAATCCGCTGCTCATCAATGACCCGCGTTTTGCTCCGGCTGGTGTGCTGGCTCCGAAGAGCAAGGCAGACTTGGCCTTTATTATGCACTCGCTGGCATGGCTGGCTTCCAACGGTACGGCGGCAATCGTCTGTTTTCCCGGCATCATGTACCGTGGCGGCGCAGAGCAGAAGATTCGCAAGTATCTGGTGGACAATAACTTTATTGACTGCATCATCCAGTTGCCGAGCAACCTGTTCTTTGGTACCAGTATTGCCACCTGCATCATGGTGCTGAAAAAGGGTAAAACGGACAATAAAGTGCTGTTCATTGATGCTTCTTCCGAGTGCGTCAAGGTGACCAATAACAACAAACTCACCCCGGAGAACATCAATAAGATCGTGGACACCTTTGCACAGCGGACAGAAGAAGCACACTTCTCCCATCTGGCGGAGTATTCCGAGGTGCAGGAAAATGACTATAACCTGTCGGTTTCTACTTATGTGGAGGCTAAGGACACCCGTGAGAAGATCGACATTGTAAAGCTGAACGCTGAAATTGCGCAAATCGTAGCACGGGAGAATGAACTGCGAGCCGCCATTGACCAGATCGTGGCAGAAATCGAGGGCTGAGATGGAAAACGAAAAGAAGGATTCTGCATTGGTACGTTCTTCTGCGGCGGAATACCTGACCTTTGTTGCCTCTACGGGCGAGGACAAGGACAGCATTGAGATGCGCTACGAGGATGAAAACATCTGGCTGACGCAAAAGATGATGGCGACCCTTTACGATGTGGGGCTTCCGACCATCAATGAGCATATCAAAAAGATTTATGCTGACCATGAGCAGGACGAAACGGCAACTATTCGGAAATTCCGAATAGTTCAAAATGAGGGTGGCCGGCAGGTTACTCGCAGCGTGAACCACTATAATCTGCAAATGATTATTGCGGTCGGCTTCAAGGTGAACAACCAGCGGGCGGTGCGGTTCCGTGTCTGGGCGAACCAGATCGTGGAGCAGTACACCATCAAGGGATGGGCAATGGACGAGGAACGCCTGAAAAACGGCGGCACAGTCCTGACCAAGAAATACTTTGAAGAGCAGTTGGAGCGTATCCGGGAAATTCGCATTTCGGAGCGCAACTTCTACCAGAAACTCACTGACATTTACGCTACTTCGCTGGATTATGACCGCAATGCACTGACCACAAAAGAGTTCTTTGCAAAGGTGCAGAATAAGATGCACTATGCCGTGCATCGCCATACGGCGGCAGAGCTGATCTATGAGCGTGCCGATGCCGAAAAGCCGCACATGGGGCTTCACACATGGAAGGATGCTCCCAACGGCAAAATCAAAAAGAGCGATGTTTCGGTGGCGAAAAACTACCTGACTGAGGATGAAATGAAATCCATGGAGCTGATCGTTTCGGCATACCTCGACCTTGCCGAGAACCGTGCCCGCCGTCATATTCCCATGACCATGGAGGACTGGGCCAAGCGGCTGGACATCTATTTGCAGGCAGACGATCTGGAAGTGCTGAAGGATGCAGGCAAAATCTCGGCGCAGCTTGCAAAGATGCACGCCGAAACGGAGTTTGAAAAGTACCGTGTGGTACAGGATCGGCTGTACCAGAGCGATTTTGACAGGTATTTGGATAGTTTGAGTGAGGATATAAATGAGTAAGTTGGATGAAATGATTCAGCAATACTGCCCCGATGGTGTTGAGTTCAAGCCTATTGGAGATTGTGTTCATAAGACCCAAAATATAAAATGGGCAACCGCTGACGGAAGCTATTCATATATTGATTTGACTTCTGTTGATAGAGATACACATAAAATCACGGAAACTCAAACCATTAACGCAGGCAATGCTCCAAGCCGAGCACAGCAGATTGTACTTGAAGGAGATGTTCTATTTGCAACAACTCGCCCAACATTAAAGAGATACTGTCTTATTGACGAGGAGTATGACGGGCAGATATGCAGCACGGGTTTTTGTGTGCTGAGAGCCAAAGAAAGCATTGTTTCTCCAAGATGGTTATTCCATGTAGTTTCGTCCTCTGAGTTTTATTACTATGTAGAAGCAAATCAAAAAGGAGCGAGCTATCCGGCTATTTCAGACAAAGAAGTAAAACAGTTTAAGATGCCTGTACCTCCTCTTGAGGTGCAGAGTGAAATTGTACGTATTCTGGATAATTTCACGGAGCTTACAGCGGAGCTTACAGCGAGAAAGAAACAGTATGAGTTTTATCGGGATAAGCTGCTGACCTTTGGCGATGTCCGAGGTGGGGCGACAAGTGATGTTGTATGGAGAACACTTGCGGAGATTGCAGACATCTCAACTGGGTCGAGCAACACTGATGATGCGGTTGAGGGCGGCTGTTATCCATTTTTTGTTCGTTCCCAGCAGCCACTTGCTAAAGATGAATATGAGTATGATGAAGAAGCAATTATCACCGCAGGAGACGGCGTAGGCGTTGGAAAGGTATTCCATTATATCAACGGGAAATATGCACTCCATCAAAGAGCCTACAGAATCCATCCCGCAACAGACGGGCTTTTGGGAAAATATTTGTACCACTACTTTGTTGCCACTTTCCCGAAATATATCGGTCAGCAAATGTATCAAGGGTCAGTGCCGTCAATCCGCAGACCGATGCTCAATAAGTTCCAAGTTGCAATTCCGTCACTTGATGTTCAGAAACGCATTGTCAATGTTCTCGACAACTTCGATGCCATCTGTTCTGACCTAAAAATCGGTTTGCCTGCTGAGATTGAAGCAAGACAAAAGCAGTACGAGTTCTATCGTGATGCCCTCTTGACTTACGCCGCAACAGGGCAGATAATCGCTAAGCAAGCAAGCAAGCAAGCAAGCAAGCAAGCAAGCAAGCGGAGTATAATGCGCTGATTCAGCTCTGTCAATATGTATTTGGTTTCGTTACCTTAAAAATCGGAGATGTAGCTGAGGTGTTCCGTGGTGAATACATTACCAAAAAAGATGCAACAGTCGGAAACATACCTGTTATTTTAGGCGGACAGGAGCCTGCTTACTATATCGACAAAGCAAACCATACAGGAGAAATTGTAGTAGTCGCTCGTAGCGGAGCATCGGCAGGATTTGTGTCATATTGGAATGAACCGATCTTTGTCACAGATGGTTTCGGGTATGAAGCAAATGTTGAGCTGATAACTGCAAAGTATCTGTACTACTTCTTAAAGAACATGGAGAACGAATTGAATGCTTCCAAAAGAGGTGCAGGAGTTCCTCATATAAGTGGCAACTATGTTTTAGACATAAAGATTCCTGTTCCGTCTCTGGAAAAGCAGAATCAAATCGTATCTACTATTTCTCGTTTTGACACGCTCTGCAACGATATTTCTTCCGGCTTACCGGCTGAGATTGAAGCAAGACAAAAAAAGTATGAATATTACCGAGATAAATTGTTGACGTTTAAGGAGGTGGCTGCAACGTGAGTGCAGCAAAAAAGGCTGGAGTCATTTATATCCTGACAAATCCCTCTTTCCCGGATTATGTAAAAATTGGCTATGCGACCAATATCGAGAATCGACTGAAACAGTTGAATCGAAGCGAATGTATTCCGTTTGCGTTCCGGGTATATGCTACTTATGATGTTTCGGCTCCGCTACAAGATAAAGAACTGCATAGCCTGATTGACCGTTTGAATCCTGATTTGCGCGCTATTGATACGTTCGATGGCAAGACAAGAACAAAAGAGTTTTATGCAATGACAAAAGAGGATGCTTATGCGCTTTTGGAGAGCATTGCAAAATTAAGCGGCACAATGGACAAACTGCAGCGCCTTACCCCGGAAGGCCATGAGATTGCAGACGAAGAGGTTGCGGCTGAAATTCAGGAAGAAGCAAAAGAACGCAAAGCTCCGTTCTCATTTATTAAATGTGGTATTCCGATGGGGGCAGAGGTCGTGCTGCAAAATCATCCTGAAGTTGTAGCCGTTGTAAAAGATGATAGGCAAATTGAGTATCAGGGTAAAACCTATTCGCTTTCTGCGTTGGCTCAAAAAATCATGCAGACGACCTATCCGCTACAAGGGCCGGTACATTGGCTTTATCAGGGAAGAAAACTGCGAGATATTCGAGTAGAACGAGAAGAAGCAGGTTTGTATGAGTAAAAGGCGGGTGTGAAAATGTCCTTTTTCAATATCGTTGCGGCTACCAATGAAGATACCGTTGTTGCTGCCTATGAACCCTCCAAGGTGCGCTCTGACAACTACCAGAGTGAGGCAGAACTGGAGAAAGAATTTATCCGGCTGTTGTGCGAGCAGGGCTATACCTATCTGCCGCTGCATACCGAGGATGAACTGATTGCTAACCTCCGCAGCCAGTTGGAAGAGCTGAACCACTACCACTTTTCCGATACGGAGTGGCGGCAGTTTTTCAGTGATGTAATTGCCAACCCCAACGAGCATATTCCCGAAAAGACCCGGAAGATTCAGGAAGATAATGTGCAGGTATTGCACCGGGATGATGGCAGTTCCAAAAATATCACGCTGATCGACAAGAAGAACATCCACAACAACCGCCTGCAGGTCATCAACCAGTATGAGGTAAAACAAGCAGACGGCGCACGGCATGATAATCGCTACGATGTGACGATTCTGGTCAACGGCTTTCCGCTGGTTCATGTGGAACTGAAGCGGCGCGGGGTGGCCATCCGGGAGGCGTTCAACCAGATTAACCGCTACCAGCGGGATTCATTTTGGGCGGGCTGCGGCTTGTACGAGTATGTGCAGATTTTTGTGATCTCCAACGGCACAAATACCAAGTACTACTCCAACAGCACCCGCTACAATGCCATCAAGGATGCCAAACACGGCAAGACGAAAAAGGAAAAGACCAGCAATAGTTTTGAATTTACCTCCTACTGGGCCGATGCGAACAACCGCGTGCTGACGGATCTGATCGACTTTACCCGGACATTCTTTGCAAAGCACACGATCCTGAGCGTGCTGACCCGGTACTGCATCTTTACCTCAGAAAAGATGCTGATGGTGATGCGCCCATATCAGATCACAGCAACCGAGAGGATATTGAACCGCATCGAGATCGCCAACAACTACAAAAAGTATGGCACTATCGAGGGCGGTGGCTACATCTGGCACACCACTGGCTCCGGCAAGACGCTGACCTCCTTCAAAACGGCACGGCTGGCATCGCAGCTGCCCTACATCGACAAGGTGCTGTTTGTGGTAGACCGCAAGGATTTGGACTACCAGACGATGAAGGAATATGACCGCTTTGAGAAGGGCGCAGCAAACTCCAACACCAGTACAACGATTCTGAAACGCCAGTTGGAAAGCCCGGAAGCACATATCATCATTACCACGATCCAGAAGCTGGCGACCTTCATCAAGAAAAATCCGGGGCATGAGGTCTACCAGAAGCATGTTGTGATCATCTTTGACGAGTGCCACCGTAGCCAGTTCGGTGATATGCACAAGGCCATTGTCCACAATTTCAAAAAGTACCACCTGTTCGGCTTTACTGGAACGCCGATTTTTGCAGTCAACGCAGGAAGTTCCACTGATCCACGCTATTTCACTACGGCGCAGACGTTCGGCGACCAACTGCACACCTACACCATCGTGGATGCCATCAACGACAAGAATGTGCTGCCGTTCCGTGTGGACTACATCAAGACGATGGACGCAGAGCCGGACATGGACGATAAACAGGTTTGGGACATTGACCGCGAAAAGGCGTTCATGGCACCCAAGCGCATTTCGCTGGTGACCAAGTACATCCTCGACCACTTCGACCAGAAAACCTATCGGGGAGACAAATCGTATGAGTTTAATCTGCTGACGAATGTGGCAGAGGTGGCCTCTGCCCAGCGTGGTGCGGTGGAGGAAATTAAGCAAAAACAGCGCGTCAGCGGTTTTAATTCGATTTTCTGCGTGGCATCTGTGCCGATGGCAAAGCTGTATTATCAGGAGTTCAAAAAACAGATGGCGGCAGACCCAACCAAGCGGCTGCGCATTGCTACCATTTACAGCTATGGAGCCAATGAAGCGGAAACGGATGGCATTCTGGACGAGGAAAACCCGGAAGATACCTCCAACCTCGACCAGAGCAGCCGGGATTTTCTGGATGCCGCCATTCAGGACTACAACGAGATGTTCCACACGAACTACTCCACCGATGGTGAACGGTTCCAGAATTACTACAAAGATGTATCGCTCCGCATGAAGAACAAGGAACTTGATCTGCTAATCGTGGTCAATATGTTCCTGACGGGCTTCGATGCCACGACCCTGAATACCCTTTGGGTGGACAAGAACCTGAAGATGCACGGTCTGATTCAGGCGTTCAGCCGGACAAACCGTATCCTGAACAGCATCAAGACCTTTGGCAATATCGTCTGCTTCCGCAACCTGCAAAAGCGGGTAGATGCGGCTATCTCGCTGTTCGGAGATAAAAATGCGGGCGGCATCGTTCTGTTGCGCAAATATGCGGACTATTACCACGGTTATACGGATGAGCAGGGAAAATACCATCAGGGCTATACGGACATGATCGATGACCTGACGCAGAAGTTCCCACTGACAGAGCCGCAAATCATCGGGGAGCAGAACCAGAAAGACTTTATCGTGCTGTTTGGCGCACTGCTGCGGATGCGGAACCTGCTGTCCTCCTTTGATGATTTCAAGGGCAACGAGATGATCTCTGAACGGGATTTACAGGACTATTTGGGCCGCTATCAGGATTTGCGGGATGAATGGCGTAACAAGAAGCACGATGAAACCAAAGAGGACATCACGGATGATGTGGTGTTCGAGGTGGAACTGATTCGGCAGGTCGAAATTAACATTGACTACATTCTGATGCTGGTCAAAAAGTACCATGACACCCATTGCGATGATAAAGAAGTGCTCATCACGATTCGCAAGGCGATTGATGCCAGCCCGGAACTGCGTAGCAAAAAGCAGCTGATTGAAACGTTTATTGCAGGGGTCAACGATGTGGATGACGTGATGGCAGAGTGGAATACCTTTGTGTCCGAACAGCGAGAGAAAGAGCTTACAAAGATCATCCAAGAGGAAAAGCTAAAGGAGCCGGAGACGCGCAAGTATCTGGCCAATGCGTTCCGTGATGGCGAGATCAAAACTGTGGGCACTGACATTGATAAGCTGATGCCGCCTGTTTCCCGTTTCGGCGGCGGTGGCCGGGCGCAGAAAAAACAGGGTGTGATCGACAAGCTGAAAGGATTCTTTGACAAGTTCTTTGGGATTGGCGGAAATTTATTTGAGGTGAAAAACAATGACGAAGACTGAAAGTGCTCAGTTGGCATGTGAGAAGGTTTTAAATGGAATAGAAGACGATACTATAACAACGACATCTGCTCTTTTACAATGTTTAAAAATCGCAAGGCTTTTGAATGACGTGGATGCAATTATATGGCTACAGTATGAATACGGTGGATATCCAAAAGACAAAGATGGTGTTCATGTTCCGACAGAGGTATGGAATGTTGGATATAAAAATGGACGAGGATTCATTGATAAAAAGGGAAAATGCATTTTTACGGAACTTGCATCTGAATTAGAAAAGAAAGTGGAGGCAGAGAAAAATGCAGTTAATAATTTTACTACAAAGGGTGCGTCGGTGTCTGGAGATTACGCTGCTGTTGCGGTAAATAATTTAACAGCATCGGTAACAATGTCTACAAGAAATATAGTGGATGATATTGGACTAACAGAGAAAAAACTCTCAGTTTTAAAATCAAGGTATTATGATTATGCTCTGAAGAAGCAGATTGAGATTTCATTTGGAAATGTGGCGACAACGGTTTTTTCTGAATATCGAACAAGAGTGGAAAATGAGTTTTCTAAGCTTTCAAAAGAAATTCTTCTTAAACTTCAAGCGATAGAGGATAAAATTGGTTCAGATAATCCGGAACTATACTCGCAGGCGTTAACAACGTGTAGAAGACTTTTTGAGGAAACGGCCAAAGAACTGTTTGAAAAATACTTTCCGGGATACAAAGAGAAAAAGTATAAAACAAAATCTGGAAAGGAAATTGACGTTAGTGGAGAGCACTATAAAAACAAACTTTCAGCGGTGATTGAAAAGCTGGAAGATAAGAGCCCCTCTAAAAGTATGGTTGGAAGCAATGTGATTTATCTACTGGATTGGATGGATAATCTGACGGACTTGCAATGCAAGGGTGTTCATCATGAGGTGACAAGACAAGATGCGACCCGGTGCATTATCCAAACCTATATTTGCTTGGGAGACATTTTAAGCCTTCAGGATGAATGATGGAATCATCCTTGACTTTGGAATGAATCATCGGCTATAATACTCACAGAGATCCCACTGGTTGCGTGATACTATCCTGATACTAAAAAATCAGCAAGCCACATCTAACACAGCAATCTCATTGAAAAGTGAACATCCAAGAATAGAATTGCTAAACAAATTTGTTTAGCAAGAATCTGGACTTACCGAGCTCGAGTAATTTCCAATAGCGCCATCACCCCGGAGGGGTCCGTGAAAACGGAACCTCCGGGGTGTTTTTATCTTTCGGCACGATCAAACAAGCCATAACGTTCAAAGCGTCTCCTATATCAGCGCTCCCCCGAAGTCTTTTGAACGCAGTATTTTACACAAAAAGTCCGAAACCTCTTTCTTCTCTGCCTGCAGGGGAGTATAATAGATTCTGTTGTTTGCAAAATAGGAAAGGGGAAGTATCAACTATGGAATCGAAGCAGAGGCTTTTGGAGCCGCAGCTCGTCCAAACAGGAAGGGCAGATCAGTTCAGCCGTAAGGTGTTCTGTGACGGAATGCGGGACGGTGTGCCCATTGCACTGGGCTATTTTGCGGTATCGTTTTCGTTGGGCATCGCGGCGCGCAAGGCGGGTTTTACGCCGTTTCAGGGGTTTCTTGTCAGCCTGCTGAACAATGCCTCCGCAGGAGAATATGCCGCATTTGCGTTGATCATGGCAAACGCCACCTATTTTGAGGTGGCGGTCATTACTTTAATCGCCAATGCGCGGTATCTGCTGATGAGCTGTGCACTGGCACAGCGCTTTGCTCCGGAAACGCCCTTCTGGCATCGGCTGCTCATCGGCTATGATGTCACGGACGAACTGTTCGGCATTACTATCGCCCGCCCGGGCAACCTGAACCCGTACTATACCTATGGCGCTATCCTGCTGGCAGCGCCGGCTTGGGCTTGTGGTACGGCGCTGGGCATTATAGCGGGCAACCTGCTGCCGCTGCGGGTAGTCAGCGCCCTGAGCGTGGCACTTTACGGAATGTTTCTGGCCATCATCATCCCGCCGGCCCGCAAGGATCGGATCGTTGCGGTGCTGGTCGTCATCAGCTTTGCGCTGAGTTTTCTGTGCAGCTATCTGCCGGGCATCTCGGCACTCTCCGAAGGCACCCGCACCATCCTTTTGACAGTGGCGATCTCCGGTGCAGCAGCGGTGCTGTTCCCGGTCAGGCAGGAGGAAAACGAAGATGACGCATAACAATTATATCTATATTGCGGTCATGGCGCTGGTGTCCTATGCCATCCGCATCCTGCCGCTGACGCTGATCCGCAAACCGATCAAAAACCGCTTCATCCAGTCGTTTTTGTACTATGTGCCCTATGTAACGCTGGCTGTGATGACCTTTCCGGCCATCATTCAGGCAACGCAGAGCCCGGCAGCAGGTGCTGCTGCACTGGTAGTCGGCATTGCTGCCGCATGGTTTGGCGCAAGCCTGTTTCAGGTGGCTGCAGGCTGCTGTGCCGTGGTGTTCGTGCTGGAATTTTTTATCTGATGCCTTATTGCGGGAGAACAAAATGAAGAAGATCCTTGTAACCGGTGCAGGCGGCTTTGTAGGTTCCCGCGTGATGCAGCAATGGGCGGGGCATTACGAACTGTGCACCTTTCCTAAAGGCTTTCTGGCAACAGCAGGGGAGGACGCCGTGCGGCAGGCTGTTTTGCAGCAGCGCCCGGATGTCATTCTGCACACTGCCGCCATTTCGGATACCGGCTACTGCGCCGGCCACCCGGAGCAGGCTTACCGCGCCAATGTGGAACTGTCGGTCTGGCTTGCCCGGGCGGCAGCTGAGATCGGCGCAAAGCTGGTGGCTTTCAGCTCGGATCAGGTCTATGCCGGTGTGGAGCAGTCCGGCCCGCTGCCGGAAACAATTCCGTTAAAGCCTGCCAATGTGTACGGGCAGGGCAAGCTGGAAATGGAGCAGCGGGTGCAGGCGCTCTGCCCGGGTGCCGTATTGCTGCGCGCCACAGGGATGTACGACCTGCCGGGCTACCGGCTGCCCATCCGGGGCAACCCTGCCGCTGAACCTTCTGCGTGCGGCGCAGCGGGGAGAATCTGTCCGCTTTTCTGTCTGGGACTTCCGGGGCATCACCTATGTCCGGCAGGCGGTAGCACTGCTGGAAGCTGCCCTGACCCTGCCCGGCGGGGTCTATAACTTTGGCAGTGAAAACGCTGAAAACATGGTACTGACCGCCCGGCAGTTTGCTGAGACACTGGGGATCACGGTCGATATTCAGGAAGCTGACTGGGCACGGAATCTTGCGATGGATTGCAGCAAGCTGCAGGCGCATGGCATCGTATTTGACACTACACAGGCAGGGCTGACGCGCTGTTTGCGGGATTATGGACTGCTCTGACCGCAGAAACAAAAATTTTTCCGTATCGCACAAAAAACAGAGAAAAGCACGAAAAAAGCAGGGGATTCTGTATGATGCCAGCCGAATCAGGCTGGACAAATCATGCGGAAGTCCTGCTTTTTTGCTTGTCTGCCGGAGAAAAGTTCACTTGTGGGATGCAGCAATTTTTCATACAAAAGTCATACTTATTTTACATCTTATCTGCATTTTGCTATAATATTTTCGCTTTTTTTGCAAAGCATCCGAACCGCATAAACCTTTAAAACCTTGAGGAGAGTGGATTTTTTGAAGGAAGTCAAGCTTGAAGAAGCGGCTTATCAGTTTGAAGCCAAAATGTCTCTGCGGCAGGCGATCCCGCTGGGCTTGCAGCACGTCTGCGCCATGTTCGTGGGCAACCTGAC
>ENA-OPBW01001630-OPBW01001630.1-human-gut-metagenome-genome-assembly--contig:-NODE-1630-length-11147-cov-3.988100_pt1 | contig 11147 bp, 5 predicted proteins | sample MGYA00241070_ERZ501456 | MGnify/ENA primary metagenome ERZ501456 (study PRJEB25962, sample SAMEA2042624) | human gut metagenome | biome: human gut; feature: human-associated habitat; material: faeces...
GGCACGACCGAGGTAATGACCACGTCCTCGATTTCCCTGCGGTCAAAGTCGTTTTCACGGAAAAACTGGGAGGTGAAGAGCCCCACCTCGTCGGAGGTGATGTCCCGGTTGGTCCCCAGCCGGAATGAGCCCGCGAGCCGCTCCCCGTCGAATATGCCGAATTCCATGTTGGTGTTTCCGATATCAATTGCAAGCAGCATCCTGTTTCCTCCGTCCTCCGGGCGCGCCCGGCGTAAAGACGGCGGCCGAGCCGTCTTTTCTCAAACCAGTATAAGGCAGGGGAGAGCGTTCGTCAACGAAAACTTTTTGCCCCGCGCGGGAAGAATTTATGCAAAGGTTCTTGACGTTTTTCGTGCGGGATGCTATACTATTTAGGCATCAGCTGCTAGTATGGCTCAGTTGGTAGAGCAGCGCATTCGTAATGCGCAGGCCGTCGGTTCGAGTCCGACTACTAGCTCCAGGAAAACCCGCAAGGCAAGACGCCTTGCGGGTTTTCTGCTTTTTCGTTCCCTCTCCGCGGGGCTGGATTTGTCGTTCATCTCCTCCGAAGCTCACGCCGCGCAGCCCTGCGCGATAAATCGGGACAGGAACCCATTGCCAAACACTGTTATCGGCCCCGGACGGCAACCCGCCGCCCGGGGCCTTTTTCGGCGGATTTGCCCGGGGGGACCCCGGCCCGGGCGCGCCCGACCGGCGGCAGGGATGATTTCCCAGTACCGGAAAATGTCGAAAAAGGGGTTGACAAACGCCGAAAGTGGTATTATTATAACAATACCACATGAGCTTAATATACATATAAATTTTTATACTATTGTATTTTTCGATAAATTTTTTTATGTTTACATATTAAATATAATAATACCATAAAATATATAGTAGGCATGAAAAACATTTTGGGATTGGATTTAGGCTCGAATAGTATAGGTTGGGCTATTGTAAAAGCATTGAAAAATGAAGATGGAAAGGAAATCTTACAAAGCATAGATCTTGCAGGAAGTAGGATTATTCCTATGGATCAAGCAACTTTGGGCAATTTTGAAAACGGAAATTCTGTGTCTCAAACAAGAGAAAGAACAGGTTACCGAAGTGCTAGAAGATTGAGGGAAAGGTATTTATTGAGAAGAGAAAGGTTGTTAAGAGTGCTGAATTGTATGGGATTTTTGCCAGAACATTATTCTCAAAATATTGATAAATATGGTAAATTCTTTCTTGATAATGAGGTAAAACTTTCATGGAAAAAAGATAAGATGGGAAAGAACGAATTTATTTTTTTAGATTCGTTTAATGAAATGTTGGAAGATTTTAGACACTCACAACCGCAATTATTGTTAGATGGACGTAAAGTGCCTTATGATTGGACAATTTACTATCTCCGTAAAAAAGCTTTGACTGAGAAGATCTCCAAAGAAGAGCTGGCATGGATACTCTTAAATTTTAATCAAAAGCGAGGCTATTTTCAACTTCGTGGAGAAGATGAAGAAGTTCAGGGTAAAAAAATAGAATTTTATGCCTTGAAAGTTGTTCGAGTGGAAGACACAGGAGAGAAAAAGGGAAAGGACACATGGTATAATGTGTATTTAGAGAGTGGTTTGGGAGATACGGATGATTATTGGGTATATCGTAGGGCTAGCAGTGTTCCCATTGATGAGTGGGAAGGGCAAGTTAAAGAGTTTATCGTAACGACAACTCTCGATAATAACGGGAGTCCTCAGATTGATAAAGAAGGAAAGGTGAAGCGTTCTTTTAGTATCCCGAAACCAGAAGATTGGATGTTAGTCAAAAAGAAGACAGAAGTAGATATTAAATCATCTGGTAAAACAGTGGGGACTTATATTTATGATACGTTATTACAAAAGCCAGATCAAAAAATTAAAGGAAAATTAATTCGAACCATAGAACGAGAAAACTATACAAACGAGTTATCTCTAATTTTGGAAAATCAAAAAAAATTCCATCTTGAATTACAAGATAGGGAATTGTATCATCAATGTATAGAATTGCTTTATTGTAAAAATGAGGCACATAAAAGAGTTATTGGAACTTGGGATTTTACTTCGTTATTCATAAAAGACATATTGTTTTATCAACGACCATTGAAAAGCAAAAAGGCTTTGATTGATAATTGCCCGTATGAAGAATCCTTTTATATAGAAAATGGGGAGAAAAAAAGTAAACCAAGGAAATGTATTGCAAAATCCCATCCTCTGTTCCAAGAATTTCGGATATGGCAGTTTATTTCCAATTTAAGGATTTATCAAAAAGTGAAAGAGGTGGACGGCAAATTGCAGTTTAACGTTGATGTAACAAGTGATTTTTTGAGAGATGAAAGCGCTTATGTGGAATTGTTCAAATGGCTTAATGAACGGGCAGAGGTTTCGCAAGAAGATTTGTTGAAGCATTTAGGCCTTAAAAAGACGAAGACGGAAGATACGGTGTCTTTATATCGATGGAATTATGTAGAGGATAAAAAATATCCCGGTAATAAAACTCGTAGTTCTATTTTGAAAAAGTTATTGAACGATGAAAAAGAAGCTCTTTCGGAAGATATAGAATTAAAAATATGGCACTTGCTTTATTCCGTTTCAGCACAGTCTGAGATAGATAAAGCTCTTAGTTCGAAAAATGTGTCAACAAAAGGGATTTATTCTGGATTGAGTGTATATTTTTCCGATGAGACGATACAGAAAATAAAAAATGTGAAACTGGAAAGTGGGTATGGCTCGTATTCGGCAAAGGCTATTGGCAAGTTGCTGCCTTTGATGCGAAGAGGAAAATATTGGAATTTAGAATCTATTGATAATCATACAAAGGAGCGTATCGAAAAGATTCTTAATGGAGAGTGTGACGAGACTATCAGAGCAAGAACAAGAGAAAAATCAATTTCTCTTACCGATATTTCTCAATTCAAAGGGTTACCACTGTGGCTCGCTTGTTATATCGTTTATGATCGCCATTCGGAACTTAAAACAATTAAAAAGTGGAATGGCCCTGAAGATATTGATAAATTCTTGAAAGAGTTTAAACAACACACGTTACGTAATCCTATAGTTGAACAAGTGATTATGGAAACACTTCGTGTAGTTCGGGACATTTGGAGACGAGTAGGTTCCATAGACGAAATTCATATCGAAATGGGGAGGGATATGAAACAAACAGCCCAAGAACGGGCAAGACGCAGTGCTATTATCAGTAGGAATGAAAATGACAATTTACGCATCAAAGCGTTACTCCATGAATTTATGAACCCGGAACTTGGAATTGAAAATGTTCGTCCATATTCTCCTGCACAACAAGAAATTTTGCGTATCTATGAAGATGGAGTGTTGAGCAGTGTTTCTGAAATAGAAGATGAAATAAAGAATATACTGAAAAAATTCAATGAAAGTGAAGAGGGAAAGCGTCCGACCAAGAACGAAATAATTCGTTATAAATGTTGGTTAGAGCAAAAGTATCGTTCTCCCTATACAGGCGAAATAATACCATTAGGAAAATTGTTCACACCAGCCTATCAGATAGAACATATAATTCCGCAAGCTCGTTTCTTTGATGATTCATTTACCAACAAGGTTATATGTGAGGCCGAAGTCAATGCCAAGAAAGGCGATTTGTTGGGATATGAGTTTGTTAAAGAAAAAGGTGGCGAAATTGTAGAATTAAGCGGAGGACGGAACGTGAGAATCTTTTCGGTAGAAGAATATGAAGATTTCGTAAAAGAGCATTATAAAAGTAATAAGCAGAAAATGCAACGTCTTTTGGCCGAGGATATTCCTACTGAATTTAGTCATCGACAGTTGAATGACAGCCGGTATATAAGCAAATATATTCGGAATCTATTATCCAATATTGTGCGTGAAGATGATGAACAAGAATCTGTTTCTAAGAATGTAATCTCTTGCAACGGTGCGATTACCGATAGATTGAAAAAAGATTGGGGTGTGAATGATGTATGGAATCATATTATTTTGCCTCGCTTTGTGCGGTTAGAGGAAATAAGAGCAGATAATGGTGAAAAATTTACAGCCTTTAATCAGGAAGGACATTTGATTCCGAGTATGCCATTGATGTATCAAAAAGGTTTCAATAAAAAACGCATAGACCATAGACATCATGCTATGGATGCTATTGTCATAGCTTGTACCACTCGTGATCATGTGAATTTATTGAATAACGAATGCTCAAATACTCAAAATAATGCTAATAAGCATCAATTGTCAAGAAAATTACGTAGATATGAGAATGTGTCGTACAAACAAGATGGGAAACTAAAAGAACGGGAAGTACCGAAAGAATTTCTAAAACCGTGGGAAGAATTTACAAGAGATGTTGAGTTCGCTTTAAAAAATGTGATAGTGAGCTTTCGCCAGAATCTGAGAGTGTTGAACAAAACAGTCAATTATTTCCAACATTGGAAAGATAATTCCTCCGAAAAAGAATGGAAAGAACAAAAGTCTGCCGATCATTGGTCGATAAGGAAGCCTTTACATAAAGAGACCGTTTCGGGAGAGGTGTTTTTATGGAGAACTAGATTTGTTTCGTTGAGGGAAGCATTGACAAATCCAAAGAGAATTGTAGAAAAAGATTTAAGGTCAAAAATATTAGAGTTGCAGAGTAAAGGCTATGATACTAAGCGAATAAAAAAATATTTCGAGGATAATAAAGATGTTTGGCAAGATGTGAATCTGTCGAAAATAGAGGTGCGTTATTATTCTCGTGAGATAGTAGATCCTCAAACAGAATTACCTAAAAATCGTTATTTTGCAACTCGTTTTGGAAACGATCTTATTAGTTTGTTTAGTGGGGTTTCCAATTTTGAGAAAGCTAAAAAAATAATAGAAAGCATAACCGATACAGGTATTCAAAAGATTCTGTTTAGGCATCTTGAAAATAAAGGTAATGATCCGGTACTTGCATTCTCCCCAGAAGGTATAGATGAAATGAACAGAACAATAAAGACATTGAATAATGGGAAAGATCATAAGCCTATATATAAGGTGCGTATATATGAGTGTAGTACGATGAAATTCCCGTTAGGCTCAGTAGGAAATAAGTCCAAGAAATTTGTTGAGGCAGCAAAAGGCACCAATTTGTATTTTGCTGTTTATGAGAAAGAAGTGGAGAACGATCGTGGAGAGTGCCATAAAGAGCGAACTTTTAAGACTATTCCGTTGAATGATGTTATTCGTAATTTGAAACAAGGATTAAGTATTGCTCCTAATGATGAAAATGGAAATCCTCCGGCATTTATATTGTCTCCGAATGATTTGGTCTATTTGCCAACCAAAGAGGAGTCAGAAACTGATTCAATAAGTCAACCGTTAGATAGAAATAGAATATATAAGATGGTAAGCTGCACGGGGTATCAAGTCTTTTTTGTGCCTGCTTTTGTTGCCGCACCTGTTCTTCAAAAAATAGAGCTCGGTAGTAACAATAAGTCAGAACGAGCCAGAACCGATGAAATGATAAAAGAGAGTTGTATCCCCATAAAGGTTGATAGATTGGGAATGCTAATATCCATAAATGGGAAAGCGGTATGATCAAACGCACATTATATTTTGGGAATCCTTCGTATCTGAGTTTGCGCAATGCACAGCTGGTATTGCGTCTGCCAGAAGTGTCGAATAACGACACATTACCCGATACTTTCAAAAAAGAGGCAGAGCGGACGATTCCTGTCGAAGATATAGGAGTGGTCGTACTCGATCATTCGCAGATAACGATCACGCAAGGATTGCTCGAAGCCCTTCTCGAAAATAATTGCGCTATTATCACTTGCGATAAAAGTCGTTTGCCTGTGGGACTCGTACTACCCCTTTGTGGGAACACGACACAAAACGAACGGTTCCGAGACCAACTTAATGCTTCGTTACCTTTGAAAAAGCAACTTTGGCAACAGACAGTGCAGCAAAAGATTGCCAATCAAGCTGCAATTTTGGAGAGCCGGGGAATTGTAGCCAAAAATATGCGGGCATGGGTGGGCGAAGTCCGTAGCGGAGACATCGATAATATGGAAGCACGGGCTGCCGCCTATTATTGGTCGAGTATATTCCCTCACCTCGATAGTTTTCGCAGAGACAGAGACGGCGATCCCCCCAACAATCTACTCAATTATGGCTATGCTATTCTTCGGGCTGTTGTCGCCCGGTCGCTCGTTATTAGTGGATTGTTACCTACTTTGGGCATACATCATCATAACCGTTATAATGCATATTGTTTGGCCGATGATGTGATGGAGCCTTATCGCCCCTATGTCGATGGCTTGGTCTGTGAAATCATGGAAAGTGGAAAAGACTATTCGATGTTAACGACCGAATTGAAAGCAAAGTTATTGTCTTTACCGGTGGTAGAGGTAGGTATTCAAGGGCGGCGTAGTCCTTTGATGGTCGCAGTCGCCCAAACTACCGCCTCTTTATACAAATGTTTTAACGGGGAGTTACGTAAAATCATCTATCCAGAATTATAATTAATATGGATAGATTCAGCGAATATCGTATTATGTGGGTATTGGTATTTTTCGATTTGCCAACAGAGTCGAAACGGGAACGTAAATTATATGCCGACTTCCGTAAGAAACTGTTGCAAGATGGATTTACTATGTTTCAATTTTCCATTTATGTACGGCATTGTCCTAGTCGGGAGAATGCCGATGTACATATCCGCCGGGTGAAGCTTTCTTTACCGCCGTTTGGAAAAGTAGGTATTCTCTGTGTTACTGATAAACAATTCGGTATGATGGAAATTTTCTATGGGAAGAAAGAGGTAAAGCCACAGGTTCTACCTCAACAGCTCGAACTCTTTTGAAAAACAAAAAGCCGGTTTTTTAACCGGCTTTTTGATGAAATACAACTTTAATTTTTAATTCTAATTGGTTGTGTAATTGTTTGACTATTAAATGACTATACAAATTGGGCTGTATTTAATATGTCAAAGATACAAATTTGAAAGCGAATCACAACTCCAAATTCGAATCCTAAACCGAGTCTTTGCTGTATTTAATATGTCAAAGATACAAATTTGAAAGCGAATCACAACGCTGTTTACATTAATCTGATTACCCTCTAAGCTGTATTTAATATGTCAAAGATACAAATTTGAAAGCGAATCACAACTACCAACCTTTTGATTTCTTTATGATCCATGCTGTATTTAATATGTCAAAGATACAAATTTGAAAGCGAATCACAACATATTTCCCATGCTTTTCTTGAAGCCACAGGCTGTATTTAATATGTCAAAGATACAAATTTGAAAGCGAATCACAACCATCAATCTTGCCAGCTCTTTATGCCGGTAGCTGTATTTAATATGTCAAAGATACAAATTTGAAAGCGAATCACAACATTCATTGCTCAACGTCTTTTCGTTCATATGCTGTATTTAATATGTCAAAGATACAAATTTGAAAGCGAATCACAACTTTTTGATTGATACATCTCCTCGTATATATGCTGTATTTAATATGTCAAAGATACAAATTTGAAAGCGAATCACAACGATAGTCGGCCTTACCCATATTGGCGACAAGCTGTATTTAATATGTCAAAGATACAAATTTGAAAGCGAATCACAACCAATATTTAACAAAACACGAATGATGTGGAGCTGTATTTAATATGTCAAAGATACAAATTTGAAAGCGAATCACAACGATTTCAAGATGCATTCCAACCTATAATAAGCTGTATTTAATATGTCAAAGATACAAATTTGAAAGCGAATCACAACCACACTGGTAATATATTCAAAGAAAAAGAAGCTGTATTTAATATGTCAAAGATACAAATTTGAAAGCGAATCACAACTCGTTTTTCGCGATTGAAGAAAATATCCAAGCTGTATTTAATATGTCAAAGATACAAATTTGAAAGCGAATCACAACATTCCAGCTGAAAGCCCTGCTGTTGCTACGCTGTATTTAATATGTCAAAGATACAAATTTGAAAGCGAATCACAACTAAAGCAAATATGTTGGCTGTTCGGGTTGTGCTGTATTTAATATGTCAAAGATACAAATTTGAAAGCGAATCACAACAAAAGACAATCACCATGTATTAGCTTTATGCTGTATTTAATATGTCAAAGATACAAATTTGAAAGCGAATCACAACTGTTAGTATTCGAATATTCTTTTACCGGCGGCTGTATTTAATATGTCAAAGATACAAATTTGAAAGCGAATCACAACTTACAAGATTTGTTACAGCTTTTTTATTAGCTGTATTTAATATGTCAAAGATACAAATTTGAAAGCGAATCACAACGAAGAGCTGATACCTATTCCTGTTCAGTATGCTGTATTTAATATGTCAAAGATACAAATTTGAAAGCGAATCACAACTAGCTTCCGTTGCGGCATTCTCCGCATTTCGCTGTATTTAATATGTCAAAGATACAAATTTGAAAGCGAATCACAACCTTTTGATTGATACATCTCCTCGTATATATGCTGTATTTAATATGTCAAAGATACAAATTTGAAAGCGAATCACAACCGGGATCGTCATTATAATAAAAACGAGCTGGCTGTATTTAATATGTCAAAGATACAAATTTGAAAGCGAATCACAACAGGTACATATCCCAGTCGTTTCCTTGAAAAGCTGTATTTAATATGTCAAAGATACAAATTTGAAAGCGAATCACAACCTTTTGCCAAAGGTAATCGAGTCTGTTAAAGCTGTATTTAATATGTCAAAGATACAAATTTGAAAGCGAATCACAACACCGTCGTCATTCCACTTGAAATACGGAAGCTGTATTTAATATGTCAAAGATACAAATTTGAAAGCGAATCACAACAATAGATTGGTTATTAAGTTCGTTGAGTCGCTGTATTTAATATGTCAAAGATACAAATTTGAAAGCGAATCACAACTATACCGCAGTTCGGTTTGCCAAGTTCTCCGCTGTATTTAATATGTCAAAGATACAAATTTGAAAGCGAATCACAACAAGTTCCAAAGTCACGTTCTCCGTGCCGACGCTGTATTTAATATGTCAAAGATACAAATTTGAAAGCGAATCACAACTCTCTTTGAGGTATAACCATTAAGGCTATAGCTGTATTTAATATGTCAAAGATACAAATTTGAAAGCGAATCACAACTCCGCTTCATCGCTATAGCGGCAAAAGACGGCTGTATTTAATATGTCAAAGGTACAAATTTGAAAGTGACTCACAACGATGAGGTGCAAACTTTGGCTAAATACTACGTCGTCAAGGCAAATGTTTGTGTATCGAATGGGGTTAAATTAATGCTAACTACTTTGTTTCCAAATTGATACAATAGGGAATGTTAATATACAGTTTCCATGCCTATATCCGAGACTCATTCGGTGTCACACCTATCGCTTTCTTGAATATTCGTGTAAAATGCTGGGAATATTGAAAATCAAGAATGACGGGTTAAATATTGGTACAAGATAGGAGGAAATTTTGACGTGGGCAAGTTGTGGAAGATTGATGTTTTTCCCGACGAGGATGTTCTTCGTGATTGAATTGCCTTTCTTCTCTGACAATCTCTTGGCTGACCAATTTGGAATCGACAAAAGTAAAAGCTGTCGTGACGATGAACCAACTTCCCCGATATAAATCTTCTTTATAAAACAATGTTTCCCTTTTGTGCTTATCGTAAGTATAAGCCATTTCTTTGTTAAACGGTTTGCCAAACTTTTGGATAAACTCATTTTGGCTCATACCTAATTCGACTTGTGTGCCTGAGAATTTACTTACTAATTGGGACGTATAGCAACTACTCAGGAAACATAGACATAGCAACGGAACTAATATCTTGAATTTCATATTGCATTTATTGATTTGGTTTGCGAAGATAAGGAAAATCACGGAGCGGTACAATAGCTGTAAATGCTGTTTAAGAATTACTAAATGAATATGAATTGCTTGTTTTGGATGTAGACAATGGCTTTCTGCTTGGAAAGAATTTCATAATCGATAAGTCCGTCAGCCGTATTTAATATGCCAGAGCTGCAAATTTGAAAGCGAATCACAACCTTAAAGGAGTACGGCTCTTACCAGCAGCAGCTGTATTTAATATGTCAAAGGTACGGATTTGAAATTAAATCATAATTAATTTAGTTGGATTTTAAACTGTTAATTTCTTATGTGTTGAGAATACCACGGATAAATACTATTGAATTACAGTGTTGGTAGGTGTGTTTTGTGTGGAAAAGCGTATCTTTGATAGCTCAATCAAAGGGATAATGAATGTATGGAACCGTTGGGTATTTGTCGTACGGCTTTTTATGTGTCTAAAAAGATCATGTGTGCCGTACTTATCGTATTTTCATTGAGAGGCAGAGCGCAGAGCAGTGTAATGATGGAGAAGGAGACTTGTGCGTTTCTTCAATCTTTGCCTGCGGGTTTACAAAAGACACAGGCCGATGCCGTGCGTCGCGCCATAAACGGGGATTGTACCGCTTTGATATCTGTGCGTAATTCGCGTAATACGAACCCTGAATCGAAAAGTGGGGTAGTGGCAGCGGATATCGGAGGGTGTTATCGTTTGTATCGCCCTGCCGGATTCGATACTATTCCGTTGCCTGTGTTGATTTACTTACATGGGGGTGGCTGGTGTTTCGGGAGTATCAATAGTTGCGCTCATTTTTGTGCGGGGTTATCGTATAGGGCAAAGATTGCTGTGTTGGCCGTGGAATATCCCTTAGCACCCGAACATGCTTATCCTGCCGCCCTCAATGCTTGTACCGAGGCCGTCGCATTCGCTTTCGAGCATGCCGGGGAGTATGGCTTTCTTCCCGATCGGATATCTATCGGCGGAGATAGTTCGGGCGGGAATCTTGCTCTTGCTACGGCTCTTAACCTAATTCTTGCAAAGGATTCTCACTCTTGCCGCATGGACAGTGGAACGATGTGCTCTTCACTTTGTTCGCTCGTGCTGTTTTATCCGGTGACAAAAGCTTGGGCAGACGGTTCGTCTTCGTGGAAAAACTATGCCGAGGGATATGGTCTCGATGCCCAATTGATGGAGGCTTTCAATGCCGCATACATCGGTACAGGAGATGCTCGACAGCCTCTTGTCTCGCCGGGTGTAGCCGATGACGAGCTACTGAAACAGCTACCGCCGACGCTTATCGTCAATGCCGAGCGGGATATTCTTTTATGTCAGGGGAAG
>ENA-OPBW01001636-OPBW01001636.1-human-gut-metagenome-genome-assembly--contig:-NODE-1636-length-11125-cov-3.525565_pt1 | contig 11125 bp, 10 predicted proteins | sample MGYA00241070_ERZ501456 | MGnify/ENA primary metagenome ERZ501456 (study PRJEB25962, sample SAMEA2042624) | human gut metagenome | biome: human gut; feature: human-associated habitat; material: faeces...
ACAGGCCGTTGTCATTTTCCGGGCAGTAAGCTTCTGCCTCCTCGGAAGTCTCGATCACCGCAGGGGTAGTCAATGACCATCCGCAGATTCCCACCACCTCGGGGTGTCTGGCATTGCCGATAATGACAATATTTTTTCCCTTTTTGCTCTCACGCTCCACGATCCTGTGAATTTTCAACACATTCGGGCAGGTGACATCCACATAGGCAATCTGCTGTTCCTCCAGCTTCTGATATACACTCTTTCCCACTCCGTGGGAGCGGATGACCACAATGCCGTCTCCGACCTTCTCAAACTCTTCCGGGCCCTGGAGTACCTGGACATCGTGGGCCTGCCCGACAAGGCCAACGCCTACCCCAAGAGCCTGTCCGGTGGTCAGCAGCAGCGCGTTGCGCTTGCGCGTTCGCTTATAGTTGAACCCAAGCTTTGCCTGCTGGATGAACCGTTGAGCAACCTTGATGCGGCGCTGCGTGCGCGTATGCGCGGCGAACTGAAGCGGCTGCAGCGCGAACTTGACATAACAATGGTGTTCGTCACGCACGACCAGGAGGAAGCGCTTATACTCGCCGACAGAATAGCCGTTATGGAGCACGGGCATCTGCTTCAGCTTGGTACACCGGAAGAGGTGTATCGCGAACCCACCAATGATACCATAGCTTCGTTCCTTGGTCTGAAGGACATTGTTTGGGGCGGAGACGGTTCCGTTATGAAAATAATAAGGAGGTAAACATTATGCTTGTTGATATGCATTTGCACGAAAAAACATTCTCTACCGACAGCTTTCTTTCCCTTGATGAAATAGTATCCATAGCCAAAGCCAAGGGGCTTGACGCCGTATGCATTACTGATCACGACAGCATGGGCCTTCGCGAAACGGCGGAGGAGTACACCTGCCGCACCGGCTTCCCGATATTTACCGGCATAGAGTTCTTCTCGCTTCAGGGCGACATCACCGCATGGGGACTCGAAAGCTATCCTGACCACCGCATACCCGCGCAGGACTTCATAGACCTTGTTACTGCCGCTAACGGCTTTTGCGTATCCTGCCATCCTTTCCGCAACAACAATCGCGGTCTGGAGGAGAAACTGCGCGATGTATGCGGCTTGAACGGCATAGAAGTGCTCAATGGCAGTACGGACATGGAAGCTAACCGCAAGGCACTGCGCTTCTGCCGCGAACTCGGGCTGCAGGCCATAGGCGCAAGCGATGCGCATACCACGCAGCAGGTCGGCAAATACGTCACCTATCTGCCCGAAATGGTAACCACTCTGCCCGACTTTATCGCCGAACTCCGCACTCTGCCCACCCGTCCCGCAATATGGAACGGCTCCGGCTACGATGTAGTGGATGAGTTCTGATAAAACTTAGGTTCAAAAAGGTAGCCTCTGATGGCAGAAAGTTGATTGCCGTTGGGGGCTGTTTCTTATTGCAACTTTGCCAACTTAAGCTCGGAATATAAAGTGAAATAAAAACATACCTGGCCATCTTTTAGATCTACTCCGTAATTACTGTTATGCAGCGTAAGTATACGTTTTACGATTTCAAGACCTATACCTGAGCTTTGAACGCGATAGTCGGAGCCCATAGCACCGATATGATAACGATCAAATACTTTGGTTACATCGCTATCGTTTATAACTCCGGGATTTTTTATCCTTATAGTAACTTCTCCTGGGGCTGACATATTAGACGATATGTATATTCGTTTATTTCCCTGAGTATATTTGAAAATATTACTCATTAGGTTATCAAAAACCTGGGTTATACGCTTCTTGTCAATGCATACTATTGCATGGTCAAGGCTTGTATTAACGGTGAAGCCATTTCTTTTTATGTCGTAATCAGTGCGGCAAAGATACTCAGATATAAACTGTGCTATATCGATGTTTGCATAATCAAAGGCAAAGTAGCCGGAGCTCAACTTGGACAGATCTATTGTGTCATTCACAAGTTCTGATAGCTTATTGATCTCGTCTTTTATTATGGCAAAGTAATACTCACGGTTTTTTTCCAATAATCCGTATTCAACAATTTCTGTAAACCCTGATATTATTCCCAACGGTGTTTTGAACTCATGCGCCATGTCTTCGAGTAATATCTTCATTCTATTTGCGCTTTCTTTTTCTTCGTTTGCACGCCTTTCAAGTTCGGCGTTCGCCTTCTTTAATTTGAACATGGAACTTTGCAGATTATCCGAAAGCACGTTTAAGCTATCGGATAGCTTTCCAAGTTGGTCTGGCGTGTTGACATTTGCATGTACATCGAAATCAAGTTGAGCCATGCGTTCAGCCACTTGGCTTAAGTGTACAAGCGGGGCAGAAAGACTTCTCGAAAAGAAATAGCTTATAACGATGATAACAATAAAGAATACAGCATAAAGATATACATAATAGTTCGCCAAATAACCTAAGAAAAGGTTATTACGTGTAACGGGCAATAGAGTTATAAATAAAACATCGGATGTTGAATAGCTAAGTATGGAATAGTTATTGCCAAACTTATCCTCTATTGCGCTATCCTCAAGGTTGTGCAGTAAAGTATAAGGTGATGATGAAGAGATAAGTATTGGGCGCAGATTTTCAAAGAGCAATTGCTTTTTGAGTATAACTTCTCCGGAGATATCAGGTGATATAAACTCGTCCATATATACGAACTGAGTAATATATTCCGCCATTCCTCGTACATTCTTTATCGATGCGTCCTGGTATGACTTTGAGCCAACGCGCAGTTCTGTAAGCTGGTAATAGTTTGACTTCCCAATGCGCCTTCCTTTTATACGCAGAATATCAGTCCTAGATATGCTATCTATCGGATTATCTACATATTCAGATAGGAAATCAGCAATAAAGTAAAGCTCCTCATTTCTCAGATTCTTTACCTTCAAAATGCTGTATGCGTTAAATATCTCATTGTCTATAAGTTTGGATTGCGAATCTATTATAATAAGCGGTAATTCATTACGGCGCACATACTCCATGGATGCTTCGTGATTATACTCCGTGCTTGCGCCATCTTCTGATTGAGCAACGGTAACGAATGATCCAGCCGTTCGTTTAAGCTCGGCCGTCATATCAGATTTATAACTTCGCATGAAGAACGTATCTATATTGTTGTTCAGTATTACCATTTGGCACACGAACAGTAGCAGAAAAGCCACTAGGATGAGCAAGAACATCTTGGCAACTATGTTTTTTCGTATAAGTCCAATCATGCTTTATTCCTCAAGTTTATAACCTATCGATATAACAGTTTTTATATTGGATGAATAAGGTGATACCTTGCTGCGTAACTTCTTTATATGGCTGTCTACCACTCTGGAATCGCCGGCAAAAGAATATCCCCATATTGTTTCCAACAAGAATGTTCTAGTTAACACCTTGCCACGGTTTTGCATAAGTGCAAGCAAAAGGTCGAATTCCTTCGGCGTTAGTTGCAGCGGTTTACCGTCCAACGTAACACGTCGGCTGCTTATTTCAAGCTTTATACCGCGAAAAGTTAATGCGTCAGAACGTGCATTTAACGGAGCGCATCTTTGAAGTATTCGTTGTATTTTAGCGAGCAGTATAGAAGCATTGAACGGCTTAGTTATATAATCATCGCCTTCAACTCTATAACCTATCATCTGGTACTCCTCATCAGCAAGCGCTGTAAGAAATATAATTGGTACAGAAGACTTCACTCGAATTTGGCTGCAGAGATCAAAACCTGATATATCAGGCAGCATAATGTCAAGAACTATAAGGTCAATAGTCTCTTTCGACAGTATATTCAGCGCAGTTCGCCCATCAGCGGCTTCAAACACCGTGTACCTGCTTGATCTTAGAAATAGAGCAACAAACTCACGCATCTTTTGCTCATCGTCTACAATGAGTATAGCTGGCATATAATCACCTCATCTGGTATAAAAATACCGTTGCACCAACAGCATACATTCTGCTAATATCTATATTGGCGATATTTTCATTATATTTATATATTGCGCTTAGTCAATATAATGGGCCTTTTTTACCATAAAAAGACCAGAAACAAAACATAATGGGCACAGAAAGGACACACAGTGAAACCCGAAAGAGCAAATGTGATACGTATAATATGCATTAACAAATGGACTTCATGTCTTAAAATCAAACAAAGGAGATGTAGAAAGATGAAACGACTGATGGCAATGATCCTCTGCTTGTGCATGCTTGCTGGCATAATGGCTGGATGCACAAAAGAACCCGCCGAAAACAAACCGGCTGAAAATCAGCAAAATGAACCCGCCAACACGAATGTACCGGCGAATAGTTCTGAACCTATAGAGAGCAATTCTCCCGCGGCCGAAACCGAGGCGCTTTATGGCGGCACTCTCGTGGCCATTTCCACAAGTGGTAACCCCGGCAGCTTCAATCCCGTATGGAAGAGCGATGATCCGGCAACGTCAACCAACCACAACATATTCAACAAGCTGGTAACGCTGAACTACAATTATGAAATATGCCCCGATCTTGCTGAAAGCTGGGAGATATCTGACGATGGTCTGACCTACACCTTCCATCTTTATGAAAATATAAAGTGGCATGACGGTGAACCTTTTTCCTCTGAAGACGTAAAATTCACCATCGAAACCGTACTTGAAAACAAGGGGCGTATGGCAATAGAGTGGAGCGCAATAGAATCCATCGATTGCCCTGATGCTAACACCGTTATCCTGCACCTCTCTCAGCCTGATGCGGCTCTGATGGGCTTCCTTGCATGGTATGCCTGCCAGATAATCCCCAAACACATTTACGAAGGCACGGATTGGACCACTAACCCCGCTAATCAGGCACCCATAGGTACTGGTCCATTCAAGTTTGTTGAATGGAACCAGGGCGTAAGCGTCACGCTTGAAGCCAATGAAGATTACTTCAAGGGCCGTCCTTACGTGGATAAGCTTGTTATACAGTTCATATCAGATGCTAATACTGCTGAGCAGGCATTGCTTAACGGAGAAGCTGACTATATGCTTTCCTCTCCACCGCTTAGCGATGGTCCCGCACTCGAAGCCAATGCTGACATGATAGTTGTCAAGCCGAATATGCCCAGCCGCTATTACATTGGCTTTAACTTTGGTCGTGAACTTACAGGCAACATAAAAGTGCGTGAAGCTATCTCCATGGCCATAAACCAAGAAGAAATCGTTCAGCGTGCATTCAATGGCTACGGCAAGGCAGCTGAAGGCTATTTTACTCCCGCTTTTGCTTGGGCATATAACGATGAAGATGTTTGCCCCGCCTATGATCCCGATGCAGCTAATGCTCTTCTGGATGAAGCCGGATATCCGATAGCTTATAATGGTTACAGATTCTCTCTTGACCTTGTAAATTGGCAGAATCAGGGTGTAAGCGACATGTCAGCCGTTATAAAGGAGCAACTGAAAGCTGTTGGCATTGAAGTGAATATCATAACCCTTGAAATGGGCGCATGGACTCCCAGAGTAAAAGAGGACTTCGACTTCGATATGGCAATAACCAATGGTTTCCACGGTCCAGATCCGCACAATCTGTACAGCCGCATTGCTACTGATGCGTCCAACAAGATACTTGGGCCTTACAGCAACGAGGAGCTTGACAACACTTTGAAAGAAGCCGTGAAGGTATCCGACCAGACCAAGCGTGGTGAGCTCTACAAGTACGCCCAAAAGCTTATGCACGATGACTACTGCATTGTACCTTTGGCTGAATATCCCAGTTTCTACGTTTACAGCGCCAAGCTTGATGGCACTCCGCTTTCTAATGAAGGTAAGGCGGCCGGACTTTCATTTAATAGCTTTGCGGTAGGCAACCAGCCGAGTTTTGATGCAAAGAATAGTATCATTATCAATCCAAGCCAAAAACCGGGCATAGAATAGAGCACATATGCTATATAAGATATGATGTTGTCTACAACACCTCCAGGGTTACGTGATGCCCATATGGCCAAGAGTGTACCCAGCACAAGCGCAATAACGGCGCCGGTTAAGGACAACATCAGCGTTGGGCCAAGGCGTTCCATTATAATGTCCATTACTGGACGGCCATATATTATGGATGTTCCAAGGTCGCCCTTAATTACATTCCCAAGATAAACAACAAGCTGCTCCGGTATGCTCTTATCAAGGCCATATTTTGCCTTCATTATGTCTATCAATTCCTGAGATGGGTTATCCTGACCGGCAAGTATCGTTACCGGATCGCCCGGAGCAAGCCTTATCAATACAAAATTTAATACAAATACGAACAGCACGGTCAAAATAGCCGTTCCTATTCTTTTTAATAGATATCTGCCCATAGCACCACCTTATAAACTCGATCCCGGGCCGGAACCGATACCATTATCTCAATCGACCCGGGATAAGAACACAATTTGTCTAACTTGCTTATCAGTTATTGATCATAGAAGGATCATTGAAGCGGGTAAGCGCAGGTATGGAGAATGCAAGGGCTGGCTATACCGGAATAAAACATGTACTCGATGTAGCTAAGCATTTGGTACTTCCCGCAAGCGCTTTAGCTTTAGTAGGCGTGCCTGCTTATTTCCGAATAGGTCGTTCTTCTATGATGCAGGTAATTAAGAGCGACTATGTCAACACTTTTAAAGCCGCAGGCTTAGACAAAGGCAAAATCTACCGCAAGTATCTGTTTCGCGAAGCTATGCTGCCGACTATAACCACATTCGGCATCAGACTTGCATATATAATAGGCGGCAGTGCTGCAACCGAGATAGTATTCGCTTGGCCCGGAATGGGAACATTGGTACTTTCCGCAATATCGTCAAGGGACTATCCGTTGCTTATGGGCAATTATCTGATATTATCCATATCGGTAGCTGTATGGATGATACTGGTCGATCTTATATATGCCGTGGCTGATCCGCGTATACGTTTGAGTTAAGAGGTGGCCTTATGAGCAAAAAAGTAAAAGATAAACGCAAACTGAAAAACTTTATATTGGAGTATACGCATAATGCTCATGCTATGATCGGGCTGTGCTTGCTTATACTCATTATACTTATAGCTATATTTGCGGATGTAATTGCACCGTATTCACCAACGGAGTTCTTGGATGATGCATTGCTCAAACCAAGCTCACAATACTTACTCGGCACCGACCATCTTGGCCGCGACATGTTCTCACGCATAATACATGGGACGCGTGTCTCATTGATGATAGGTGTTGTTGCCGCGGCAATATCAGGCATAACTGGTACACTGGTCGGAGCCATAGCAGGCTATTATGGCGGACGTATTGACAGAATACTTTCCCAGATAATAGATATATTTATTATGGTTCCCACGTTTTTTCTAATAATATTGGTTGTAGCCATATTCGGCAGCAGCATATTCAACGTTATGCTGGTTATTGGTTTCACAAGCTGGCCAGGCAATGCAAGAGTCATGCGCAGCCAAGCTATGTCGCTAAGAGAACGCACATTTGTAAAGGGTGCACGCACAATAGGTACATCAGAGCGCAAAATACTATTTTCCTGCGTTATACCCAACGGCATATTCCCCGTAATCTCAAATACTACCATGCAGATTGCTACAGCCATTTTAACGGAAGCCAGCCTATCCTTTCTTGGACTTGGCGATCCAAATGCAATAAGCTGGGGACAAATGATATTCAACGGAAGGAACGTGATGACAACCGCATGGTGGGTTGCAACATTCCCTGGCATAGCAATTATCATCACCGTTGCAACGTTCTATATGATAGGCGATGGGTTGAATACTGTGCTTAACCCGAAACTAAGGAGATAAAGGAGGTGCTCTGATATGACAGGAAATGCATTACTAAGCTTAAAAAACGTAAATGTAGGGTATAAGACCCTTACCGGAACCGTATATGCTGCAAACGATATAAATCTTGACCTGTATGAATCGGATGCACTCGGTATAGTTGGCGAATCTGGCTCCGGTAAAAGCACTCTTGCGATGGGCGTGCTCGATTTACTCGCAGATAATGCGAAGGTAACTGGTGAAGCCATATTTAACGGAAAGAATCTTATTGGACTGAGCGAAAAGGAAATGCGTGCAATACGTTGGCGCGAAATATCGGTAGTGTTTCAGAAATCCATGAATAGCTTTAGTCCTGTATATAAGATTGGTGAACAGATATATGACATATATAAAGTCCACAAGCCAAGTGCAACACGGGCAGAATCAGATGCAGCAATAACTCGCCTTCTCGGTGTTGTAAATTTGACAGATAGGGTTCTAAACATGTATCAGCACCAGCTCTCAGGAGGTATGCTGCAAAGGATCTGCATAGCCCTGAGCCTGATATTTGATCCGAAAATTGTTGTATTTGACGAAGCTACAACAGCCCTTGACGTTGTGACACAAGGACAGGTAATAGGGGAAATAAAGCGCCTCCAGAGGGATTTCAACGTCTCCAGTATTCTTATTACACACGATATATCAGTAGTTGCCGAGACATGCAATAGGGTTGCTGTAATGTATGCGGGTTACTTGATGGAAACAGGGCCAGTAAGAAGCGTAATAAATGAACCATTACATCCTTACACCCAAGGATTGATATCATCGTTCCCTACACTTGAGACGGGCAAAACGATGATAAGAGGCATTCCGGGCACATTGCCTAATTTAAAGAATAAAGTACAAGGTTGCGTTTTTGCTCCGCGCTGCCCAAGGGTAAAAGATATATGCCGCAACGAACGTCCGCTTCAACGCAGTGCAACACCTGAACATATGGTGGCTTGCCACTTTTTCGGGAGGGAATGATAATGGAAGATAAAGTATTGCTTAACGTTAGGAACGCCCAACAGTGGTATGGGATAAAGCGCTCCATTGCCGAGATAGCTAAAAAGCAGGACAAGAAATGGGTAAAAGCGGTAGATGATGTAAGCTTTACATTAAAGCGCGGCGAAGTATTGGGAGTAATAGGCGAATCCGGCTGCGGCAAGTCAACGCTTGGCAGAATGCTTGCAATGCTTGAAAAGCCGTATGGAGGCCATCTGGAACTTGATGGCCAGGACTACAACAGAATATGCAAGAAAGATGTTCTTGCATTCAGACGTAAAGTTCAGATAGTTTTTCAGAACCCATTTGAAACGTTTGACCCGCGCCATGTTATAGAGGACATATTGATGCAGCCTCTTGAAATACATTCAATAGGTTCAAGCGTAGATGAGCGCAGAAGAATAATCTGCGATGGCCTTGAAAAGCTTGGCATAACTCCAGCTGAGGATTATCTCTCGCGCTGGCCGCACGAACTTAGCGGTGGACAGCTGCAACGAATATCCGTACTTAGAAGTATGCTCCTTAATCCGCTACTTATAATAGCGGACGAGCCCGTAAGTATGCTTGACGTATCGGTGCGCGCTGACCTGTTGAACACACTTATGAATCTTGTTCATGAATACAACATGGCCATGGTATTTATCAGCCACGACATAGCCGTAACTAATTATGTTGCAGATCGCATTGCGGCTATGTACCTTGGCAGAATAGTGGAGATGGGTACTGCTGAGCAGATAATAAAAAATCCACAGCATCCTTATACAAAAGTGCTTATTTCAAACTTTCCGTCGCTCGATTTTGATAAGCAGACAAAGCCTATCTCTATCCACGGTGAGCCGCCGACACCCATCAATCCGGGGCCTGGCTGCTATTTCGCGCCGAGATGTTATATGGCAACAGAGAGATGCTTCAGGGATTATCCGAGTGCTGTCGAAGGCGAAAGTGGCCATACCGTGTGCTGCCATTGTGCTGCAAATGTGTAATGTAATGGAAAGGAGAACAACGATGAAGGCATTGGAGAACTATCTTAATATAGGCAGTTGCAAAGGTTCTCAATGGAAAGATGAAGAACACATTATATATGTGCATAGTGGCGTTGGTGGTAAGCATATAATATGCAAAAATATTAGATCAGACGAAGAGACAACGTTATATACAACACAAGAACAAATATGGAAAACATATGCCTCTAACGATGGAAGGATATTCTTCACTAGTGATCTCGGCGGTAACGAGAACGAGCAAGTGTTTATGGTAAACGATACGGCCGCAATAAACCTTACAAATGAACCAAGTGTGAGGCACTACTTCGGCGGATTAAAGCCCGATGGCAGGACACTTGTATATTCAAGCAATAAGCGCTGCAAACAGTCCTTTGACATAATTGCGCATGATATAGAGAATGGAGAACAGCGTATAATACTCGAAAACAGCGACAATTATAATACGCCTGCCGCACTTTCGCCGGACGGAAAATATTTGCTCTATAATAAGCTTCTTGGTGGGTCTGACAATGCCATGTGGATGGTAAATACAGAAACGGGTGAAGCGGTCAGACGTCCTGACGTTATCGGCAAATCGGCCGAGAAATTCCCTGCATGGACTCCAGATTCAAAGGGGTTCTACTATGTCACGGATAAAGACAGTGATTTCTTCCGTGTTGCATATTGCAATGCAAAAGACGGCATAGAGCAAGAAGTGGTCAGTTTTAACTGGGATGTTGAAAATCTGGCATTAGCTCCCGATGGAAAACATCTTGCGATGCTCATAAATGAAAATGGTTATTCCATATTAAAAATATATGATATGGAAAGTAAGACGTTTTGCAATATCCCTCAGGCGCCGGCAGGTGTGTATGCGTTATACGATAGTATCTCTTGGGCGCCGAGTGGTTTGAAGCTCGCCTTTACAGTAAGCAGCGGTACTCGTGCGCAAGATGTTTGGGTGCTCGACATGGAAGCTGATGCTATCAAGCGCATAAGCGGTTGTATGGATAATGGAATGGACAATAATGATTTTATTGAACCGGACCTTAATTCTTTTAAGTCCTTTGATGGGCTTGAAGTTCCATACTTCATATATGTTCCCAAGGGAAAACAATTGCATGATCTTCCCGTAATGATCTCCATACATGGCGGACCCGAAGGTCAAAGCAGGCCAAACCTATCTGGCAAAGAGTTCCTTCAGTATATTGTTTCGCAGGGAATTGCTGTAGTTGAGCCTAATGTTCGTGGGTCGATAGGATACGGCAAAACGTATTCTCATCTTGATGACGTTGAAAAACGATTGGATAGCGTTAAGGATATAGAATTCCTTGTGAAGCACCTCATTTCTTACAATTCTTCCGTCTTAAAGGTCGTATA
>ENA-OPBW01001641-OPBW01001641.1-human-gut-metagenome-genome-assembly--contig:-NODE-1641-length-11110-cov-9.283220_pt1 | contig 11110 bp, 10 predicted proteins | sample MGYA00241070_ERZ501456 | MGnify/ENA primary metagenome ERZ501456 (study PRJEB25962, sample SAMEA2042624) | human gut metagenome | biome: human gut; feature: human-associated habitat; material: faeces...
CATTGGAGGCCGCCGGTCAGCCTGCCCTGGTAGACCACCGCAGCTACAAGCGCCGGGGCATTGATAAAATCCCCTCTGTCCACCTGGGGCCAGCGGCCAGCCAGATGGAGAAGCGCGGCATCCGCACCGACAAGGGGGAAGTCAACCGGCAGATCGCCGCCGACAATAAGCTGCTCAAGGAAATCAAGGCCCGCATTACCCGCCTCTACAACTGGTCGAAGGCCGAGGCTGAGAAGCCGGAGGGCCAGCAGCCCAGCATGGTTGACTTGTGGGAGGCCCAGCAGCAGCTCAGGCGGCCAGACACCCGTACCGGCAAAATCCGGGCTTTGCAGGAGAGCGCCGCCCTGTTCAGCTTTTTGCAGGCAAACGGCATCCAGTCCATGCAGCAGCTCCATGAAAAAATCGCAGATATGAACACCCGCTACTATGACCTGCGGCGAGAGATCGTCAAGGCCGAGCGCCGGATCGCTGTCCTCACCGAGCGCGGGGAGATGTGGGCGCAGTACAACGAGTACAAGGCCATTCATAAACAGCTTGCCAGGATGAAGCCGGAAAAGCGGGAGCTGTTCGAGCAGCGCCACAGCCGGGAGCTGATCCTCTATGACGCGGCAGACCGGTATCTGAAGGAACTGAAAGCCAGCGGCGAGGAACTTTCCCCGAAGGAATGGCGGCGCGAGATCGACCTGCTGACCGCCCAGAAGCAGGTGGACAGCATCGACATGAAGGCCATGCGGGAGGAACTGAAAGCCGTGGAACGGCTCCGCAAGGCCGCCGACCAACTGGCCCGCCAGGAACGGGACAAGCCCCGCGACCGGGGGCCGGAGCGGTAAAGGGTACGGTGTTTTGCCGACCCCTTGCGGTGCGTCGCGTTTCACGACACACCTTTGCACAGAATTGTCAACATTCACTCATGGAAGGAGATTGCCTTATGAAGCAGATTATTTTACCCGTCACTGTCCACCTGAATATCCGCCTGCCCCTTGCCCTCTTGCAGCCGGAACCGGCAGACGCGCCCACCGGCCCGGAGCCGGAGGCCCATGCCTGCCAGGGCTGCGGCAACTGCGGCGGGTGTGGGAAGTGCCAGCATGAAGAAAAGCAAGCCTGAACCCATCCCCGTCATGGACTACCGCCAGTACCGCAGAGCGCGGCGGCTGGTACATGAGTGCTGCAACTATGACGGCGGCAACTGTATCGCGCTGGACGATGGGGAGGAATGTGTCTGTGTCCAGTCCATTTCCTACTCCCTGTTGTGCCGGTGGTTCCGGGCGGCGGTGCTGCCGCTGGACAGAGAACTGGAAACGGCCCTGTTCCACCGCCTGGACGCCAAGCGGTGCGCCGTCTGCGGGGCGCTGTTCACCCCCGGCTCCAACCGGGCCAAATACTGCCCGGAATGTGCCGGACGCATGAAGCGTATCAAGGCCGCCCAGCGCAAGCGCAAACAGAGGGCTAAGTGTCACGCTTTAGGGGCCGAAAACCCCTTGTAAATCAAGGACTTTTTCGAGGGTGTCGGCAGGGGCCTGATACATTTATCCTCTGACCCCCAAAACGGCCCTCTAAATGCGTACAGAAGCCCAAAACGAACCCCAAGGAGGAACCCATGTCAGACAATCGAAAATATTACTACCTGAAACTCAAAGAGAACTATTTTGACGATGACTCCATCGTGCTGCTGGAAAGTATGCAGGACGGTGTTCTGTACTCCAACATCCTGCTCAAGCTGTATCTGAAATCCCTGAAACACGGCGGGCGGCTCCAGCTTGACGAGAATATCCCCTACACGGCGCAGATGATCGCCACCATCACCCGCCAGCAGATTGGCACTGTGGAGAGGGCCTTGCAAATCTTCCTGAAGCTGGGCCTTGTGGAAGTGCTGGACAGCGGCACTTTTTACATGAGCAATATCGAACTGCTGATCGGCCAGTCCTCCACCGAGGCCGAGCGAAAGCGGGCGGCAAGGCTCCAAAACAAGGCTCTTTCCGCGCCCCGGACAAACGGCGGACATTTGTCCGACATTCGTCCACCAGAGATAGAGATAGAGTTAGAGAAAGAGATAGAGATAGAAAAAGAGAGAGAGGGAGAAACGGGACACCCCGCCCCCGCCGCTTATGGCAGATACAACAATGTGATACTGACCGATACAGAGCTTTCCGGGCTGAAAACAGAGCTGCCCGACAAGTGGGAGTATTACCTTGACCGGCTTTCCTGCCATATCGCTTCCACCGGGAAGCAGTACCACAGCCATGCAGCCACCATTTACAAGTGGGCGCAGGAGGACGCTGCCAAAGGCAAGGCTGCCCCGAAACAGGGCATACCCGATTATTCATGCAAGGAGGGCGAGAGCTTATGAAAAACGAGATTGAAGCTATGATTACGGACATTACAACCACTACCGCCGAAGCGGAGGACTACACAGGCGAGGACGGGCTTTTATACTGCGGCAAGTGCCATACGCCCAAAGAAGCCTATTTTTCAAAAGAAACCGCCCAATGGTTAGGGCATGACCGACACCCGACAGAGTGCGACTGCCAGCGGGCAGCCCGTGAAAAACGGGAAGCCGCTGAAAGCCGACAGAAGCACCTTGAAACAGTGGAGGACTTGAAACGCCGGGGCTTTACCGACCCTGCTATGCGGAACTGGACATTTGAGCATGACAACGGCAGAAACCCGCAGACCGAAACCGCCCGCTTTTATGTGGAGAGCTGGGAAACCATGCAGGCTGAAAATATCGGCTACCTGTTCTGGGGCGGCGTGGGGACAGGAAAAAGCTACCTTGCCGCCTGTATCGCCAACGCCCTTATGGAAAAAGAGGTTGCCGTCTGCATGACAAACTTTGCAACAATACTCAATGACCTTGCCGCCAGCTTTGAGGGCAGGAATGAGTATATTTCCCGCCTTTGCAGCTACCCCCTGCTGATACTTGATGATTTCGGTATGGAGCGAGGGACAGAATACGGGCTGGAACAGGTTTACAGCGTGATTGACAGCCGTTACCGAAGCGGCAAGCCGCTGATCGCCACGACCAACCTCACGCTGGAGGAATTGCAGCACCCGCAGGACACGCCCCACGCCCGTATCTATGACAGGCTGACTTCCATGTGCGCCCCCGTCCGCTTCACGGGCAGCAACTTCCGAAAGGAAACCGCACAGGAAAAGCTGGAACGCTTAAAGCAACTGATGAAGCAGCGAAAGGAGAGCCTATGACAGAAACCAAACAGACAAGCACCACCAAAACAGACCGCCGCCCGGACTGTGTGACGGAAATCCGCATGGGCAACTCCGTCCTTACCGTTTCCGGCTTCTTCAAGCAGGGCGCAACCGATACCGCAGCCGACAAGATGATGAAAGTGCTGGAAGCGGAAGCTGCTGCCGGACATACGCCACCGTTCAGTGCATAAGTGATGACATGGAAAAGCGGTCACGCTGGGAAGCATGACCGCTGGAACAGAAAAGTTAAAATCAAGCCCCTTTTTTCTTGACATCACTAATCCCCAAAAGCGCAAAACCCAGAGCAGCTACAATCAGAGAAACTGTATTTGCAGATATAGAGGGCATAAAATAATCAACGATATAGAAGCCGAAAAATGTAGTGATAGTATCTAACAGCACATAGACACAGACGGCGGTTTTTCTTGTTATTCTGTCGAGATTAAGCAATGCTTTTGGTAATGCACCCGCTATTAAATTCATGGGATATGAAACAATCGACGCTATTACGAAATACAAGATAAAGCTACCGACACTTTCATACTCAAAACCGAGCAGGTGCATAATTGCACCGCTAAATACAGCGATTATGGACAGGACAGCGATAATCAGAACAGAACACATGATGAATGTAATTATCTTTTCACAATTTTTATTACTATTGTTATCCAAGAAGCTCACTCCTTTATGTCTTAATTTTCTTTGAAACTGCTATAAGTATATCACGAGAATGTAAATTTTCAAAGAACAGGTGCAAAAAACGCTACACAAAAAACGGCGATTTGACCGACCATAAAGAAGCAGATTTGACGCTTTTGCCGCTATACAGACAGCCGCCCCATGTGGTACAATCAAGGTACGGAATAGTGGGGCTGGCTGTCGGAAACGGAGGATTTTATGTTAAGACAGACCAACCAACAACCAATTACCGCCCTTTACCCAAGACTTTCCCATGAGGACGAGCTGCAAGGCGAGAGCAATTCCATTTCCAATCAGAAGCGTATCCTTGAAACCTATGCAAAGCAGAACGGCTTTTCCAATCTGCGCTGGTACACGGACGACGGTTATTCTGGTGCGAACTTTCAAAGACCCGGTTTTCAAGCCATGCTTGCGGACATTGAAGCCGGAAAAGTCGGGACAGTTATCGTAAAGGATATGTCGAGGTTAGGGCGAAACTACCTGCAAGTGGGAATGTACACGGAAATGATTTTCCCACAGAAAGGTGTCCGCTTCATCGCTATCAATGACGGAGTGGACAGCGCACAGGGCGACAATGACTTTGCCCCGCTGCGGAATATCTTTAACGAATGGCTGGTGAGAGATACGAGCAAGAAAATCAAAGCAGTAAAACGCTCAAAAGGCATGAGTGGCAAGCCCATCACAAGCAAGCCTGTGTATGGCTACCTCATGGACGAGGACGAAAATTTCATTATTGACGAGGAAGCTGCACCCGTAGTCAAGCAGATATACAACCTCTGCCTTGCCGGGAATGGTCCGACCAAGATAGCCCGTATGCTCACAGAGCAGCAAATCCCCACGCCGGGGACGCTGGAATACCGCAGGACGGGCAGCACCCGCCGCTACCACCCCGGCTATGAGTGCAAGTGGGCGACCAATACCGTTGTGCATATCCTTGAAAACCGGGAATACACGGGCTGTCTGGTAAACTTCAAGACAGAAAAACTTTCTTACAAAGTCAAGCACAGTGTAGAAAATTCCCCGGAAAAGCAAGTGATTTTCGAGAACCACCACGAGCCTATCATAGACACGCAAACATGGGAACGGGTGCAGGAGCTTCGCAAGCAGCGCAAACGCCCCAACCGCTATGATGAAGTGGGCTTGTTCTCCGGCATACTGTTCTGTGCGGACTGCGGCAGCGTCATGTATCAGCAGCGATACCAGACAGACAAGCGCAAGCAGGACTGTTATATCTGCGGCAACTACAAGAAACGCACCCATGACTGTACGGCGCACTTTATCCGCACCGACCTCTTGACCGCTGGTGTACTCTCCAATCTGCGGAAAGTGACAAGCTATGCGGCAAAGCATGAAGCCCGGTTTATGAAGCTCTTGATTGAGCAGAACGAGGACGGGGGCAAGCGCAGGAACGCCGCCAAGAAAAAGGAACTGGAAGCCGCCGAGAAACGCATAGCCGAGTTATCCGCTATCTTCAAGCGGCTGTATGAGGACAGCGTGACCGGGCGCATATCAGACGAGCGTTTCACAGAGCTGTCGGCAGACTATGAAGCAGAGCAACGGGAACTGAAAGAAAGAGCCGCCGCTATCCAAGCGGAGCTTTCCAAAGCACAGGAAGCCACCGTGAACGCAGAAAAGTTTATGAATGTTGTCCGGCGGCATACCAGCTTTGAAGAACTTACCCCTACTCTGCTGCGGGAGTTTGTAGAGAAAATTGTTGTGCATGAGTGCAGCTATGACGAGAACAAGACCCGCAGACAGGACATTGAGATTTATTATTCTTTTGTTGGCAAGGTGGACTTGCCCGAATAACCGCCCGACCTATCCGACACAATGCGCAAGTGCCGGATAGGAACGGCAAAATTTTTTACACTTCTATTACTTCTTTATCGCACATCAGTAAAGTCATAGGGAATGAAGCGACTTATGGTCGGTGGCGGTGTTGCATTTATCGGAACTTTGTTTCATTACTTGTTGGATTAATTTAATACGAGTAGGTGACAGTAGTGGTCTGTTATATATTTATTATTCTGTATAAGCATGTTATAATATTAGTTGAAAAAAGGAGGTAACAAATGAGTATTGGCGATGAGGGACAATTCCGATTTACAAACGGAACAGCTATTGATAGTGGCTTAAATAAGGATCGTATTTTAGATGTAATTAATCATGAATTTACGCACAGTTTGCTATATTCCACAACATCTTATGGTCAGTTTGTTATGATGCTAGAGAAAAATGGAATACTAGATGACAGAAGTAATGTAATAAAAAATGCTTTGTTTTCATACATGGGACGCATGCAGGAGAGAGTAGCAGTGAACATAGAACTGATGCTTAGATGTGTATCTAGAGGAGTGTCAGATTATATTGATGCTATCGGTTCGTTAAAAATGAGAAATAATGTTTACTATAATCATTTTAGAAAATTATGTTGTTTAAATGGAAAAATTAGTGAACAAGAGGATGCGAAACAATTAATTCAAATATTACGAGAAACAGCACGAGTTGCGTTAAATGTTGATTTGAGTAAGATCCCTGTTGGAAAGTTCAGAACAGAAAAAGATGTGATTAAGTTTTTTAGCAATCCAATCAATAATGTACGATATTCACCAAATAAAAGATTTGAAATATTAATTAACTTTTTTTTTAGAGAAAATGATAATAATAATGATTTTCATTCTGTTTATGAGGGAAGTTTGAGTTTAGATAAGATGGATGACGTGCAATATATTCATGGAGTAGCTATGGATGCAATAGAGGAAATGTATGCATTTCATCCGATAAAGGATAGATTGGTAACACGAGTTGAGTCAGTAGGAACAAAACAAGCTATATTTTTTGAAGGAGCGGAATTGCTTTCCGCAAAACCTGCTAGAATTAACGAAGATAAGGAACATTTTATCAAGCGTATAAAAACATTAGAGGAATTTATTCAAATATTAGAGCAACAAGAAAGAAAATATGTATATATTCTTAACAGAATGAGAGGCTTTGAAGAGTTTCAGGTTATTTGTGTTTATGATGAGAAAGAGGGTAAAAGAATATCATATATTTATATATTTTTTGAGGAAGACAATCAAACACTATTTGATATTCTAAAATCATTTGAATGCCATTTTGTTTTTTACAAAACAAAGTTTTTATGTAAAGAAAGTAATGCAGTGAGAAAGATGGTTAGGCAATTACCGGTATATATGTATGAGGACACCCCTTTGCTATCATCATTCGATGTTATTGGCCAAATGTTTTATGGAGGTAAATATTCCTATATACGTAGAAAAAATGATACAATATTAGTTTTTCAAAAGAGAAGTATTTGTTTATTTACAAATATTTTTATTGAATCAGAGGAAATATTAAATAGAGAACTTAAGCAGTTCAATATCGAATATAGAGATATGGATGATAAAAGACAAATTTCTGAAATAATGTATCTTGATAAGATGTGTAATGATTACGAGGGTAATGTGATAGAAGATGCAAAGCTAATAGAGTAATAAAATTTAATATAGATTGAAGTTTATGAAGGAGACTTCGGTTTGTATTTAAATCTTTACTTCTGGGTATGATTTGGGCAACCATATAGTATTGTCGGTTACATATATCATAATGTATGTGAGTTCTATATATGTATAAGTAAATTATGGTCAAAAAACCATCGACATCCGACCTCATACACGCTATAATATATGTAATCTAATAAGAAAACAGTGTTATCATTACTGCTATGTTGTAGCTGGAATGGTAGCCATATATATGAATCCATTGGAACGGAATGGTTGAACCCTCAGGGTGACAATGTCAGCGATTTGACAGCGAAAACCGTTTTTCTCAGATGATTTTACGTTTTCTTATTTTGACATGGAATTACAGAATAGTTAGAAAAATCAAGGTTTTCCTTGACTTGGATTAACTCAGAATTATATACGTTTCCAAGGTGGATTCGAGCTCCTAAGCGCTAGTTGTGGGTTCGATTCCCGCTGGGAACAGCCATTTTTGCAGTAATAGTTGACCACAATTATTACTGCAATTTTGTTTTTGGAGCGATTTTGGGTGGCAACTTGCCACCGAAGATTACCGGTAGATACAAAATCTGCCACCGAAAATGAAAAACTGCCACCCATTATGATTTTTGGGATTGCCACCCGGAGAGTTCAGCTACAGTGTAGGATGAGGTTTGGGTTTTAAATTAGTGATAACAATATATTCCTGCTTGGAAGTATTCGAGTCTGACGGTAAGGTCCGTTCAGATTAGATGAAAAACAATTCTAATCTGGGCGGGCTTTTTTACGTTCAGGGAAAAGGAGGAAGAATGCCAGTAGAAGAAAAAACAGAGCAATGGGAAACAGGTGAAAAAGTTGTAGAGATCGAGCTGGAACGGCTAAGAACCTTTACCAATCATCCGTTCAAAGTTCAGGCAGACAGTCAGATGATCGAGCTCCAGGACAGCATCAGGAAATATGGAATACTGAATCCGTTGATTGTCCGGCCAAGACCGGAAGGAGTATATGAGATCATATCCGGGCACCGAAGAAAATTTGCAGCTGAGAAGCTGGGGTATCGTAAGGTACCTGTAATCATCCGTGCAATGAACTAAGAAAAGTGGCAATCGAGCAGGCAAAGGTGTTGGCAAGTATATATCTAACATAAGAGATATTGATGAAATTGAATAATAGTAATAAAATAATAGCCATCAAGAATAATGAAAAGATAGGGGAACTGTATGATATCATTTGTAATAAAATTTATAACTATAGTATTCGTTATTGTGTCGGTTTGTACATTTGAAAAGAAAAAAAGTATAATAGAACGGATATTTAAAGCGATAAAAAATGTATACTATGAACTTGTAAACCAACAAGGTCCAATATTAAAATTTCTATTAAAGTTTGTAGGAATAATGTTATTGATGGTATTTTATTTGATTTCATTTCAAAAATGTTGCTTGTTAGATGGTAGGACAGTGTCGATAAAAAATATTGCTATCTCTGTATTAATATGGATTATAACATCATTGATTATGTATTTTGGATTTGGATGCGTCTTAGCAATTTTTTCTAAAACTGTTGAACTTATTGGAGATGTAAAAGACAGAAAAATAGGAATAAAGATGATGTGTAGTTTTTTACTACTTACTTTATTAGCTTTTTTTTCATTCATTGCTGAAAAAGAAATGCGAGATAATTTATTTTTCCTCTTTGTAGGGTTAGTATCATGCTACATATTAAATATACAAATTCTAATAAAAATTGTTAAAAATCCATTCTGTATTATTGAAGATAAAAATAAACGAGAAAGTAAAAATCGAGTTCTGATATTATTTACTTCGCTTCTTATTGTATTAATGATAATTTTAAATATGTATTTATTAGTATTATGGACATATTTTTCATTTGATGGGGCATATAATTGCAGCAGTGGTTCTATATCCAAATGGAATTTATTGTATTATACAATTATTTCTTTTACTACTATTGGATATGGCGACATATGTCCAACAACTGTTGAAAGTCAAGCAGTGGCGATATTAATTTCTATTACGAGTGTGATTTGCCTGATTATTTTTGTCAGTTCGTTATTATCAGCAAAAAATGATATTTTGGGTAATAAAGAAAAAGAAGAATAAAGAAATCTATGTACAGCTTATATGAGAAATCATATAAGCTGTTCTTTTTTATGTCTAAGTCCATTCTTACTGTACTTTGTCCATTCTTTGGGGAACGATTTCTGTCCTGAGTGTTTATGATTTCTTATCTTGTCCATCACCTGACCTCTTGATTGTCCAGCTATAGACCATTATACTGTCCTTATTAAGATAAAAGGAAAGGCTCCGGAGCCCTTCCCGCAAAAGATCGGCATCCGGAACCTTGGTAAACACCATGTATATTGTAACAGATTTTACAAGAAAAGGACAGCATATTTTTATCAGAGAGCAGTGAATTTCTTTGTCCTATATGTCAGAAAGGCAGTCTTATCTTCCGGGATTACTGCAGCCGTATCATAAGATACGAAGACGGAACACATGAATGGCTCAGAATTCCAAGGCATCAGTGCGGCAATGATAAGTGCCGCAGAATCCACCGGATGCTGCCTGACATACTTACGCCATTCAAGCACTATAATGAGGAAACCATATCGGGAGTTCTGGATGGCATTGTAACTCCTGAGGATGAGGATTCAGAAACATGTCCTTCGGAGGACACTATGATAACGACAGCCCCGCCGCTATTCCGTACAGCCGAGGGAAGATAGCAGAACAGGCGGCAGCCGTCAAGGGTAAAATGAACGGCGCATACTGCGCCACCCTATGACAGCCACCGCCCGTCCTGCTTTTGTGGCAATCAAGGGAGCGACAGACTAAAGTGCTGTCGCTCCCGCCCATTATGGGGGAAAGACGGTAGAAAATTTCACATCTATGTGCTATAATAGTTCCGACAGAATGAAATATAAATATATATTTTACACTACGATATGGGGAGTATAAAAATGACAGGAGAACAATTTGTTAAGTTATGCTACGAAGAAAAGAAAACCATTTTAGCCGAATACTTCAATCCTAATTCTTCATCAGTTGTCGGCAAAAAAATCAGTGCAATAACTGAACAAGGTATATCAAAAGACGATTTGTATGATCTATTGAATTTGGTACTAAAAGAAAATTACTATACTTTGTTGCTTGGATTGGATGGAGAAGCGTCGTTAGGTAATACTCAAATTACCTATAAGCTTTATGATGAAAATGGCAACTTGCTTAACGAATGTGGAGAGCTTGAAGCCGCCGCATACAGATACTTTGTAGAAGAATGATCTTCAAATTTAATCTTGTCAATCATACATAATACAACATAATACACATTTTCACAGGACAGCCAAAATCGGTTGTCCTTTTCTTTTACCCAAAAGAGGGAACGGGAGACTAAAATTGAATACTGCTCCAAACAGCAACGCCACAGATTTTTGAAAATCCGTGGCGTTTTTTGCTCCCATTTTTGGCAAAACGCCCCGTTCCCTTGTAGTAGTGAGTGACGGGGAAGTTTGCCCGAAATGGGCTTGCCTGCCGTAGTAGTGATGAAAAATCCAAATGAGCGTTTGGCATTTTCCGTTTCTGTCCGTAGAGGGGAACAAAGGTGGGCAGGACACGCCTCCGCAATCGCTATATTGACGAAAGCAGCCACACCGACCCTTGTAGATTGCCGCAAAGTCAGCC
>ENA-OPBW01001646-OPBW01001646.1-human-gut-metagenome-genome-assembly--contig:-NODE-1646-length-11058-cov-2.915114_pt1 | contig 11058 bp, 7 predicted proteins | sample MGYA00241070_ERZ501456 | MGnify/ENA primary metagenome ERZ501456 (study PRJEB25962, sample SAMEA2042624) | human gut metagenome | biome: human gut; feature: human-associated habitat; material: faeces...
AGCTGTAGCCCGCCGGAGGGCGCGGCCGCGCCGCGCTACGGGCAGTGTCCCGCTACGGGCAGCGGGCGTCCATCCAGGCGATCGCCGCGCGGTAGACTTCCATGCCGGTGAGGTCGGTGAGGTCGCGGTCGAAATCGTGCGGCAGGTAGTAGACCGTCTTCATCAGGGCGTTCGGCGCCTGCCGGGCGAGCGACTTCGAGATGCGCAGCGGGATGTCCTGGTCGCCGGAGCTCGCCGTCACGAAGAGCGGCGGTAGCGCGGCGATATCCTCCTGCGAGAGGGACCATGCGGAGGGATCCCGGTCGGGTGCGGAGCCGTCGAGACCCATAAGGTCGAGCCAGGCCCCCTCGTGCTGGCGCGCGTAGACGTACATGCCGTACCGCAGCGGCTTCGGACCCGAGGTCACAAGTTCGTCGCGTATCATATCGGAAACCGTTTCACGCGCGACCTCGGGCAGGGAAGTGTATGCGCGTGCCGGCTCATGGAGCGCTCGGTCTCCGAGGTCGTGGTACCCGTAGAAATCGAGGACGCCGAGCGGTGCCGGTCCCGTGCCACGTCGAGCGATCTCGCGCGCGAGCATGAGGGACAGATACGCTCCGGCGGAGCGGCCGAAGAGGAAGCACCCTGCGAGTGCGCCTTCCCGTATCTGCCGGCCGACCGCGTGCTCCCAGGTTCGAAGGACGGAGTCGACGATCCCGGGCAGCGCGCATTCGGGTGCGAGCGGGTAGTCCGCGGCGATGAGCGTGTAGCCCGCGTCGACGATGGCCCGCACGTACGGGGCGGGGAGGTCGTCGCGCTCGCCGTAAAGCATGCCGCCGCCGTGCAGGTAGAAGACCGCGATGCGCCGGTCTGAGCCCGCCGCGGGCGGGTAAACGGTTACGAGGCTGCAGGTATCCGATGTCGCTGACATCGTTATCCCTCCCTTTTGAGTGCGAATATCTTGTCCGCCAGGACGACCTGGATGAAGTCGTCCGGCGTCCGGGTGTCGAGCCCGTAGAGCTCCCTGACGCGTTCGGCGCGGTAGCGCACGGTCTTCGGGTGGAGGAAGAGGGCCTCGGCGGCAGCGGCGTAGTTCATCCCGTTCCCGCAGAGCGTGGCGATGGTGCGGAACAGGTCGGGCTGCTCCGCGCGCAGCCGTCGGATCCTCGGGTCGATGAGCTCCTCGAGTTGGGAGAGGTCGTTCGCGCTCAGGAGCAGCTTGTAGATGCCCAGGCTGTCGAAGCGTAGGGTGACATTGCGGTAGCTCGAGTCGTCGAACAGGCGATAGGCGTTGATGACCTCGTTGTTGATCGCGGGCAGGTCGTAGCGCTCCGCCGTGCTCGAGAGCACGGCAAGGTGGTCGAACAGCGGTAGGGTCGACGAGCCGTGGAGCTCGTCGAGCATGCGCTGCACCTCGTCGACGTCGATGCCCGTGAGGTCGCTGCGGAAGTTGTGCAGGATGATGAGGCGATCGCCGTTCACGTACCACACGATGCCGGGGTATGCCGTGCGCAAGCGGCGCCTGATCGCCTGATGGAGCTCGTCCTGGCGGTCGGCGTCCGCCGGGTCGACGAGTGTCGAGCGCACGAGCAGGGCCTGGTAGTTCGGGTACCGGTCGATTTCGAGCAGCGACAGGGCAGCGTCGATGCGCTCCCGGCTGGGGAAGCGGCCGAGCAGCAGGTCGTGCACCGTGTTGTTGTTCTGGTAGAAGAGCTTCTGCTCGACGGCGTTCTGCTTCAGGATCTCGATCTGCAGCAGGCTGACGATGTTCTCCACCAGCATGGTATCGACCGGGGTGAGCGATTCGCCGGTGCTGTGGATGATCAGGTAGTAATCGATCCCGTCCGAGCTGGGGATGCGTATGGCGAGCGCGTCGTTGGAGGGGGAGCCTCCATCGACGCCGTAGTACAGCCGCGCGTCGAAGTAAGCGTGCGTCTGATACCGGCTGGGATCGCGTCGGGTGAAGGAGTAGGCGGTGAAGTCCGCCTGCGCGACGTCGGTGCCGATGCGCCGGTCGCGGGTGGTGTCCAGGTAGGTCGTGTCAGCGTGCAGGGAGTTCTTGAGCGTGTTCAGGATGTAGGAGACCGAGGGCTGCTTGAGTGCGAGCGCCATGACGTGCCGATGCGACTCGTAGAAGCGGTTGAGCAGCGTGAGGTTCGAGTCGAGGACGTGGCCCAGTACGTCGGAGAGGATGGCCTCGTACTTCACCTGCGGGGAAAGGCGGATGAGCGGGAGGTCGAAGTCCTCGCATAGCTCGATGATGGCGTGCGGGACCTCCTCGACCGCGCGGCCCGGCTTGAAGGCGAACGCGCCGATCCCTATGGTGCCCATGGTCCGGAAGAAGCGGCCGAGCCCGTTATCGTCCAGGCCCTCGAGTGCGTAGAAGCTCGAGATGATGAGCTGGTTGCGCCGGCCCCAGTTCTGGATGTCGGGGCCCTCGAGGATCATGGCGCTCTCGATCTCGTTATCAAGGTGGTCCTCCCCTGCGATAACCGTGGAATCGGCGAACGAGGGAAGCGTGAGCATCTCTTCTGCAAGCATGGGACTTCCTCCGATGAGTGGCGACGGCCTGTTCGCGGTCCAGGGACGGGTGCGCGTGAGGATAGGTATACCCAATGCGTTCTCGAGCCGTCGACGGCTCGAGAACGGCCCCGACCGGGGCCCGGGGCTCGCGCGCACGCTTCGCCGACGCGTTCCATCAAGTATAGATAAGCCCGCTACGTGGGCGTTTCCCGTTCGGATAAAGAGTGGGGCCAAACCTTAGTCGAACGGCGCAAGGGGCAGTCGGCCCCCGATGGTTCAATGCAGCCATTCGCAGGGTACGGCTGCATCCCGGGAATGCCGTACGAAGCGCCACGCAGCGGCGTGAACCGAAAGACGGATGAACAGGAGGAACGCGATGCTGCAGACGGTAATCAAGGTGAATTCCTACCAGGATTCAATCAACTTGATGCTACTCACCAACAAGATCAACACCCTCGACGGCGTGATCCAGAGCCAGATCATGATGGGAACGGACGCCAACAAGGACATCTTCAGGGCCGCAGGGCTCCTTACCGACGAGGCCGCGGCGGCCAACCCCGCTGATATGGTCATCGTCGTGGAGAGCGAGGACCCGGCGATGATGGACACCGTGCTCGCCGAGACCGAGGCGTTTCTCGCCGACCTCTCGGTGAAGAAGGACGCCGCGGGTGGCCCGGCGGCGGCGACGAGCTGGGAGGAGGCCATCGCCCAGCTTCCCGACGCCAACATGGCCCTGTTCTCCATCCCCGGCGAGTACGCAGCCCCCGAGCTCGAGCGCGCGCTCGACCTCGGCCTCAACGTGTTCTCCTTCACCGACAACGTGCCGCTCGAGGATGAGGTCCGCCTGAAGCGGAAGGCGCACGAGAAGGGTCTGCTCTTCATGGGCCCTGACTGCGGCACCGGTGTCGTGTCGAGTGTGCCCGTGGCGTTCACCAACGTCATCAACCCCGGGAACATCGGCATCGTGGGCGCCTCGGGGACGGGGATCCAAGAGGTCACCTGCATGATCGACCGTCTGGGCGGCGGATGCGTCCACGCCATCGGCACCGGCGGCCGCGACCTCAACGAAAAGGTCGGCGCCGTGACCGTGAAGGATGCCATCGTGGCGCTCGAGAACCACGACGCCACGGACGTCATCTGCGTCATCTCCAAGCCGCCTGCGCCTGCCGTGCGCGACGAGGTGGTCGACCTGCTCGAGAAGTGCACCAAGCCGGTGGTCGCCATCTTCATCGGCGAGAAGCCCGCGGCTCATCAGGGCAAGGTCTACCTGGCTCACACCCTTGAGGAGTGCGCGCGTATCGCCGTCGACCTCGCGAACGGCGCGGAGATCAAGAAGAACTACCTCGAGCCGCTCTCGCTTGCCATCGATGAGCCGCTCCCCGAGGACAAGACCGTGATCGGACTGTACTCCGGCGGCACCCTCGCCGGCGAGGCGGCCATGATGATCACCGAGGCCCTGAACCTCGGCTCCATCATCAAGGAGGACGGCTACATGCTGCGCCACGGCGGGTACGACGTCATCGACCTCGGTGACGACGTCTACACCCAGGGCCGTCCGCACCCCATGATCGACCCGGACGTCCGCATCAAGATGATGCGCGACTACTCCGCGTTGGATTCCACCGGTGTCATCGTGTTCGACTGCGTGCTCGGATACGGCTGCCACCCCGACATGGCCTCCGCCCTCGCCCCGGTCATCGCCGAGTGCAAGGAGGCGGCGAAGTCCGAGGGTCGCACGCTGCACTTCGTGGGCACCGTGGTGGGGACGAGCCATGATCCGCAGGACTACGAGCGCTCCATCAGGATCCTCGAGGATGCCGGCGCCGTCATGGAGGAATCCAACGCCATGGCCGTCCGCGCCGCGCTCGCCCTCAAGGGTGTCCGCTTCACCGAGGATGACCGCGAGGTCGTCCCCTACGAGATCAAGGACGACTCCCCCCTTCCCGAGCCGAGCGAGGCCGTCATGGAACTGCTCACCACGAAGCCGCGCGTCATCAACGTGGGCGTCGATAGCTTCAACGACCCGCTGCGCGCGTACGGCGCCCAGTCCGTCCAGTACACCTGGAAGCCCATGGCGGGCGGCAACAAGCGCATGATCCATCTGCTCACCGAGCTTGCGAAGGTCGATGGCATCGACGAGGCCAACGAGCGCATCTGCCAGCGCTTCAAGGAGAGCCAGCCGCAGCTCGTCGACGTGGTCGTCGCCAAGGACGTCATCCCGGAGCTCAACCGCGCCAAGAAGACGCTCCTCCATGCCGGCCCCCCGATCACCTGGGCTAACATGCAGGGCCCCATGCGCGGCTCGTGCATCGGCGCGGCGCTGTTCGAGGGTTGGGCTGAGACCGAGGAGGAAGCCGTCGGGCTCCTCGAGTCCGGCGAGGTCGAGTTCATTCCCTGCCATCACTGCCATGCGGTCGGCCCCATGGGCGGCATCACCTCCGCCAACATGGCCGTGCTCAAGGTCGTGAACCTTGCGGACGGTACCACCGCCTACTGCACGATGAACGAGGGCATCGGCAAGGTCCTGCGCTTCGGCGCCTATAGCCAGGAGGTCATCGACCGCCTGCACTGGATGGCCGACGAGCTCGGCCCCGTGCTCTCCAGCGCGCTCAAGCTCTCCGACGGCGGCATCAACCTGAACGTGCTCATCGCGCGCGCCATCACGCAGGGCGACGAGTTCCACCAGCGCAACATGGCTGCGACCCTGAACTTCCTCAAGGAGGTGGCGCCTCTCATCGTGAAGTGCGACGCCCCCGAGGACGCCAAGGAGCGCGTCATCCAGTTCCTGGCCGACACCGACCAGTTCTTCCTGAACATCATGATGGCCATGGGCAAGGCCATCGTCGACTACGTGCGCAAGGACGAGGAGGGTTGCGTGGTTTCCACCATGACCCGCAACGGCTACGACTTCGGCGTGCGCGTGACGGGTCTGGGCGACGAGTGGTTCTGCGCCCCGGTCAACACGCCCATGGGTCTGTATTTCACCGGCTTCACGGCCGAGGACGGCTGTCCGGATAACGGCGACTCCGCCATCACCGAGACGGTGGGAGTGGGCGGCATGGCCATGGTCGCGGCGCCCGGTGTGACCCGCTTCGTGGGGGCCGGCGGCTTCGAGGACGCCCTGGAGATCTCCAACGAGATGGAGCAGATCTGCGTGGGGCATAACCCCAACTGGTCCATCCCCACGTGGGACTTCAAGGGCACCTGCCTGGGCATCGACATCCGCAAGGTCGTCGCGACGGGCATCACACCGCTCATCAACACCGGCATCGCCCATAAGGAAGCCGGCATCGGCCAGGTCGGCGCCGGCACGGTGCGCGCCCCGCTCGCGTGCTTCGAGAAGGCTCTCGAGGCTTACTGCGCGAAGCTCGGAATCGAGTAATAACCGATTGTATTGATGGGTATTAGCGTATGAACGTCTCCTCCGTCAGCGATTACGCGCTCAAGCTTTTGGGCGATCGCGCCAAGGGCCAGGTGCACAGCGTGTTCGGCACGAGCTTCAATGTGGAGCTTGCCGGCAACCTCGTGCATGTGGGGCCGGATAGCTGCTCGCTGTCGTGCTTGGGCATGAACATCGCGGCGGGGGAGATGCCTTGCGTGGTGAGGGCCATCGCACAAGGCGATCCGGTTGCCTGGGACGGGGACCGGCTGGTCATCCGGGGATCGTCGCGCGCCATCTCGCTTGCGGTCGGGGCTGCTCCGGTGGCGTGCCTCGGGATCCCGCGGGCAGTGGGCACGGGCGTCGGGCTCGACGCGGAGCTATACGCCGCTCTGGAGCCCCTCGGCCTTTTGGATTGCATCGGCCTGCCGTGGCACGGCGAGGGGCGCTCGGTCACGGCGCTCACGGGTTTGGCCAGGTTCTCGTCGATGTGCCTCGCGCGCGAGCTCGGAGCGGAGGTTCCCCTCAGGGAGGAATCCGCCCAGCGCGCGATGCGTGCTGCCGTCGATTACCTGGTGGGGCGGGGGCTAGGGCTCACGCCCTCCGGGGACGACGTGCTCTGCGGCTATGGTTGCGGGCTTTGGTTCCTGTACGGGGGGCGCGGCCTGGCGGAATCGTACTTCGATGCCGTGGCGGCCGCCTATCCCGGCAAGACCACCGCGGTGAGCGAGGCGTACCTCAAGGCCATCTGCGCCGGCTATGCCAACGCCGATTACATCGGCTTGGGCAGCGCCCTGCGCGCGGGCGGGGTGGCGATGCTGCCCGCCCGGCTCTCCCGCGTGCTCGAGGTGGGCCATACCTCGGGCGCGGACGGGCTCCTCGGCTTCGGCGCTGCGTTCTGTTGTTTGTTGTAAGCCGGTAGGGACCGGCTGTATTGGAAAGGAAGGCACAATGGCAGAAGTCAAAAAGAAGAAGGTCGACTTGACCGTCCTCATGTTGATCTCCATGGCCCTTGCAGTCATCGCCGGCCTCGTCGTTGGCGAGCCCATGACCCAGCTCCAGTTCATCGGCGATATCTTCTTCGCCCTCATCCAGATGTCCATCCCGATCTTCGTGCTGGCCACCGTGGTGAAGTCCGTGGGCGGCCTCACCCCGCAGACGCTCTCCGGCATCGCCGGCAAGGGCGTCATCATCTTCATCGTGTCCTCGGGCATTGCCGCAGCGCTGGGCATTGCCCTCGGCGTCATCTTCCAGCCTGGCGCCAGCGCTGGCACCGATGCCGTTATGGCGGCCGCCGGCTATGACGGCGAGGCCGTTGAGATGATGACCATCCAGGACACCCTCACCGGGTTCTTCGGCACCAATATCGTGTCGTCGCTCGCCAACGGCTCCATGATTCAGATCATCATCTTCGCCATCGCGCTCGGTCTGGTCATCAGCTTCTGGCGCCAGACCCACGATGATTGCCTGGTCTACGATGTCATCTCCGAGGTCTCCGACCTTCTGCTCAACATCATCCGCGGCGTCATGAAGATCGCCCCCATCGGCATCTTCTGCTACGTCTCCTCTATGGTCGCCTCCGTGGGCATGACCGTCTTGGTCCCGCTCGCGAAGTACTTCCTCGTGATGGCGCTCGGCATGGTGCTCATGTTCGTGGCTTACATCATCATCTGCGGTGCCTACTGCAAGGTGAACCCGATCAAGCTGGCTGCTAAGCTGGTCCGTACGCTCGTGACCGCCTTCACCACCATCTCCTCTGCCGTGACGCTTCCCACCGCCATGGAGGACGCCAAGAAGAAGATCGGCATCCGCGAGGACGTCTGCGACGTGCTCCTGCCCCTCGGCGTGCCGCTGAACTCCAACGGCGTGGCCATCCACATGACCGTGGACGCTATGTGCATCGCGCAGCTCTACGGCATCGCCTTCGGCCCCTCTGACTTCCTAACCTGCTGGCTCATCTGCACCATGATCTCGTTCGTGAACGCGGCAACCCCGGGCGCCTCGCTCGTGTCGCTCACCATGATGATCCCGGCGCTCGGCCTGCCTATGGAGGCCATCGGCATCTTCGGCGGCCTCGAGTATCCCACCGGCGCCACCCGCACGCCGCTGAACGTCACCGGCGACGTGTTCGCCGCCATGCTCGTGGCTGGCCCCGACGGCATCGACCACGACATATTCGACGGCAAGAAGGAATACGTGGATAAAGCCGCGTAGAGCTTCGCGCCCTGTTCCCGCGGGGCCGCCGCGCTAGCCATGCTCTCCTCTCGGCGGCGGCTCCGCGTACCGCAGGCGCACCGTGGGCGGTGCGGCACGGTCGATCGCAGATCGCCGTGCGAGACCTGCGCCCTTTGAAGGTTGGTCCCCACTCGGACCTAAAAGGCCTCAGCGCGGTGTGCCCACGCGCCGCGGGCGCCGCGTAGTCGCGACGCCCTCCATCCACCTACGTCGGGGAAGAGTGGTTTCCCCGGGGATGTGATCTCATGACAGCCGCATCTGCAAACCCACCCAAGCGCTTTAGGTACAACGCGACCCTCGCCATCGTCATCGCCATGATCGCGGGCGTCGTCGCCGGCCTCATCGGCGGCCCCGCCATGGCCGAGATCAAGTTTCTCGGCGATATCTTCTTCCGCTTGATCCAGATGGGCATCGTGCCCTTCGTGATGTGCCAGATCATCGAGGCGGTCGGTTCGCTCACCGGCAAGCAGCTGGGGAGCATCGGCATCAAGGCGGTCGTCGCCTTCCTCGTGTCGTCGCTGCTCGCCTCAGCCTTCGGTCTATTATCGACCTGGGTGTTCCAACCCGGCGCCGGCCTTTCCGAGACCGAGCTCGTCCAGACCGCCACGACCGACCTCACGGCCACCACGACGACGATTCAAGATACCTTGACCGGGTTCTTCTCGTCGAACATCGTAAGTTCCATGGGTTCGGGGGCCATGGTCCCCTGCATCGTGTTCGCCATCTTCTTTGGCATCGGCATCAGCGTATACCGCACGAACATCAGTGAGGATTGCGTGCTCTACCAGGGCATCCGCGAGGTCAACGAGGTTCTGCTCACCATCATCCGCATCGTCATGAACGTGGCGCCCATCGGTATCTTCGCCTACGTCTCGGCGTCCATCGGCGAGCTGGGGATCGATATCCTTATCCCCATCGGTAAGTACATCCTTGTCCTGTTCTTCGCGACCCTGATCTTCACGGCGGTGTGGATCGTCGTGGTGAGCGTCTATTGCAAGCTTCCTGTGACGAAGCTCGTGCCCAAGCTCGGCCGCATGACCGTGCTCGCCGCCGCATCCATCTCGAGCGCGGTGACGCTTCCCACCGAGATGGAGGATGCCAAGAACAAGATCGGCATCCAAGACGAGGTGGCCAACCTGGTGCTGCCGCTCGGCATGCCGCTCAACTCTAACGGCTCGGCGCTTCACATGGCCTGCACGGCGCTGTTCGTGGCGCAGATGTACAACATCGAGTTCGCCGGCGGCGCGCTCGTGTACGTATGCGTCATCGCCTGGTTGCTGTCGCTGGCCAACGCCGTCGCCCCCGGCGCGACGCTCATTTCGCTCACCATGCTCATGCCGGCTTTGGGCCTTCCCATCGAGGCGGTCGCGATCTTGGGTGGTCTGGAATACATCGTGGCCGCGATCCGCACCACGCTCAACGTCAACTCCGACGTGTTCTGCGCGCTGTTGGTGGCGAAGAGCGAGGCTGCGATCGACTACGACGTGTTCAACGGCACGAAGGCGCGGGAGGCCTAGGTCTTGGGCCTGCCGCCGGCGTGCTTGATGCCCGGGGGCGATAGCCCCGCCCCTTGGGCGACTATAGGTATCAAGCCTGTGCGGTTGCCGCGCGGGCGCTAACCAAGGAGGTTTCCATGCTCGTTTCACGTGAAGAACTCAAGCAGCTCATGAAGAAGAAGTTCATGGCCGCCGGCATGCACGATGATCATGCTGACGACATGGCCGAGGTGCTCGCCTGGTCGAGCGAGCGCGGCCTGCACAGCCATGGCGAGGTGCGCGTCGAGTACTACACCGAGCGCATTTCCAAGGGAGGCATGACCGTCGACCCCAAGGTCACCTGGACCCAGACCGGTCCGTGCTCCGGCATCCTCGATGCCGACAACGGCTGCGGCTATCCCTTTGCCATTGAGGGCATGCAGAAAGCCATCGACATGGCCAAGGAGAACGGCATCGGCTTCGTGGGCGTGGCGAACGTCTCGCACACCGGCGCCATCGGTTACTACACCGAGATGGCCGCCAAGCAGGGCATGATCGGCCTGTCCTGCACCCAGTCCGACCCCATGGTCATTCCCTACGGCGGCGCCGAGCCGTTCTACGGCACGAACCCCATCGCGCTCGCAGCCCCGACTTCGGACGGCCGGATCGTGAGCTTCGACATGGCCACCACGGTCCAGGCGTGGGGCAAGATTCTCGACGCCAAGAGCGCCGGCCGCTCGATCCCCGAGGGCTGGGCGGTGGACGAGGACGGCCGCCCCGTCACCGACCCGCATAAGGTCAACGCGCTCGTCGCTATCGCCGGTCCCAAGGGCTACGGCCTCATGATGATGGTCGACATCCTCTCCGGCGTGCTTCTGGGCGTGCCTGCGGGCAAGCACGTATCCTCCATGTACCACGACCTCTCCGAGGGCCGTCGCCTCGGCCACCTGAATGTTGCCATCAACCCCGAGTTCTTCTGCGGGGGCGAGGCGTTCCGCGCCCACATGGCCGAGGTGATCGACGAGCTCAACGCCGTGAAGCCGGGCGTGGGATTCGATAAGGTCTACTGGCCGGGCGAGCGCGCTCAGATGCGCATCCAGGCCACCAATGATGCGGGCGGCATCGAGATTGTGGACGATATCTACGATTACCTGGTCTCCGACGACCTCTACCGCCACAGTTGGGACCACAAGAACCGCTTCGCGGAGTAGGCCCGCACCTGCCGCGCCCGCATGGTTCCCCCGGTCGAATCCGGGTTCGTGCGGGCGCCCGTATCTCCGAGTAGAAAGGACCAAACTATGACTAAGCCCTTCGGCAAGCCCGACCGCATCGTCGTCGCCCTCGGCGGCAACGCCCTCGGCGACACGCCCGCCGAGCAGATCGAGCGCGTCAACCACGCCGCCCACGCGCTGCTCGGCCTCATCGAGCAGGGCAACGAGATCATCATCACCCACGGCAACGGCCCGC
>ENA-OPBW01001649-OPBW01001649.1-human-gut-metagenome-genome-assembly--contig:-NODE-1649-length-11039-cov-3.353605_pt1 | contig 11039 bp, 10 predicted proteins | sample MGYA00241070_ERZ501456 | MGnify/ENA primary metagenome ERZ501456 (study PRJEB25962, sample SAMEA2042624) | human gut metagenome | biome: human gut; feature: human-associated habitat; material: faeces...
TAATGACATCGGCCTCATCCACCACCGACACATCAAGTGAGTAAAGCACTGTGGAAAAAAGCCTCTTGCAGTATGAGTACAGTGGATAAAGCTGTCCTGCGAGAGGATACTTAAAGTCAAGTGCCCCCATCAGCTCATCAAGTGCCGCCTGTACATCCGACACGCCCTTTCTCAAGGCTTCCCTGTCCTCTGACATGAGGGCATTTTTTACATCATCTGAAAAACCAAAATATATATCATACATAACAAGCACGAGTCCGCCATTGTTGCACGCACAAAGTCTTCTGGTGAGCTCCTGCTTCAATTCATTTTTCATTGCTTATTACCTCGACAATAATGAAAGTACCTGCTGTGGCAGGTCATTTGCCTGAGACAGCACTGAGATTCCGGCCTGATCGAGAATATTCTGTGCTGCGTATTCCGTCATCTCGGTTGCCATGTCGGTATCCATGATATTGGAATATGCACCGGTCATGTTCTCAGAAGTCTCAGAAAGACTGCTCTCAGCAGATTCCAGACGGTTTTGGAAGGCTCCTATCCTTGACCGCACACCTGAGACATACTCTATCGCCTCATCAAGTGTGGACATTGCCTTGTCTGCACCACCCTTTACAGTCACATCTACCGTATCCAGATAAAGTGTCTGCGATGATACCTCCGGTATCCTGATTTTCATCTCCTGGCCCTCGTTTGCACCAATCTGCACAGCCATATTTCCGATATCTGAAATATCTATCTGCAGATTGCTGCTTCCCGCTGTCATATCCATATCACTGCTCAGTAGAAAATCCATTGAAAATCCACTGTTTCCTACCACATATACACGGTTACCGTCGGCTCTTATTGTCTTGTCCGACAGATTTTCTCCGCCTGTAACCACGGCATCCTTACCGTTACTTTTGAGCTGCATATTTCCACTTCCATCGTCAGCATTCTCATAGCCTGCACCTGCCAGAGCCTTAAGCGATGAAGAAAGAGATATATTTACTGTGCTGTCGCTGCCATACTCATTTGATAAAAAGCTGATGCTATCACCATTCACCTGCATAGTAGTACCGGCTGTGGTCGCTGCCTTCTGCAACGCCTGAATATACTCATCCTGAGTCATATCTGCCTTCACAGCCACACTTACACCGTTTATGGAAATCGTTCCCTCTGCGTCTGGCTTTGTGGCAGACGCGAGACTTCCTGTTGCCTGTGTTGCGAGCGAATTTACTGTAAGCTCATATTTATCTGATGCCACATTGTCTGAGAAATTGATTCTGGTAATATAGCTGTTCACCTGAGTCATATTGCCGTTTGCATCCTTCTGCCTTACATAGACGCGTGTATCACTCGAACCATCGAGCAGTGACTTTGTATTGTACTCCGTATCGCCCGATATACGGTCCACCTCCTTGGTGAGCTCATCTATCTCTGACTGCAAAGCCTTTTTATCATTCTCAGAATATGTATCTGAAGCGCCCTGAACCGCAAGCTCCCTGATTCTCTGGAGCATGCTGCTTACCTCACCAAGTGCTCCGTCTGCTATTTTCATGACATTCTGCGCATCTGACGAATTTGATTTTGCCTGGTCAAGCGCTTCTATCTGCGCCTTCATCTTGTTGGAGATAGCCATTCCTGCCGGATTGTCCTCTGCTGAATTTATCTTGTAGCCGCTTGAAAGCCTTTTCATAGACTTTGATAATCTGTTTTCTGTACCGAGGAGCTGCTTATTTGCCCTGACAGCACTCATATTCCTGTTTATTTTCATGTGTTTTCCTTTCCTGATAATTTCTCAGGCATCCTTGCTGTAGTATTAACATTCCGTTGTCTAATAAGTATATCGAACTACTCAAAAAAAATCTTTATAGTATAATTTGCAATTAAATGCAAATCGTATTATAATAGGCACATTAAAAGACTAATAGGAGGAAACAATAATGGCTAGAGTTACTAAGGACACTATGATTGGTGATCTTCTTCAGATTGACCAGAACGTGGCACCATTACTTTTAAATATCGGCATGCACTGTCTCGGATGCCCATCATCACAGATGGAGACAATCGAAGAGGCTGCTATGGTTCACGGACTTGACCCGGATGATCTTGTCGTTGAAATCAACACATTCATCGATCACGACCTCGGTTAATTTACGAAAAGACGGCTTGCTTATGCAGGCCGTCTTTTATTTGCAATCAATATTCTGTTAAAGTGCTGCCAGCGTCTGGATGGCAGCTTCTTCAATAATCACATTACCATGCTCCTTGAAAAATGCTTCATTGGCAGGCACATAGTTCTTCTGATATGCGTACTCTGAAATGATATTGCACACCTTGTTGAATTCCTTCGGAGTATGCTCACTCTTGTGGGCCACAAGATAATACTTATTGCTTGAAGCGTCGCGGTATAAGTCATTTCTGCCGCTGTAAAAGCCGTCAAGCACATGCGAAATCCTGCGCACATCATCAAATTTATCAAAAACAAACAGCTTGACTACGTCAGCCTCAGCCTGTTCTTCTGTAATATCATCAGTGCCCTGCTCACTGTCAGCTGTCTTCTCATTTTCCTTCTTGATACGCTCAAACAGCTCCAAAATATCAGCAGCTCCCTTTATCACCGGAGGCTGTCCTGCATTTCCTAAGTCCGTAAAGTCGTCATCTGCCTCTGAAAACTTTGAAAATCTGGTGTCAAGCTCATCCGGATATTCAACCTTTGTGATGATAAGCACTATAGACTCTGATGGCAGTGGAATTGCCTCCACCATGAGTGGAATATCATTTGTTTCAAAGCCAAACTCGTAATTGGCCTGCTCTACCATATCTTTAAAAAGGCTTTTCGCCTTCGCTGATCCATATGCCAGTTCGCTTATTTTTATATGTCTGTCCTCAAGATCCTCTCTGGTAAGAGTACAGCGGATCTGATTATCATTTACCTTCTCAATTTTCATATTTTTCACATCCTTTTCCGAAAATATCCGTGTAAATCGTAAAACTATTATAATAAACACCGGTCATATTGTAAAGCGCGAGGCCTATTAAAAAAAAATAAAAAAAGTGTTGCAATTATTTTACAGGTATGTTATAAGTTATCCATGAGATGTGCGCTCGACCCAAAAGGAGCGTATGAAAAATACAAATCATTCTTTGTTTGACAAATATGAGATGATTAAAGATCTCGGAACCGGCAGCTCCGGTAGCGTTACGCTTGTCAGACACATATCTATGGATCAGGAGAGAGCTCTAAAGAAAGTTCCTAAAGCTTCTGCTTTCGCCGAATCCGCATTATCAGAAGCAAGACTACTCAAGTCTCTTGAGCATCCGTCTATACCACGTATATTTGACTTCGAAGAGGACGATGCTTTTTACTATATCGTCGAGGAATATATCGACGGCGAGACATTAGATTCATTTTTGCTTCATCAGCAGTTAATTTCCCCAGGTTTATTTTTTAATATTTGTGAACAATTATGCAATGTTTTTATCTATCTGCATACACAGATATCTACTCCCATTATTTACAGGGACCTTAAACCGGAGCATATTATAGTATGTCACAATAAGCTTAAGCTTATCGATTTTGGCGTATCGGCATATGTTATCCAGGATGGAAATAACTTCAATCACTATGGGAATATAGAATTCTCTGCCCCCGAATGCTTTACCGAGGATACAATTACACCGGCGGCAGACATTTACAGCTTAGGTCAGCTTCTGCAGTATATACTGACCTTTACCCCAGACAGCTTTTCCCATAAGTTTCAGCATATTATCCAAAAAGCAACAACATCTGATGCATCACTGCGTTACGTGACTGTCGCAGAGCTATATCAGGAAATACAGGAAATTCAAAAATTAACCGGTCAGCCACATCTCATACACAAAATAGCAGTTTTAGGCAGTCACAGAGGCTGCGGCTCCACCCACGTGGCCGTTTCACTCACCTGCGAACTCAATATCCTTGGATATCATGGTATCTACATAGACTCAGCAAAAAGCGTACTTTGCCATGGTAATCACGACGGACTGCAGATTTTTAAGCAGAAAAACGGATATTATTATTACAAAAGCTTTCAGGGCATACCCGACTACAGTGACGGTATACAGTTTAATATTCCAAAGGATGCTATACAGATATACGACCTTGGCACTGATGTGTGCAACGAGAAAATATATGACATGGATCTCGTATTATATGTATGTAACGGCAGCTTTTGGCATCTGAATGATATCTACAGGAATCATTCTATTCTCAAAAAAATGACAGCTTCCCTGAGTGTTATATGTAATATGTGCAGCAGACAGGATGCCTCCGCGATTGCGACACTACTTAATTGCAGTGTTTATCACTTTCCTTATGACAGCGATATGTTTAAGAGCTCAGTTCAAAAGGAAACGCTGATTCAAAAGCTGTTAGAACTAAAGGGAGGAGCATCACTATCAGACACTTTAAAAGGATATTTAAGAAAGTCCATTCTGCACCACAGTTAGTTGGGGTCTGTGGCAGCGTTCACAATGTAGGCACAACACATATAAGCCTTGCTCTTTGTAATTATATGAGCAATAAATGCATGTATAGAACCGCCTATGTTGAGCTGAATGGTACACACGAAATTCTTTCACTGTCAAAGACAGCAGACGAAAAGGTTTTTACTTATAAGAATGTAGATTTCTTTCCTCACGCAGTCATGTCCACACTAACTGAGATTTTAAACATGAGATACGAGCGTGTGATTATTGATTTCGGCATACTTAATCCAAACACCTTAAAGGAATTTATGAGGTGTGACGTAAGAATCGCTGTGTGTACAATAAGTAAATGGAACCGGGGCGCTTTGAACAGAATTATCGAGCTATTCAATTCAAACAAAATAACTGATTCAGAAAGCGTAAAAATATTGTTTAATCTCGTGGAAAAGAAAAAGACAATTAACCATAAACATTTTAAGTATCCGGTGGTAGGCTTTCCTTACTTAGAGGACCCGTTCCTCATCAATACCAGCCTGTTTGGCACTCTGGATAAGATATCAGAAAGGAATTAATATCACGATGCAAAATGACATCTTTAACCAGCTGTTTATCAATTTTATGTCCGAAGCCTTCGGAGGGCTTATACTTTTAATGCCACAGAGCGCTTCATGACATAGGGCCATTTGTTACTTGTTAGTTTTTACTCATAATCAGTATATATAGACGGAGGTATTTTTATAGAAGAATAAACTATATTTATATATTGGAATTTTTACAGATATTTTATCAAATTAAACGAAACTAAAAATCAGCAATTAAATTGGGTGTGGAAAGCTCCGGAAATATCAATTTCTATAAACTATCAATAATTAATGATTAATATCATTTTTTCTCAATTATACAAGAAATCGATGTCAGCATATTTTTGGTCCTTTACCCCGTTTAAATGCAAAAAGACAACCAAAAGACATATTTTAAAAAGAAAAGGTATGTGCGCGGGGGAAGCTTTTGCTCCTTCCGCGCCAAAATGCATAAACAAATTTCTTAATTTATTACAAATTTATTTCATATTATTTGAATATGCTTTTTCACAATGGTATAATTAGCTTAAGCAATTTCGACACCAAATAATAGGAAAGGATTTTTACACATGAAAAAGAAATTATTGCCTGCACTTATAGTAACCGGACTTATTATCCTCGTTGTAATAATAATGGGTATAACTGCTCTTATCAATAAATACACCCCTACGAAAAAGACAGAGGATCTTAAAGAGTATTTCAATATCTCTTCTGATGATGAGGCTGCTCTCATTGTAGATAATGAGCTATCCGATTACAAGGCTAAAATAATAGATAAAAAAATATACGTTGATTACAAATTTGTTCACGACTCATTAAATTCCAGATTTTACTGGGATGCAAATGAGAATGTGCTTCTTTACACAACCGCATCTGATATCATCTCAGCTGCGGCTGACAGCAATAGCTACAGTGTCACCAAGCAGACCAATGACTTTGGCTATCCGATTGTGAAAGCCACCTCTGACTCTGCGCTTATCGCTTTAGACTATGTAAAACAGTACTCCAATATCACCTTTAAGTCATATGATGACCCGGCACGCATCGTCATCACAAGCAAATGGGATGAAATAGACAGTGCCACTGTAAACAAGTCTACCCAGGTCCGCGTGAAGGGCGGCATAAAGAGCCCTATTCTAAAAGAGGTGAAAAAGGATGACAAGATTACTATTCTTGATTCCGGTGACAAATGGGATAAGGTTGCCACTGAGGATGGTGTTATTGGATATATAAAGAGCAAGGCTCTGTCCGAGAGCAAAAAAACTAAGCTTACAAATCCTGACTATGAGGAAGAGACCTTTACGCATATCAAGAAGGATAAGGATATCTGTCTTGCATGGAATCAGGTAACAAGCCAGTCAGCAAACAATAAAGTGCCCCAGGTAATTTCATCAACCAAGGGCATAAATGTAATGTCACCAACTTGGTTTCATTTAAATGACAACAACGGTAATCTGGCAGATATAGCAAGCAAGGATTATGTCAGCTACTGCCATTCCCAGGGCATCGAGGTATGGGGACTGTTCAGCAACTTTGAAAATACTGATGTAGATGCAGCATATGTGCTCACACATACATCCACGAGAACTACCCTGATCAATCAGATTATGTCGGCTGCATTTAACTATGAGCTTGATGGTGTAAATATTGACTTTGAAAATATCACAGAAGCAGCATATGGAGACTCTTACATCGAGTTTATCAGAGAGCTCGCCATAAAGTGTCACAATAACGGTATATCACTTTCAGTTGATGTCACAGTACCTGCCAGCTTCAACAAGTTCTTCAATCGCTCTGATATGGCAAACTTTGCCGATTATATTGTGATTATGGGATACGATGAACACTATAAGGGCTCTGATGCCGGCTCAGTTTCTTCCATTCCGTGGGTAACTGAGGGTGTTGAATCCACTCTGAAGGAGGTTCCCGCTGACCAGATTATTCTCGGCATGCCTTTTTATACCAGAATATGGGAGCTCACTCCAAAGGAGGACGATGATGCCGTAACCGATACCGAGGATCAGTCAAAGTACACCGTTGCCTCACAGGTATATAGTATGGACGCAGCTGCAGCACAGCTTGCCACAAACAATGCCACTGCTGCTCTTGATGAGAAATCCGGTCAGAACTACGCTGAGTGGTCTGCATCCAACAAGCTGTACAAGGTATGGCTCGAGGACAGTACATCTTTAGAGAAAAGGCTCAAGCTCGTCGACGACAATAAGCTCGCCGGTGCAGCATTCTGGAAGCTTGGCTTTGAGAATTCATCTGTCTGGGATACTGTTATCAAATATCTGAACTGATTGCTTAAGGCTTACTGAAAGAGGCCGTACCTTTACAGCTACAGTCTAACTCAGTACCTTTTATAGGTTATAAATGATATCAGCCAATCATATAATATACAAACACACCCGATGCCTTCTATGTGCATCGGGTTTTTTATAGGTATCTTATATGAAAAAATATATGTACATTATTAAGAAAAACAAATACTGTCTTATTTTAGCTCTCTTTATTCTGTCCTTCTACCTCGGAAGAGGTGTCTGTGCTCTTGCAAAAAATACCGGCAAAAACACTAATTCCACCGTTATTGTAATTGACCCGGGGCATGGAGGTTGTAGATAACGCAAGTGATGAAAACAACGAAAATATAAGAAAAAGAAGAAATTTAAGAGAGAACAGACAAGCAATGTGAAAGCACGCGTTGCCGTATAATTTCTTAATAATCAGACAAAGGCGACTCAGGTATCGCAGTATGAGCTTGTTCTACATAGGGGTAGCAGCTGGAGGATTCTAATATAAAAAGAGAGCAAGCATAACGTTTACTCTCTTCTGTATTTAAGTTATTTTACATGTCCGCTAAATGAGTATCCATTTCCTTCAAAAACAATATAAAACTCAGTATCGCTTTTAATATTAGAAAACTCAAAAGAACCAGTTTTACCAGCACTAATTTTTGTAGAGCCATAAGTCTTAGTAAGCCTTTTAGCTGTCACAGTAATTGGATTATCTCCGGTGTTCTCTACATAAACCTTATAACTCGTTTTTCCTGTAAACTTATAATTAGTATACAAGTTTTGATAATGAGAGGAACCAGCAAAATCGTATTGCCCTTTACTCTTGATGTTCCATACCTTACTAGGTCTTGATGTACCTCTTGTTTCAATAGTTTCTTCTGGAGAAACATAAGAAACTCCAACATTTGGTGTAACGGTTACCTCATTACTTCCATCTTTAACTGACTGAGCATGAACAACAGTTGTCGACATCATTGTGAAAATCATAGACACTGCCAATAAAGAAGCGAAAATATTTTTTTTGGATATCTTACACATGAAATTTCTCCTTTCACCTTGTTTTTTTGATTAATTTGTAATATCATATTTTTAAAATAAAATCAAGGAGTATTGTTAATGAATATATTTCAGTTAAAAATAATAGCTATGATTGCTATGTTTTTAGACCATATAGCTTATTTCTTTCCTGATTTGCCAATGTCTTTGCCGTTACATTGGATAGGACGAATCGCTGCACCTATTTTTATTTTTGGTGTTGTTAATGGCGTAAAGTATACTAGTTCTAAGCGGATGTATATATTGAGGCTATATTTAGCAAGTATTGTGATGGCTGTTATTCAAATGAGTACACAAATTGAATTAAATTTCTTTAGAACATTATTTATCGTTGCATGCATATGTGAAATCTTAGAAATAAGAAAAAACCAAAAGGCTGTTTCCTGGATAAAAGTACTAAGTTTATATATTGCTTATCAAGTTATTGTATGTATAGTATGTGGTTATCTGAGTTCAATTAGTAATATGTATACGGAAACAATATGCTTCTATTTGATACCAGCTCTTTTGGGAAGTGTGTTTACAACGGAAGGGGGACTTATTTTTGTTGTTTTAGGAATTATAATGTATTTAGCTTATGACAACAAGAAAAGACTTATTCTGTCGTATATGATATTTGTTGTTGTGTATATGTTTTTTATGTCCACTAATATTGTTCCCATTATTTTATGGAAAATCAAGGAATTAATTCCGATAATAGGAACAGGGCTTTCCCATGGTATGGAATATCTATTGTCTATAATAGGTGGAATTTCTCCTATGGATGTAGGAGGGAATATATTTACAATTCAGTATCAGTGGATTATGGTTCTTGCTCTTCCGCTAATACTATCATACAATCATCAACGAGGAAAAAAGTGTAAATATCTCTTTTATATTTTCTATCCCATACATATAATATTGCTTTGGCTGTTATCGAATTTTGTTTTTGTTTAAAACAGTGGAACAAGGAACATATTTATTACATTGAAACATCCAAACCAAAAATGGAGTGATGAATGTGCCTTTAAGCTTTAAGTACAATTCGATATATTCAAATCTGATTTAACAGCATACTATCTACAATTAAATACACTATCCCAGTAGCTCGCACAAAATTCATGTTTTGTGCGGGCTTTTTTGTATCCGAAAATTTTTTCAAATCTTTTCAAATTCCTGCAACAAATCACACCTTTCCGTACCGATATGGTGCAGTTCTGCCCACAAGAATGGGAATAGTTGAGATACTAACAAAGCTTTCCAATACCATCTGTTTGCTTCTGTAACATTGTGAAAAATACGCATATTGGATAAGCCTATGTGCGTATGTTGAGAATAGATAGTTGATTAAGGGAGCTGATACATTGACTAAAAAAAAACCTGCACAATATATTGTAGAACGAGAATTTTTATGTAAATTTTCTGTAGAAGAATTACTTATCCGTATCGTGAAATCTCATATTAAAAACGCATATCAAGAGGGGAAAACCTTTGAAAATCATGGAAAGAAGCCGTACTTTATTGTATGATATTATTATAGGTACGGCAGTTGAATAGGTGGAAAAATGATTTATCAAAAAGGTTCAAGCTTATTTAACGTAGCTATTTATATCAGATTATCACGAGAGGACGGAGATAAGGAAGAAAGCGATAGTGTAGGAAATCAGAGAAAACTTTTAACAGAATATGTGAATAAGCATGATGACTTTATCTTATATGATGTTTATATTGATGACGGTTTTACGGGAACGAATTTCGATAGACCAGACTTTCATAGAATGATTGCTGACATTGAAGATAACAAGGTAAATTGTGTTGTTGTAAAAGACCTTTCCCGTTTTGGACGAGATTACATTGATACGGGGCGATATTTGGAAAGAATATTTCCAGAGCTTAATGTTCGTTTTATTTCTGTAACAGATAATATTGATAGTATGAAGCAGGCATACGATATGTTACTTCCTATTAAAAATATATTTAACGAACAGTATGCCAGAGATATTTCTAATAAAGTTCAAGCGACTGTAAAATCTTAAAAAATGTCGTCAGCGTGGTATTGTCAGGATTGTTTTCGAAATTGGAAATTGTCGCCTGCTTAATACCGATTTTTTTCGCCAGCTCGCTCTGCGTCCAGCCATTTTGCTGACGAACCAGTTTCATTGCATTCGCTAATTGCGTTGGGCTATAGATCTTCTGAAAGCTCATCATGTCATACGTCCACAGCATATTTATCCGCTCAAGGGGATATTATCAGTTTTATCCTTTAGTGAGGATAAAGTCAATCTGGAAACACATCTTATCCGCTCTACGGGATAAACGCTGCGATATCCGCGATCGCGGATAAAAAGGAGGATTTAAAAGTCGTTTGAAGTCGGCAATATTAAGCCGCATGCATCTTCGACATGCGGCTTATACGGTTTACCAGCTATATTTCACACCCAGCATGCCCTGAGTATCGCTATAGCCTTTATCACCTAGTTGCACACCGACATTCCCCCACAGGCTAAGGTTGTTATTTACTTTCGCCTCAACCCCGGTACGTACTTCACCGAGATTACGCGCACCATCACGGCTTACGGTTTGACCATTCATCTTCACGGCGTAGACTTTGCTGTTGTTGATCCAGTTCGCTTCAATGTAAGGCTGGAACTCACGCTGTTTACCATTGTCACGCTGG
>ENA-OPBW01001656-OPBW01001656.1-human-gut-metagenome-genome-assembly--contig:-NODE-1656-length-10986-cov-3.424664_pt1 | contig 10986 bp, 20 predicted proteins | sample MGYA00241070_ERZ501456 | MGnify/ENA primary metagenome ERZ501456 (study PRJEB25962, sample SAMEA2042624) | human gut metagenome | biome: human gut; feature: human-associated habitat; material: faeces...
CATTCGATACTGACACGGAGGTGTTTTACTATGGCAACATGGAACGGCGTCATCACCAACGCCGGCAACAGCCTGCTCAATGAGTGGGTGAATGAAAAGGCCCTGAACTTCGACAGCGCAGCTGCGGGGCAGGGCACCGTCGCGGCGGCGGCAATGATGGCACAGACCGCCCTCGTCAATGAAAAGCAGACCGCGAGCCTGCTGGGCGGCGAGAGGGTATCTTCCGGCATTCGCCTGAAGCTCCGCATCGCTGCGCCGAATACGGCCTATACGCTGAATCAGTTCCGCGTATCTGCCAGCGTGGACGGAGGAGCGTCCGCCATGATCGCCTTGTTCCAGCTGGAGCAGGGCGTTCCCATTCCCAGCAAGACAGAATCGCCGGATTTCGTCTACACCTTTTACGCGCTGATCTCCTGCTCGAATACCGGCACATGGAGGGTGACGGTCGACACCAGCGCCTGCGTCACACAGGGCGATATGTCCGCCGCCATCGCTGAGGCGGTAAAGACCAAGCAGGACAAGATCATGGTCAAGGGTCTGCTGCTGGGCGACGGGAACGGGAATATCTCTGCGGCAGTCGCCGGAAAGGACTACGGTTATCCACTTGCAACAGGCTCAGGAGCGCCGACAGACACGACCGAGGGTACCGCAGGGCAGCACTACTATGACAGCGCTACGGGCAAGGAATACGTCTGCAACGGCAAGGACAGCAGCGGCAAGTATCAGTGGAAGCTGTCCGGCGCCAGCGACGCGGCCGATCTGACCTATAACGGTGAATCGCTCGACACCTTCCTTGATGGCGTTTCCGTCGACCTCGACACGCTCTCCAAGGGGCTGGACGGAAGTAAGCCACTCACCGGCAAGACCGATCCGACCTCCAGCACGAAGGGCTCGGTCGGCCAGTCGTATCTGAACACAGACACCATGCAGACCTTCTACTGCACGGCAGCCAACGATCAGACCGGCGTATATACATGGGAAAAGCCCAAGGGTGGCGGCGTGGCTCCACAGCTGGAGGTCTCTGTTGCCACCGGATCGGCTATCACCTGTACGAACGGCGAGACTACGCTGACTGGCACCAGCGTCGGCGGTAAATGCGTTTTTGATCTCCCTGGCTACGGTACATGGTCGCTGTATGCCACGCTGAACGGGCAGACCACCGCCACCGAGACTGTGGTCGTGGATCAGGTCAAGCAGTACGCGGTGACGCTGAGTTACTTCGCGGCTACGCTGACCGTAACGGCGGAATCCGGCGCAGTCGTGACCGCCGCGCTTGGCACGAAGCAGTATACCGGCACCTGCGGCAGCAACGGCAAGTGTGCGCTGACCGTCAACTATGCCGGCACCTATTCCGTGACGGCCACCAAGAGCGGGGTATCCTCGTCCACGGCGTCTGCGTCGGTGTCGACCTCCGGCGGCAGTTACACCGCAACGGTGAAGTTCTGCACCCTCACCGTCACCATCGACAGCGGCTCTACGGTCAAGGCGGTCAACGGCTCCACCACGCTCACGGCCACCAGCAACGGAACGGCAAAGTTCTACCTGCCGAACACCGGCACGTGGAGCGTCACCGCCACCAAGAACGGCGAGACGGCCACCGGCAGCGTAGCTTGCAGCTCCTACACCGGCTATACGCTGGAGCTGTCCTATGTCAAGGTCTTCGGTGTCTGCTGGAATTACAGTGCGCAGTCGACGGCTCTGACGCGGCTGAAGAAGGCCACCGATCCGAACGGACTGGTCAATGTCGACATCACCACGAATCCCGCGCCTGCGGTCGGTACCGGCGCCGGCAGCTCTCCCTTCGACAGCTATCTCCCGTGGAGCGGCATGGACGAGTACAACATCGTCAACAATGCCGTAAGCTACAAGAAGGGGCAGAGCGGCTTCTCTCGAAGCAGCTACGATACCGTTGTCTTTATCCCCGAGTATTACTTCCGTATTATCGACGATGCCGCCAACAAGAAACGGTACTTCTACATCGCGGATAAGGCCAAGAGCGGCTTCACCAAGCACCCCGGCTCCGGCAAGTATGTCGGCCGCTACAACACGATCTCCGGCCATTATTCCAAGACCGGCGCTGCGCCGCTGGTCAACCTGACCCGCGCATCGGCTCGTTCCGGTGCCAGAGGAAAGGGTAGTAAGTGGAGCGAGTATGACTTCGCGTCTTGGTGCGCGGTCTGGCTGCTCTATTTGGTGGAGTTTTCCGACTGGGACAGCCAGAGCAAAATCGGGCGCGGCTATGTCGACGGCAACAGCTCTGCCATTTCTTCCGGCGGCACGGACAGCATGACTTACCATACCGGACGCGCAGCTGGGACGGACGGAAAGACCGCCGTCCAGTACCGGCACATCGAGAATCCCTACGGCAATGTCTTCGAGTGGATCGACGGCATCAACTTCTCTGATGGTACCGTTTATGTCTGCCTGAACCCTGCGAGCTATGCAGATGACACCGCAAACAATTACACGAACATTGGCACTAAAATCCAAAACAACGGCTACATTAGCGCCATCGGCGTAGCGGCTGCCATGCCCTGGGCGTTCTATCCCACGGCGGTCGGCGGCAGCGAGACGACCTATATTCCGGACTACGCCTACTACAACTCTGGCTGGCGTGTCCTCCACGTCGGTGGCAACTGGAACAACGGCGGCAATGCCGGCCTTTTCTACTTCAACGCGAACAACTCGTCTTCCGACACGAACTCCAACGTCGGCGCGCGACTACTTGTTTTTCTTTTTGACTGGCGCGGGCTTTCCCTCACCGCTTGGTGAAAATATTGCCGCATAGGACGGGGTTTAGTAGGCTTCGGCTCGAACAATCTCGCAGGCAAACAAGGACGGAGGGAAAATCCTATGCCGAAACGAGTCGGCTATCTCTACGACAAGATGGTTGACCGGGACTTTATCCGCAGCGTCATACAGGAGGCGGCTAAGGGACGTCGGAACAGGCGAGACATCGCCCGCGTACTGGCGGACCTTGACGGATACGTCGAAAAGACCTACGAGCTTGTTGCAACGGAGAGCTTTGTGCCATCCGCGCCGAAAGTGCGTGAGATCTACGACGAGAGCAGCGAGAAGTTCCGAAAGATCAAGATGGTCCCGTTCTGGCCGGACGGCGTGATCCAGTGGATGCTGGTGACGGCCATGAAACCGGTGCTTATGCGCGGGATGCACCCGTGGTCCTGCGCGTCGATTCCCGGACGTGGTGGAAAGCGAATCCACAAGAAGATCCGCGGCGCGCTCCGCAACGACCCGAAGGGGACGAAGTACGCCGCGGAGCTGGACGTCGCACAGTATTACCCCAGCATCTCCGGCAAGCGGCTGATCTGGGCGCTGGCGCGGAAGATCAAGGACAAGCGCTTTCTGCGGATGGTCTATTCCATCATCGAATCCTGCGGCGGCGGGCTGGCTATCGGGTATTACATCTGCCAATGGCTGGCGAACTTTTATCTGGAGCCTCTGGACCAGTACATCATGACGCTGCCGGGCGTGAAGTATATGACCCGCTACATGGACAACATCACCCTGCTCGGGCCGAATAAGAAGCAGCTGCACAAGGCACGGAAGCTGATCGCCGCATTCATGCAGCAGCGGCTCGGCCTGTCCATGAAAGCAAACTGGCAGATCTATCCCACGGCAAAGCGCATGGTGAGCGCGGTCGGCTACCGCTTTTCCCGCACTCATGTCATTCTGCGCAAGCGGAATTTCCTGCGCTTCACCCGGCAATGCCGCCGCGTCAAAAAGCGGCTTGACGCCGGAAAGCCTATCATGTTCGCCCAGGCCTCCGGGCTACTGAGCCGCGCCGGGCAACTGAAGCACTGCAATAGCCATACAATTCGGGTGAAGTACATTGACCCGATTGGAGTAAAACATCTGAAGGAGGTCGTGCGAAATGAGAGTAAGAGGCGACAACGCGCCCAGCAACGCATTCTCGCTGGAGGAGCAGCCTAATAAGCCGGGGGTAGCCCTGGTACGCTTCTATGAGAACGCCGAGCCGTTTGAGGAAAAGCGGGACGAGCTGACCATCAGCGGGTGGGTGTACGACGAATATCACCTGGAGCTGAATATGTACGACGGCCTGAGTGAAGACATTCTCGGCAACTATGCCGGTTATCTGGCGCAAGCCAAGCTGCATGAGGCGGAGGGTAAGACGATCCCCTCCCTGCAGCAGCAGGTAGCCGACCTGGAGACCGACAAGGCGGCATTGACGGAAAAGGTGACGAGCCTTGAGGGGCAGGTCACCGATACGCAGATGGCGCTATGCGATGTCTACGAACAGATCGTCGCCGTGACATCTACAACAGGAGGCGAGTAACCGATGGCGAGCAATTACATGGTGAAGGTCTACGCAGATCTGATCCGCAAAGGGAAAAAGACGATTGAGGAAGTTCCCGACCCGCTGCAAGCAGCCGTCCGGGAAATCCTCGAAAATAGCAAGAATGGAGCTGAGGGCTTATGAAAAGCCTTCGGCTCCTTCTTTTATACATTCTGATGGGAAAGGAGGTAGCAGTTATGGCAGTTGTCTACGCGACCCTGATCGTTAAGGGCAAGAAGACCATCGACCAGGTTCCGAGCCTGATTCGGAAGCAGGTCGAGGAGATCCTGGCAGATCTCGAAGTCACCGTCTGACCACGGCATTGATACGGAGGGCAGCTCCTTTGCGGGGGCTGCCCTTCTTATCACGCGCAGAGGAGGATTGAGAGATGACGCTCAAGGAGATTTTGTTTGGTGGGGGAAGTGCGCTGTTTGTGCTGCTGACGCTGCTCCAGCTCGCCCCCATCAAAATCAATCCGTGGTCTGCAATAGCAAAGGCTTTCGGGCGCGCTATCAACAGCGAGGTCTTGGAGAAGGTCGGAAAGCTCGAAAGCGAGCTGCAGTGCGTTCGGTCTGGCATGGCCGAGGAAAAGGCCGTCAACTGCCGGGCGCGCATTCTACGCTTCGGCGATGAATGTCTCCACGGCGAGCGCCACACCAAAGATCATTTCGACCAACGCTCCGGGACATCGCCGCCTACGAACGATACTGCGAGGATCACCCGGAGTTCGAAAACAATGTAACAGAGCTGACCAGTGACCGGATCAAGACGATATATCGCCGGTGCTTGGACAGCAACGACTTTTTGCAGTAAGGAGGACGCACAATGAACGTGCTGGATATGACGATCATCCGCCTGGCCGCAGGGCTTGTGCTGCTGATCGCCGCGAACATTGCCCTCGGTTCCATCAATGCCATCATTGATGGGGAATGGGATCAGACGAAGTTCCGCAACGGCTGCATCAAGAGTGCAGTTGTGGCAGCGGCGCTGGTCGCGGTCTACTTCGCCGGGTACCTTAACCCCGATCTGATGGTGGTGGAGGTCGATGGGCAGACCGTAAACCTGATGACAGCGGTATCGCTGGCTATGCTGGCAGCCTTTACCGCCTATGCCGTTGATGTACTGAAAAAGCTGAAAGATATGCTCTCTACCGCGACACCCGGGGCGGACGCGGCGCCTGCTGCGCTGCCTTCCGGTGAGGGCGAGGAAACCCCTGCCGTCCCCAAGGAGGAATGACCTATGAACGCTATTGACCGTGTTCTTGCCACTGCCCGCAGCGAGATTGGCTACATCGAAAAGGCCACCAACTCGCAGCTGGAGGATAAGACGGCAAACCCCGGGAGCAACAACTGGAACAAGTTTGCCGCTTTCCTGGATGGCCTCGGCGTAGTCTACAACGGTGCCAAGAACGGCTATGCCTGGTGCGACTGCTTTGCGGACTACTGCTATATCTACACGCTGGGCCTTTCAATCGGTATGGCTATGACCTATCAGCCGGAGAAGAGCCTCGGTGCAGGCTGCACCTACTCCATGCGTTATTACAAAAACGCCGGAGCATTTTTCAAGGCCCCGCAGCGCGGCGATCAGATATTTTTCACCAACGATGGCGGCGATACCTCGTATCATACCGGCATCGTGGAGAAGGTGACTGCCGACAGGGTCTATACGATCGAGGGCAACACTTCCAGCGCCGCAGGCGTCGTTCCGAACGGCGGTTGTGTCCGCGACAAGAGCTACCCTCGCAACGCAAAGTACATCGCTGGTTACGGCCGGCCGAATTGGGATCTCGTCAAGGAGGAAGAAAGTATGCCCGAGATGACACAGGATAAGTTCAACGAAATGTTCAAGGTTGCTATGGCCGCCTACCGCGCCGAGCTTCAGGATAACGACTGCGGCAATTTCAGCGCGGATGGCCGGAAGTTCGTCACCGAGAGCGGCCTGCTGGTTGGCGGCAACACGCTTCCGAACGGTGAAGCCAATTTCATGTGGCAGGATTTCCTGACCCGTGAGCAGTTTGCAACGGTGCTCTACCGCTTCGCCCAGAAGTTTGGGCTGAGCTGATGGCAAGGCACAAGCGCAGAGCCGCGAAGAAGCGCAAGGTCGAGTGGAGCAAGGTCGTGTGCCTGCTGGCAATGCTGGCCGGTCTGCTGATCGTTCAGGAATGCCTGTTCCTCATGTATCTGTGCATCAAGAGCGGCTACACCGCCGCCGCTGCGTGGCTGACTGCGGCCACCGGCGTCGGTGAGGCCATCATCATCGCCGGAGCGAACGGCTACCTGTCCCTTGCGAAATCCGACCACAAGCGCGGCGGGATCACCTTTGAAGCGGCCAAGGCAAAGAACTTCCAGACCGACATGGAGGACGACGGCAGCATTGACAGCCCCGCCATCTGAATACCGCCCAGCGCAAATGAAAGCCCCCTCGCAGGATTTTACCGTCCTGTTGAGGGGGCTTTTTCTGTTTTCCGGCGCTTTCGCGCTTACGGGGCTCTGTGTCGCTTTTCACGGCTTAGGTGTGCGTCTACCCTCCCGCGATGTAAATGGCGTGTTGCAACTCGCCTACAGCGTCGAGAGAGGTGCTTGCGCGTGGCCGCCGCGCTTTCCTTTCAAAAATCCCATGTGTCCCGTGCTGGAACAAACTCAATGATCGTTCCCTCAGGCACGGGGTCGCAGGGCTCGCCGTCAAAGGTGTTGCCCTGCTTCGTGCAGATGTCGGCCGGTCTGCTCCGGCGCGGGTCGACATCGACATAGAGCCGACCGTCGCACTCGTAGACGGGGCGATCCCAGCTGTCACGGCCTCTGAATTCCAGCCGCAACACTGGCGCGGCGCAGAACTCCTCGTAGCTCATGTGGCCCTCCGCTTTCATCGCGGCACTGGCAGCAGCCAGCTCCTCGGGCGTCCAAGATTTACTCATATCAGCACCCCTCGTATTTCCGTTCGATGCTGCGCATCAGATTCAAGACATCCTGTGCGAAGGGATATTCGCCTGTGTTGTCCCGCACGACCTCTGATAGAAAGCTTCGCAGTTCCCGCCAGCACTCTGTGTAGAACATCAGCTCGTCGTCACGCTTCACACTCACTGCCTCCTTCCTCCATGCGCCAGTTTTCTGGCGCGGCGACGATAGCCCATGCGGTCAGCGGAGTTATGCTGTCCATCATGTCCTCCAAGGCCTCCTGCATTCCGCAAGCATCACAGATATAGACCGTTGCCCTTCGGCTTAGAGCGTTGCGTGTGACACTCTCCGCATCCATCGCCATCTTCCCGCAGCGGGGGCACTTGACGATCCCGGGCGCGGACAGCTTCCAGTGCGCGCTGCGGCGCGCGTGCTTTCTCGCCTTGGAGATCTTTCCCTTCGGAGTGGCCATTGTTACACCTCCTCATCGCTTTGAATCATTGCCTTCAATGCCGAAAAGGGGAATGTAACCTCTCCGGCGGAGCGGTCGGCCTCCGAACGCCCCGAAGATGGCGCGTCGGGAGCCGAAACGCCTCTGGCCGTTGTCACGATTGCGATAAGTGACCGTCCAAGACCTGTTCTCCATGGCGTACCTCACTTTCTGTTGTGCAGGTCTTCGATCTCGTCGAGGGTTGCCAGTTTGACATCGAGGGTATCAATGACTTCCTGGCAATGCCCGGCAATATCGAGGGCCTGACCCTCAAGCGCCTTTTCCTGCATCTCGCGGTGCTTCTCCTTGTCGGCTTGAATGCCCTTGCGTGCCCAGCCGAGAATTTCAAGATAAGTCATAGCCATTTCCTTTCTCCCCGTCGCGCCGATAGGCCAGCTTTGATTTACAGCTTGCAGAGGTCTTTGAAGTCATTGGCAATATTTTCGATGACCTGGGCGGCGCTGTAGTAACGGGTCGGGTTGTCCTGCTTGGCAGCGTCCACGAGCATCGAAAGAAATTCTTCCGCGTCCATGCGGTCGATGATGATTTTGTCGTTCATGATGGCTCCTTTCACTCAATGGCAGCTTCGATGCTGCTGATGACTTCCTCCAGGTTATCCACGGCTTCGGAAAGGTTGTCGCAGGCCTCGTCTGCCTTTTCGTATCGTTCGCTCTCCTGCATATTCTCAGGGATATTGTCGCGGTACTCTTCCTCCTCAGCCTGGAGGTCTTCGAGGCTGCCTTTCAGTTCCTCCAGCTGGTCGATGATGCTTTGCAAATTTTTGCGGCGGATCTTGTTCATGGTTAGTCCTCCTCCCCATAGTCTTCTTCAAAGCGGCCCTCGGTAATGCCGCCGTAGGTGTAGCCGTTGTCAAAACTCAGATAGACCGGCGTATCTTCATCGTACTGGGCGAGGAAGTTAATCAGCTCGCCGGCCGTCATCGTTCTGCGGATCTGGTCGATGCCGTAACCTTCGCGGAAAGTAGAACAAATCAGCTTTTTCATTGTCGGCGCTCCTTTCTCAAAATCTGAATACCAGCCCTTTGACCTCGCGGCGGCCTGATGGATCGTGCAGCGGATCGCGGGTAACAGTTCCGACGCCCTCCAGATACGCACCCTCGGCTACCAAGGCGTGGACACTTTCCATGAGCGCGGTTGACTGATCTGTGACGATAATCTCGTCAATATCAGCTGCGGTTAATGCAGTAACGAATTCTTTCATCACGCCGTCCTTAATCTGACTGCCCCATGGAAGCGCTCTGACCTCAAACATATCGGCTCGGTCTTCCGTGCTCTGCTCCCAGCTCCGGTATGCGTAAACCTGTCCGCGAGTGGGGTTCTTCTCCGTGTCGCGGAGCTTTTCAAAGTATTCCTTTACAGTATCTCTGTTGAGCATATCCAAAATCTCCTGCCTGATTTCATCGGTGATATTGATCTTCATCGTTGTTGCCTTTCTGCCCTCGTGACCTCCGGGGCGGGCGATAGTTTAGCAGCAGTAGAAGCGGAGTTCGCCGTTGACCAGCTCATACATGAAGCAGGCGCAGTCAAAGCGGACATAGTTCCAATCGGTGGCCTCGTACACGGGCGCGCGGTCGAAAGTGCCAGACTTGCGAAGCTGGCGGTGCTTGTTGACCTCGTAGGTGTTGACCTCGTGCAGAATGCGGATCTTCTCGGAATCGAAGCCGCACTCGTCAGCGATAAACGCCTTGGCCTCCTCGTCGGTCATCGCCTTGCCGTATTTGGCAAGCTCCTCGTAACGCTTCTGCTCCATGTTCGTGCCGGCACCATCGCTGGGCTTCCATTCAAGCTCACGGTCCAGCTCAGCGGTCAGCTCGTCGATCCGCTTTTCACGGTCGGCCATATCCTTCTTGTACTGCCGCTCGCTCTCCAGCAGCAGGCTGTTCAGTCGGTCGATCTCGGCGGCTCTGGCCTTGCAGAGCTTCCGCGCCCCGCCGTCCTTGACGAAAGCCTTACAAAAGGCGTCCTTGTCACCGTCGAAGTCGTAATAGGCTTCTTCGATCTTGGCGTACTCTTTGGCGGTCGGCTCGAAGCCGGTGCGGTCGATAAACTCGGACATCATCATTTTGCGTTCCTCCTTGTATTTTCACACTCGGTGCTTTATACTGAGGGGGAGAGGAGCTTTCCCGCTCCCCCTCGCGCCGGGGTTAGGTCTCTTGGCGTTCGCCCTGCTGGGGCTTGCTGTTAGGTTTGATGGTGATTGTAATCCGGTCGGCTAAATCGGGGTTATCAGCCAGCAACCTCAGAAGCTCTTGCAGGGCTTCTTTTTTTGCTTTGTCCATCGGCCTGTCCTCCTTTCCGGAGAGGTTTGTTCCTCTCCCTTACAAGAACTATATTACACTAATTCGTGTCACTTGTCAATGGTTATTTTACATTTTTTCGTGGAAATCGTAAAAAAGTTTTTGACAAGCGACACATTTTAGTGTATAGTACGAGTGAGGAGGTGAGAGCATGGGACTCTCTGTTGCTGAAAAGATTCGCCTGATCATGAAAAGGCAGAAAATAACTATGGGCGATCTGGCTGAGGCGTCGGGGCAGACGCGGCAAAACCTGTCCAACAAAATGACGCGCGGGAACTTTACAGAAAAAGACATCACGGAGTTGGCGGCTGCGCTCGGCTGCACAGTCGAAATCCGTTTTGTCACACAGGACGGCGAGGAGATATAAGAAAAGGCCCCGGGCGAATGAACGCCCGAGGCCTCGGAGCAGGCTTAACGCTTGCTATGTATATCCGCGCCGGTGCGCGTCTTGACTCTGGTCTCCCTGTTTTCCTCTCGGATCATCAGGTCTGACAGCTCGCACCCCAGCGCCTCACAAATAAGATCCAGATGCTCCAGGTTTACCCTTTCTGCGATCTCATGGTACAGGTCATTGATCGTCGAAGGTCGAATGCCTGTTGCCCTTGCAAGGTCAGCTTGTGACCACCTCCGCTCGCCAAGCCGGGTGGACAGTAAAATCCTAATCATAGCCATGCTCCTTTACGGTAGATTCTAACAACGATTTTAGAATCTCGCTGGATTTTGGTAGATTATAACGAAATCCGTTATGGCTATGAAAAAACACAAAGAGGCTACCGCGCAGGAACAATCCTGTGCAGTAGCCTCTTTTTTATTCTTCCGCGTCGAGCGGACAGACCAAAACGAAGACTCCGCCGACCATATAGATTGCAGAGATAGGAGCAGAGCCAGGCGACCTCTCGGTTCGTCTGGCTCTGCTTTGGTGGGGGAAGGTGGATTCGAACCACCGAAGTCAGTGACAACAGATTTACAG
>ENA-OPBW01001662-OPBW01001662.1-human-gut-metagenome-genome-assembly--contig:-NODE-1662-length-10936-cov-10.510707_pt1 | contig 10936 bp, 10 predicted proteins | sample MGYA00241070_ERZ501456 | MGnify/ENA primary metagenome ERZ501456 (study PRJEB25962, sample SAMEA2042624) | human gut metagenome | biome: human gut; feature: human-associated habitat; material: faeces...
CTCTTCACATTTTTTACGATATTGCCGCTGCAAAGGACAACGAGACGCTCGGGCATTGCTCCCAGGGTCTGCCTCGCGACGGCGGCGGCATAAGCTATGGCGATGGGCTCCGTGCAGCCGGTGGCGTAGATAAGCTCGCCGCGGAGTATCTCTCTATAAGTGTCAAAAAACTCCATAAGCACCCCCAAAAACTCATTGATATAATACAAGTATAAAGATAAAGCCCGGCCCCGTCAACGCAAGGAGGCAGGATTTGACGATTTTTAATATACCGGGAGGGGGTAAGCTGTGTAAAGTAACGGCGGTGGGGAAGAAGGTTTGAATATGGGACCCGGCGGCCTCAGCACTCTATGGCGACCTTCACCACGCTGTCGCGGCGGTTTTCAAAGAGCTCGTAGGCGGCCTCGATCTCGCGCAGGGGGTAGCTGTGCGTTATGAGGGGCGTCGTATCGAGCAGGCCCCGGGCAATGAGTTCCAGCGTCTCGGCGCAGCGGCAGCCGTCCACGCCGCCGGTCTTGAAGGTGAGGTTCTTGCCGTACATGTCCGGCAGGGGCAGGGTCTGCGGCCCATCGTAGAGGGCCACGACGGTGACGACGGCGTTGGGCCGCGCGCAGTCCCAGGCCAGGCGGAAGCTCTCGGGCGTGCCCGCCACCTCCAGTACGGCATCCGCCCCTCCGTGGGCGCTGTGGGCGAGCACGAAGTCCCGCAGACCCTCAGGCCCCGTCACCAGCACCTCCGGCCAGTGCCGGCGCACGAAGTCCCGCCTGCCCGCGTCCGCCTCGCAGACGATGACGCGGCCCGGCGACTTTAGCAGCACGCACTGGAGCGTACACAGCCCCGTCGGCCCCGCGCCGATGATGAGCGCCGTGTCCCCGGGGCTTATCTCCGCGATGTCCGCGGCCCAGTAGCCCGTCGCCAGCAGGTCGCCCACGAAGAGCGCCTGCCTGTCCGAGACGCCCTCTGGTATGCGGTCGAGCCCCTGGTCCGCGTGCGGCACGCGCACGTATTCGGCCTGCCCGCCGTCTATGCGGCAGCCGAGCGCCCAGCCGCCGTCCTTATCCGTGCAGTTGTTCACCCAGCCCCTTTTGCAGAAGAAGCACTCCCCGCAGAAGGTCTCGACGTTCACCGTCACCCTGTCGCCGGGACGGACGGAGCGCACCGCGGGGCCGACTGCCTCCACGACGCCCACCATCTCGTGCCCGACGGTTATGCCGGGCACGGCGCGGGGTACGGAGCCGTGCTTTATGTGCAGGTCGCTCGTGCAGATGCTCGCGAGAGTCACCTTTACGATGGCGTCCCGTTCGTCCAGCAGCACGGGCTTGGGCTTTTCGAGCAGCGCGAATTTCCCGCGCTCGACGTATGTGTAGGCCAGCATGGCGTATCCCTCCGAAAAAGTTTTCACCGCAAGTTTACCACTTCCGCCGCCCGGCGGCAAGCGGCGTCACCAGCAGCGCTTGCAGGCCTCGTAGCCTTGGGAGATGGCGTAGTCGAGCGTGACCTGCCACGAGGTCTTGGTATTGCCGCAGTCGGGGATGCAGTGGTACTTTGAGCCGGTGCTGGTTATCCAGACCATGACGCCGCTGCCTGAGCCGCCGCCGTCCGCGCCGACCGCGGCGTCCGCGGAGCCGCCTGGCGACGCCCCGCCGGATGTGCTGGAAGAAGAGCCCGAGGCCGAGCCGTCACCGGATGCTTCGGCCGTGCCGCCGCCCGATGAAGTCCCGCCGGTCTGAGCCTGCCCGGAGCCGTTTCCCGACGCAGCCTGGGACGGCGAGGGCGTCGGCGCTGGGGTGGGAGCAGGCGTGGGCGACGGAGTGGGCGCGGGTGTTGGTGATGGAGTGGGCGTCGGAGCAGGAGTGGGCGCAGACGTCGGAGCGGGCTCCGATACGGCCTCGGACGTGGGCTGGACGAGCGGCTGCGCACTCTCGGCCGGGTTTTTCGACTCGTCCATGGCATTGCCTACGGCGCCGATGACGAGCAGCGCTATTATGAGCCAGAACCACCATTTTTGGTAAAATTTCTTTTTCATTCCATTCTCCCCTTTGACTGCCATTTTACCATCTGACTTCCAGCTGTCAACAGCCGCTGCGGAAAGGTTTGAAAGCGGCGGCGCGGCGTGTTATGATGTGGGCAGGGAAACGCAAAATTACGCACAGGAGGGCTGCCCATGTACGATTTCGACGAGATAATAGACCGCCGCCGCACCAACGCCATGAACACCGACGGCTTCCGCGACTACATCTTCCACGCGGACGAGAGCATGGTGTTCCCGTACAAGGACGAGGAGTTCATCCGCATGTGGGTCGCGGACATGGAGTTCGCCACGCCGGACGTCGTCATAGACGGCATCCGCGAGCGGCTGGACAAGCGCATCTTCGGCTATACCCGCGTCTTTGAGAAAAGCTATTTTGACGCCTTCGCCGCCTGGTGCCGCCGCCGTTACGGCTGGGAGTTCGGGAGGGAGGAGCTCGTCATGTCCAACGGCGTCATCCCCGCGCTCTTCGAGCTCGTGGAGTACATCTGCGCCCCGGACGAGAAGGTGCTGTTCCTCACCCCGTCCTACGCCTATTTCAAATATGCCGCCGACCACAGCGCGCGGGAGTATGTCTGCTCCGACCTCGTGAACACGGATGGGTACTACAGCATCGACTGGGACGACTTCGAGCGCAAGTGCGCCGACGAAAAGACCAGGCTCTTCATCCACTGCAACCCCCACAACCCCAGCGGCCGCGTCTGGAGCCCGGAGGAGCTCGAGCGCCTCGCGGATATACTCGAACGGCACGATATGTGGGTCATCTCGGACGAGATACACTGCGATCTGCTCCGCCGCGGCCTCGTTCACACGCCTCTGGGCAAAGTCATGCCGGACTACGGGAAACTCGTCACCTGCATGGCCCCGAGCAAGACCTTCAACATGGCGGGGCTCATGCTCTCAAATATCCTCATCCGCGACGAAGGGCTGCGCAGGACCTGGCTGGAGCGGCACTACAACTTCGACAACCCCCTGAGCATCGCGGGCGCGCAGGCGGCCTACGAGAAGGGCGAGCCCTGGCTCACGGAGATGCAGGCCTATCTCGACGCCAACTTCGCCTTCGCGGGCGAGTACCTGGCCGGGCACCTGCCGCGCGCGAAATACCGCGTGTCCGAGGCGACCTACCTCGCCTGGGTGGACCTCGGAGAGTACTTCGCGCCCGATGAGGACCTGCCCATGTTCTTCGCCTACCGCGCGGGCGTCCTGCTTGAGGGCGGGAACATGTTCGTGCAGAACTCGGACTGCTTTATCCGCCTGAATCTTGCCTGTCCGCGCGCCGTGCTGGAGGAGGGCCTCCGCCGCATCTGCGTGGCCGTCAACACCAAACACACGGAGCCCTACAGAGGCGAAAACTGAAAAAACCGCCCCGGACATCTCGTCCGGGGCGGTTTTCACTCTGCCATGGCCTCGAGGGTGGGGCCGGTGAGGCGGTAGGTGGTCCAGTCGCTCTGGGGAGCGGCGCCGAGGGAGAGGTAGAAGTCTATGCTCGGCTTGTTCCAGTCGAGGCAGGCCCAATCGAGCCTGCCGCAGCCGCGATCGAGCGCCGTGCGCGCCAGATATCCGAGCAGCGCCCGGCCACAGCCGTGGCCGCGGTACTCAGGCTTCACAAAGAGGTCCTCCAGATAGATGCCGCCGCGGCCCAGGAAGGTCGAGAAATTCCCGAAAAACAGCGCAAAGCCGACCTCTTTCCCATCTGCCACTGCGAAAACTACCTCCGCGCCGTGCTTTTCAAACAGCCACTCGTGCAGCAGCTCCTCCGTCGCCACGACCTCGTCCAGCATGTGCTCATAGTCCGCGAGCTCGCGGATGAAATCCAGAATGAGCGCCTCGTCCCCGGGGACGGCCCGCCTTATCTCTATATTTTCCATACCTTCCTCCGATGCTCAGAATAAAAGGGGAGCCGGTGCCAGCGGCACCGGCTCCCAAAGCTGTGTTTTTATCAATACATGCCGCCCATGTCGGGAGCAGCGGGGGCCGGGGCCGCCTTCTCGGGCAGGTCGGCCACAAGGCTCTCGGTGGTGAGCACCATGGCAGAGACGGAGGCGCTGTTCTCGATGGCGCTGCGGCAGACCTTGGTCGGGTCCACGATGCCCATGGCTATCATGTCGCCGAACTTGTCGTTCGCGGCGTCGTAGCCGAAGGTGGCGCTGCGGGAGGCGGCGACCTTCTCCAGGATGACCGCGCCCTCGACGCCGGCGTTGGAGGCTATCTGGCAGATGGGGGCCAGCAGGGCCTTGGCAACGATGCCAGCGCCGGTCTTCTCGTCGCCGCTGAGGCTCTTTTCGAGCTTGGCAGCGGCCTTGGAGGCCATGACGTAGGCGCTGCCGCCGCCGGCGACTATGCCTTCCTCAACGGCCGCGCGGGTCGCGTTCAGGGCGTCCTCGATGCGGAGCTTCTTCTCCTTCATCTCGGTCTCGGTGGCCGCGCCGACCTTGATGACGGCCACGCCGCCGGAGAGCTTCGCCAGGCGCTCCTGGAGCTTCTCGCGGTCGTAGTCGGAGGTGGTGATGCCGATCTGGTTGTTGATCTGGGCGATGCGGTCCTTGATGGCGCTGCTGTCGCCGGCGCCGTCAACGATGATGGTGTTCTCCTTCGTCACCTTGACCTGGCGCGCGCGGCCCAGCATGGCGACGTTCGCGTCCTTGAGCTCCATGCCGAGGTCGGAGCTGATGACCTGGCCGCCGGTCAGTATGGCGATATCCTGCAGCATCTCCTTGCGGCGGTCGCCGAAGCCGGGGGCCTTGACGCAGACGCAGGTGAAGGTGCCGCGCAGCTTGTTGAGGATGATGGTGGCGAGCGCCTCGCCCTCGACGTCCTCAGCGATGATGAGCAGCTTCTTGCCGGCCTGCACGATCTGTTCGAGCAGGGGGAGTATCTCCTGGATGTTGGAGATCTTCTTGTCGGTGATGAGGATGTAGGCGTCGTCGATGACGGCTTCCATCTTCTCGTTGTCGGTGACCATGTAGGGGGTGATGTAGCCGCGGTCGAACTGCATGCCCTCGACGACCTCGCTGTAGGTCTCGGCGGTCTTGCTCTCCTCGACGGTGATGACGCCGTTCTGGCTGACCTTCTCCATGGCCTCGGCTATCAGGCGGCCTATGAGCTCGTCGCCGGAGGAGATGGTGCCGACGCGGGCGATATCCTGGCTGCCGGAGACGGGCTGGCTGTTCGCGCGGATCTCGGCCACGGCGGCATCGGTGGCCTTCTGGATGCCGCGGCGCATGACCATCGGGTTCGCGCCCGCGGCCAGGTTCTTCAGACCCTCACGGATCATGCTCTGGGCCAGCAGGGTGGCGGAGGTGGTGCCGTCGCCGGCGACGTCGTTGGTCTTCGTGGAGACCTCGCGGATGAGCTGAGCGCCCATGTTCTCGAAGGCGTCCTCAAGCTCTATCTCCTTGGCGATGGTCACGCCGTCGTTCGTGATCAGCGGGGAGCCGAACTTCTTGCCCAGAACGACGTTCCTGCCCTTGGGGCCGAGGGTTATCTTGACGGTGTCGGCGAGCTGATTCACGCCGCGCTCTATGGCCTTGCGGGCCTCTTCACCATATATGATCTGCTTTGCCATTGTGTTTCCCTCCAAAAATTACTCGACTATCGCAAGGATGTCGCCCTGCTTGACTATCGTGAGCTCTTCCTCGTCAATCTTGACCTTGGTGCCGCTGTACTTGCCGACCAGCACGGTCTGGCCCTTCGACACCGACATGACTACCTCGTTGCCGTCAACCATGCCGCCGGGGCCGACTTCGATGACCTCGTAAAGCTCGGGCTTCTCCTGCGCGGAGGAGGCGAGGATGATGCCGCTCTTGGTCTTCTCCTCGGCTTCCTTCTGCTTCAGAACGACCCTGTCGGCCAAAGGCGTGAGTTTCATTATATATTACCTCCTAGAAATTATAAAATACAGCTTTAGCGGGTTAGCACTCAAATGGCCTGAGTGCTAACCCGCTTATAAAAATAACACATTTCTGAAAATTGTCAAGGACTTATATATAAAAACTTGAGAATTTTTTGTTAACATTCAAGCTGGGGCGGGCTGCGCCGCGCGAGCTCAGTCGAAAAAGGCGAGACCCTTGGGGAAGATGAAGTTCACCCCGCCCGGGATGAGATCGAAGACGACGCGGCTGCCGTACTCAGCCTCTCCGTCCACGTTTATGACTTCGCTCTCGGCGGCGTCTATCTCCAGGTGACGGGTGCGGACAAAGGTTATGTACTGGGGTAAGGAGCGGTATTTGCCTTTTGCGTAGCTCAGCAGGGCGCGGACGATGGTGAGCCTGGAGACGCCGGAGACGATGAGCACATCCATCAGCCCGTCGTCCGGCCTTGCGTCGTTCGTGGGGTTAAAACCGCCGCCGTAGAAGCGCCCGTTGCAGACGCAGACCAGGTTCAGCTCCGGCCCGCAGGTGAGGCCCTCAGCCCGGGCGGTCATGGTGGTGGTGATGCTCTTGACGTAGTTGGCCACGAGGGAGACTACATAGCCCGCCGCCCCGCCTGTGAGGGGCATGCCGCTATATTTGTGCACGTCCGTGCCGACGCGCGCGTCGAGGCCCATGGAACAGATGTTCACGCTGTACCTTTCGTTGCACTTTATGACGTCTATGGGCCTGACTTCGCCGTTTATTAGCTCCGTGAGGTCGAAGAAGCGGTCCTTGCCTGGGCCGAACATCTTGATGAAGTCGTTGCCTGTACCACAGGGAAAGTGTGTGACGGCCACGTTGGACAGGCCGGCGGCGCCGTTCACGCACTCGTTGAGGGTGCCGTCTCCGCCGCAGGCATAGACGCGCAGCTCCGCTCCTTCCGCGGCGGTCCCGCGTATGTGGCGGCAGGCGTCCATAGGCGCTTCGGTGACGTATATCTCAAACTCGTCCCGCGAGCGCTGCTCGGCCGGGAGACGGTCAATGGCCTCGTTGATGAGCCTCAGCTTCTCTTCCGGCTTTTGTTTGCCCGCGACGGGATTGACTACAAATAAATGCTTCATCTGCGGCTGCCCCCATTTTTATATATGTAAAGCTCGCATCTTATCATGCCGTTATACAGCCTGCGCTTCCTGTCTGCGCTGCGGCCGAGGCACCTCTCCAGCTCGGTGTGGGAGCTGAGCAGATAGAGCTCCCAGCCCTGGGCCTTGGCGAGCGCCCTGCCGAAGTCGGCGTAGAGCCGCTCGGCCTCGCGCTTTTCCAGGAGCCTCTCGCCGTAGGGCGGGTTAGTTACGATGACGCCCCGCTCCGTCGGCCTGGAGAATCCCCGCGCGTCCGCGACGAAAAACTCGATAAGGCGCTCGACTCCCGCGCGCTTTGCGTTGGCGCGGGAGATCTCCACGGCCTTAGGGTCGATGTCCGAGGCGAAAATATGGTAATCGCCGTTATATTCGCGCGCCCTTGCAGCCTCGCGTTCGACGCTCCATATGCCGGAGGGCAGGCAGGGCCACTTCTCGGCTGAGAAGTTGCGGCTGATGCCCGGCGCGCGGCCCTTGGCGGCGAGCGCGGCCTCGATGGCTATGGTGCCGCTGCCGCAGAAGGGGTCGCAGAAGTCTCCGCGCCCGCGGTAGCCCGCGATGTCCACCATCGCGGCGGCCAGCGTCTCGCGCAGAGGCGCCGCCACCTGTGCGGGCCGGTAACCACGCTTGTGCAGGCCCGTGCCGCTGGTGTCGAGGAAGATGCGCGCCTCGTCCTTCATGATGGTGAACTGTATCTGGTGCAGCGCCCCGGTCTCGGGCAGGCGGGAAAGGCCGTAGGCCGCGCCCATGCGCACGGCGGCGGCCTTTTTTATTATGCTCTGGCAGTCCGGCACAGAGTGCAGCGCGGATTCAAGCGCCCAGCCCTTGACCGGGAAGGCCGCGTCCCGGGGCAGCCAGTCTTCGAAGGCTATGGCCTTCACGCCCTCGAAGAGCTCTTCAAAGCTCCGGGCGGGGAAGCACCCCAGTTCGAGCAGTATGCGCTCAGCAAAGCGGGAGCGGATGTTTGCCCGCGCCAGGCCTGCCGCGTCAGTTTCAAAGAGCACGCGCCCATTCTCGGGCGCGACATTTTCCATTCCCATGTGTCTCAGCTCGTTGCCGAGCGGGCCTTCCAGCCCAAAGAGACAGGGCGCGCAGAGCCTCACCCGCGCGCCGGAATCCGTCTTGACCATACCCAATCACCATCTGAGGAGTTCTACTGTCTTTTTGCTCCTATTAAGATACAATAATAAAACTATATTGTAAATAGGCGAGTTGTGCATGCCTGCATTTCGTTCACAAATTATTTTCAAATTATTGTACATGATATACAAAAACAGTATTTAAACAAACAAAATATCAAAGAAATGTACGCAATCTAAATTTATTTGGTATTGATTTCTTGCGCGGAGGGAGGTATATTATGTGTAGCAAACTTGAACAATTAATTAACAACGGACTTGAAAGCGCGGTGCATTTCATTTGGCATGGGACAAGACCCGGCTCATGCAGAAGCTGAGGGAATCCTACGAATACTACTACGACATAGAGGACGGGGACGCGGGAAGCGGCCTGCCGCTTGAGTACAGGGCCGAGTTCCGTGTGCGCAGCGAGGGCTACGTTCTCATAAAGAGGGCAAAGATATGGGCGGCCGAGACGAACGAGTATGCCTATATCTTTTCTGTGCCTGTTCTGGACGCCGACACGGCGTCGAAGTGCATCGATTACGCTCTGGGGGACGGTTTCCCGAGGATAACGCCGAACCCGGAGCACCGGGAATCGTACATCATCGCCGTTTTTGTGGCGGATGTAATAGAAGCCGAAGCGCTGAAAATCATTCGCAGCCGGAAGTTCTACAAGAGCTTCAGGTTTGGACTTCAGGGGTGGTCAGCCCTGAAAATTGCGGCTGTGGAGCTTGAAAAGGAGTTGATTTCGACAAACAAAGCTGGCGGCAATCTTGTGAGTTTTTTCAGGAAATTGTTAAGGAGTGAAAAAGTATGACCGCGATTCTCATTCTGGTTGTCGGCATAGTTCTTCTGGGCCTGGGCTACATATTCTACGGCTCCTGGCTGGGCAAGAAGTGGGGCGTGAACCCCGACCGTCCGACCCCCGCGCACACCAAATTCGACAACAAGGACTTTGTCCCTGCCAACCCCGCCGTCCTGATGGGCCACCACTTCTCGTCCATCGCCGGCGCCGGCCCCATCAACGGCCCCATCCAGGCCGCTGTGTTCGGCTGGCTGCCCGTTTTCCTCTGGGTCGTCATCGGCGGTATCTTCTTCGGCGCCATGCACGACTTCGGCGCTCTGTTCGCCTCCATCCGTCACGGCGGCCGTTCCATCGGCGAGGTCATAAAGGACAACATCGGCCCGAAGGCGTATAAGCTCTTCGTCATCTTCGCGCTGCTGGTGCTGATCCTCGTCATCGCGAGCTTCACCTCCGTCGTTGCCAGTACGTTCCAGTCCACCGTTGATGCCAACGGCAACCCCTACGACTTCATCACCGTGGGCATGGACAACGCCTCCGGCAACGCCTCCACGGCGACCACGAGCCTGCTGTTCATCGTCATAGCCGTCATCTTCGGCTACTTCGTCTACCGCAGGGGCGCCAAGGTCGGTCCCGCGACCGTCATCGGCGTCATCGGCATCATCCTCATCACCTTCATCGGCCTGAACGTCGGCATCAACCTGCCGCGTACCCCCTGGATAATCTTCATCGCCGTGTACATCACCCTGGCCTCCCTGCTCCCGGTCTGGATACTCCTCCAGCCCCGTGACTACCTGTCCAGCTTCCTGCTGTACGGCATGATGATCCTCGCCCTCGTCGGCGTCCTCGGCGGCTCCTGGAACAGCGAGTTCGAGCTCGAGGCCTTCACCGGCTGGCAGTCCAGCAGCGGCTATCTGTTCCCGACCCTGTTCATCACCGTCGCCTGCGGCGCCATCTCCGGCTTCCACAGCCTGGTCGCCTCCGGCACCAGCTCCAAGCAGATCAACTCCGAGAAGGACGCCAAGGTCATCGGCTACGGCGCCATGATCGTCGAGTGCATCCTGGCCATCCTCTCCCTGATCGCTGCCGCCACCGTGTGGCACCTCGTTCAGGGCGGCGAGAACAGCCTGGGCCTCACCATGAGTTCTCCTCCGACCATCTTCGCCGGCGGCCTTGCCACCCTCGTTGCCAACATGACCGGCACCGTGGCGGACTTCTCCAACCCGCTGTTCAACACCGTTTACACCCTGCTGACCCTGGCCGTCTCCGTCTTCGCGCTGACCTCCCTGGACACCGGCACCCGTCTGGGCCGCTACATGTTCACCGAGCTCTTCGTGCGTGAGGGCGAGGACCCGGCCAAGATCACCGGCTTCCGCGGCTTCCTGGCTAAGCCCGTGGTCGGCACCATCATCCTTGTCGCCATCGGCTGCTCCCTCGGCTACGCCAACGTCACCGCCATCTGGGCTCTGTTCGGCGCCGCCAACCAGCTCCTCGCCGGCCTGGCTCTCATGGCCGTCGCCTGCTGGCTCGGCAACATCGGCAAGAGCAACAAGATGTTCTTCATCCCCATGGTCTTCATGATGATCGCTACCCTGACCTCTCTGGTCATCACCGTTACCCAGAGGATCAACTCCGTCATGGCCGGCGGCGCTGACTGGACCATCTGGTTCCAGCTCATCTTCGCCGTTGCGCTCATCATCCTCGCTGTTGTCGTCAGCATCAGCGGCATCCAGACCTTTGCCAAGCAGGCGAAGGGCGAGATCACCGGCGATGCGAAGGCTGTCGAGGCCACGAAGTAATTTCGCTCAATACCATAAAAAACTCCGCTGCGAAAGCAGCGGAGTTTTTTTGTGCGTTTTACCCACTGTAGGGGCGGGGTTCCACCCCCGCCCGGGGGTGGGTTGGAGGAACTCGCCGTTTTGTTCTGCGTATCTATACGTTGGTGCTGCTGTTCCACCCCATTTCTTTGGTCTTGCCCAAAGAAACGGGGTGGAGCC
>ENA-OPBW01001666-OPBW01001666.1-human-gut-metagenome-genome-assembly--contig:-NODE-1666-length-10925-cov-3.930359_pt1 | contig 10925 bp, 5 predicted proteins | sample MGYA00241070_ERZ501456 | MGnify/ENA primary metagenome ERZ501456 (study PRJEB25962, sample SAMEA2042624) | human gut metagenome | biome: human gut; feature: human-associated habitat; material: faeces...
GGCAGCCAGTGTATCGGTTGCCGAAGCCGGGTCACGATAGACGCCTGAGGCATCTATCGTTTCCGGACGGTCATAAGCTTTGTAAATGTGGCAACTGCTCATCATAGCAGCCAGACACATCATTCCTATTATCTGTTTTTTCATTATCAATCTTATTTATGCGTATTAGGAGAATACTGTTCAATTTCAGCTTCCACTTCACTTTCATCGAGGCTATCCCATTCCATAGGTTTGAATTTCTCCTGTAACCACTGGAATACCACGAACAATACCGGAACGATGAAAATCTGGAAAATCATACCGATTAACATACCACCAATAGCCGAAGCACCCAATGTACGGTTACCGTGAGCTCCTACACCCATAGCCAACATCAACGGAATCAAACCGACAATCATGGCCAATGAAGTCATCAAGATCGGACGAAGACGGGCTGCAGCACCCAATACGGCTGCCCAGGAAATACTCATACCTTGTTTACGACGGTCAAGAGCAAACTCTACAATCAAGATGGCATTCTTAGCCAACAGACCCATCAACATAATCAAGGCAATCTGCATGTAAATATCATTTGACATGGTTCCCAAAATCATCTTCAATGCAGGAATGCTTCCCAATGCACTAAATCCGTTGACGAAGATGAAGCTACCCATCAAACCGAACGGTACAGAAAGCAATACAGCCAACGGCAGAATGTAACTTTCATACTGGGCACTCAGCAGCAAGTAAACGAAGACAAAGCAAAGTACGAAGATGATACCTGTTGTGCTGCCACTTGTCTGTGCTTCCTCACGTGCCATACCTCCCAATTCGTAACCGAATCCCATCGGAAGATTTTCCTTAGCCACTTCAGCAATAGCCTGCAATGCCTGACCTGAAGTATAACCAGAAGCAGGAGCCACCATCACCTTCATTGAAGTATACAGGTTGAAACGGTTGATAATATCCGGGCCGTATACTTTCTTCATGCTTACGAACTGTGTGATAGGAGCCATTTCTCCATTGCTACCACGTACTTTCACTCCGTTCAACGATTCCATGTTCTTAGTAGCATCCGGTTCAGCCTGAATCATTACACGATACATCTTACCGAAACGGTTGAAGTTAGAAGCATACAAACCTCCAAAATATCCCTGCATGGTAGAAAGAATATCGCTCGGGCTGATACCTGCCTTTTTACAAGCTGCCGCATCAATGTCAAGCTGATACTGCGGGAAGCTCGGGTTGAAGGTAGTCTTCGCAGAGTTGATTTCCGGACGTGCTTCCAATGCGGCTGTATAGCTTTTTACCACTTCAAAGAAGTGATCCAGCGTACCACCGGTCTTATCCTGCATGTTCAACTCAATATCACTTGATACTGAATAACCCGGAATCATCGGAGGAGCAAAGAACAATACCTGTGCATCCTTAATAACTTTCTGTGCACGCAAGAACAAAGTAGAATAGATAATATCTGAATTCTGCATCATGGAACGTTCTTCCCAGTCTTTCAGCTTGATGATGACAGAACCGTAAGAAGGTCCTTGACCACCAATAAAGCTATATCCAGAAATGATAGTACGAGACTGAACGGCAGGTTCTGCAGCTACCAGGCTGTCTACCTTGGCCAACACCTCCATAGCGCGTTCCTGAGAAGTACCAGGAGGCAATGTCACAGCACCCATGATAGTACCGGTATCTTCATTCGGCACCATACCAGTCGGAGTGGTTTTCATAAAGAACATCAACAATACGATAGATGCAGCCACCAGTCCGAATGAAAGCCATTTCTTATGAATAAAGAATACGACACGCTTCTTATAGCTCTTCAGCAATGAATCGTATGCAGCATTGAAAGAGGTATGGAAACGATCGACCATACTCATCTTCTTCTGCTTGTGTTCTGAATCATGCGGTTTCAGGAAAATAGCACACAATGCCGGAGAAAGTGTCAACGCGTTCAACGCAGAGAATGCGATAGAAATCGCCATCGTAATACCGAACTGACGATAGAATGTACCGGCTGTACCTCCCATGAAACTTACTGGGATAAACACGGACATCATGACCAATGTAATAGAAACCAGCGCACCACCGAGTTCGCTCATGGCATCGATAGAAGCCTCACGAGATGATTTGTATCCCTGGTCCAACTTGGCATGTACCCCTTCCACTACCACAATGGCATCGTCGACCACAATCGCAATGGCAAGCACCATCGCCGAAAGTGTCAGCAAGTTCACACTAAATCCAATCAGTTTCAATACGAAGAAAGTAGCAATCAAGGCTACCGGAATGGCAATGGCCGGAATCAATGTAGAACGCATATCCTGCAAGAACACATATACTACAATGAACACCAGCACAAACGCTTCAATCAAAGTCTTGATAACTTCGTGGATAGACGCATACAAGAAGTCATTGGCATTCTGAGCCACATTAATCTTCAATCCGGCAGGCAAGCTTTCTTCAGCCTTGCTGATTACATCCAGCAAGTTGTTGATTGTTTCTGTCGCATTGGTTCCTGCCATCTGGAATACGATACAAGTTACAGCCTTATGACCGTTTACTGTATTATTAAAGGTATAAGCCAGACGTCCCAACTCGATACGGGCTACATCTCCCAAACGGAGTACTTCACCGTTAGGCAGAGCCTTCACTACAATATCTTCAAATTCTTCAGTCTGCTGCAAACGACCTTTGTAACGAATGGTGTACTGGAAAGTCTGATTACCACGTTCACCAAACTGTCCAGGTGCAGCTTCAATATTCTGTTCTGCCAATACACCAGAGATATCAGACGGAACCAAATTGTACTGCGCCATCACATCCGGCTTCAACCAAATACGCATAGAGTAGTCCTGACCCATCACGTTGGCATCACCCACACCTTTTACACGCTGAACTTCCGGAATCAAGTTAATCTTGGCATAGTTTTCAATAAACTCAATGTTATACTTATCTTCTGCATCATACAAAGAGAAAATCAACAACATAGAGTTCTGACGTTTCTGTGTGGTCACACCCACTTTGGTAACTTCTGCCGGCAACAGACCTTGTGCCATAGACACACGGTTCTGTACATTGACCGCAGCCATATCCGGGTCAGTACCCTGGTTAAAATAAATGCTGATATCAGCTGAACCATTGTTTGAGGCACTAGACTGAATGTACATCATGTTTTCTACACCGTTAATCTGGTCTTCCAGCGGAGCAATCACTGAGTTCAACACAGTCTGTGCATTCGCACCTGTATAAGTAGCTCTTACCGATACGGTAGGAGGTGCAATGTCCGGATATTGTGTAACCGGCAGGGTGGCCAAACCAATCACACCCAGAATTACTATCAAAATAGAAATTACGGTTGACAGTACCGGACGGTTAATAAATTTATCTAGTTTCATTCTTTAAATACCATTTATAATTACAGTCCCGAGGGTTTTCATCAAACACATCCCCCCGGCACCATAAGAATCATTTTTTATTATTTAAAAGCTGTCTGAATGTTACCATCCCGCTGGTCTTGTAACGCCTTCTGGAATTTAGCTTCTTTTTCAGCTAATGTAATCGGAGTAATCTTCTGTCCGTCTTTCAGAGTCTGTACTCCTTCCACTACAATCTTGTCACCCGGTTTCAGTCCACCTGTCACAATGTAGTGTTTACCATCATTCAAGTTAGAAATTTGTACTTCTGTATGCTTGATGGTATTGTCAGACTGCAATACATATACAAACTTCTTGTCCTGAATTTCCTGAGTAGCAGTCTGAGGAATCAAAATAATGTCGCTCATAGTGTATGGGAATACCACGTTAGCCATACCTCCACTACGAAGTACATTCTGCTTGTTCGGGAAAATCGCACGCATGCTTACAGAACCTGTTGTCTGGTCGATTACACCACTTACGGCATCAATCTTACCTTCTTCTGAATACATTGTTCCATCAGACAACTGCAACTTGACAGCAGGCATCTTTTCCAACTGTTCCTTCAATGTGCCGCCTGCTTTAGTCAAAGCCAGCAACTGTTTTTCAGTCATTGAGAAATATACGTACATATCTCCAATCTGAGAAACGGTTGTCAACGGTTCAGCTGCAGAAGGACCAACCAATGCACCTACACGATACGGAAAAGTACCAATTACTCCATCTGAAGGACTGGTTACGGTACAGAAACCCAAATTCTGTTTTGCAGCCGCATAAGAAGCTTCTGCCTGTGCCAAACTTGCCTTAGCAGAAAGCAGGTTATTTACAGCTGTCTGGTATTCAAAATCACTGATAATTTTCTGCTCATGCAGCATCTTCTTGTTTGCTTCAGTTGAAGTAACAGTTTCCAAGTTAGCTTTTGCTGAAGCCACGCTTGCTTTAGCCTGATCGTATGCAGCCTTATACTGTGTAGGATCAATCTGGAACAAAGCTTGTCCCTTGCGAACTGTAGCACCTTCGTCTACACACAACTTCACGATAAATCCTGATACTTGCGGACGAATTTCAATATCCTGCAAACCTTTAATTGTAGCGGGATACTGGGTTGTCTGATTGCTAGAAGCAGCTGCAAGTGTTTCAACCGCAAATTCATCATCACCCATTTTCATACCCCCCTGACCGCCTCCACATGCAGTCAGCACCGAAAGAGTCAATGCATAGAATGCCACTCGGCTAGAAGAAAAACTTCTGTTTCTTTTTGTGCTCATACTTATATTCATATATAAAATTTGGTTTTATCTCTTCTCTCTATTAAAGTTTTCCACTGAAAACTTTACACCCTTCTCTAGTTTTTTATCGTGCAAATATAGAAAAAAAATCAAGGTCCGGAAAGTGGCTTTAACTAAGAATAACCATAATGCCCTAATATCATTACATATAGCCAATATTATCAGACCAATCGACAAAAACTATCGACAAAAAATCTTCAATACTCCAAAACAACCTTCGTTCATTTTATAGTTTTTTTCAGAAAAAAACAGTCCATTTGTTATTTTATTCCTACATTTGCGCGATACATTATTCTTTGAAACAACTAAAAAACGAAGAAATATGACAAAAATAACGAAAGAAGCAGCCTTGCTCTATCACTCACAAGGCAAACCGGGGAAAATAGAAGTGGTCCCCACCAAACCTTATCAAACTCAACGAGATTTATCATTGGCTTATTCACCGGGAGTAGCAGAACCGTGTCTGGAAATCCAAAAGAATCCGGATACCGCATACGACTATACCGACAAAGGTAATCTGGTAGCTGTTATCTCTAACGGAACAGCTGTATTGGGCTTGGGAGATATAGGTGCCATGAGCGGAAAACCCGTAATGGAAGGAAAGGGACTGCTGTTTAAAATTTATGCCGGAATCGACGTATTCGATATTGAAGTAAATGAAAAAGACCCGGATAAATTTATCGAAGCGGTAAAAGCCATTGCTCCTACCTTCGGAGGTATCAATCTGGAAGACATCAAAGCTCCTGAATGCTTCAAAATAGAACAGAGACTGAAGGAAGAACTGGACATTCCGGTAATGCACGACGACCAGCACGGTACAGCCATCATCTCCAGTGCCGGATTGCTGAATGCGCTGGAAGTAGCTGGGAAGAAAATTGAAGAGGTAAAAATCGTAGTCAACGGTGCCGGTGCATCTGCCGTATCTTGTACTAAATTATATGTAGCTCTCGGTGCACGCCTGGAAAACATTGTCATGCTCGACAGTAAAGGGGTGATTTCTAAAGACCGTACAGACCTGAACGAGCAGAAAAAGTTCTTTGCTACTGACCGTACCGACATCCATACACTGGCAGAAGCCATCAAGGGAGCCGATGTATTCCTCGGCCTTTCCAGAGGTAACGTGTTGAGTCAGGATATGGTACGCAGCATGGCTTCTCATCCTATCGTATTTGCTTTGGCTAACCCGACTCCGGAAATTTCATACGAAGATGCCATGGCTTCCCGCCCGGACGTATTGATGTCAACCGGACGTTCTGACTATCCGAACCAGATAAACAATGTTATCGGATTCCCTTATATCTTCCGCGGTGCACTTGATACGCGTGCCACTGCCATCAACGAAGAGATGAAGCTGGCTGCCGTACATGCCATTGCCGACCTGGCTAAGAAACCTGTACCCGACGTTGTCAACGAAGCTTATCATGTGAACAACCTGACTTTCGGACCTGAATACTTTATTCCGAAACCGGTTGACCCACGTTTGATTACCGAAGTATCTATGGCCGTAGCTAAGGCTGCCATGGAATCAGGAGTAGCCCGCAAACAGATTACCGACTGGGATGAATACAAGAATCACTTGAGAGAACTGATGGGACAGGAAAACAAGCTGACCCGCCAGTTGTATGAAACAGCTCGCCGCAACCCGCAACGTGTGGTATTTGCCGAAGGTATTCACCCGAACATGCTGAAAGCAGCAGTAGAAGCTAAAGCAGAAGGTATCTGTCATCCGATTCTTTTGGGTAACGAAGAACGCATCGAAAAATTAGCCAAGGAACTTGACCTGAGCCTGGAGGGCATTGAAATTGTCAACCTGCGTCACGACCGCGAATCAGAACGTCGCGAACGCTATGCACGCATCCTCTGCGAAAAACGTGCCCGCGAAGGAGCCAACTTCCAGGAAGCAAACGACAAGATGTTCGAACGCAACTATTTTGGTATGATGATGGTGGAAACCGGCGAAGCAGACGCCTTTGTAACCGGATTGTACACCAAGTACTCCAACACAATCAAGGTTGCCAAGGAAGTTATCGGTATCCAACCGGGATACAAACATTTCGGTACCATGCATATTCTGAATTCCAAGAAAGGAACTTATTTCATTGCCGATACATTGATTAACCGTCATCCGGACACCGATACCTTGATAGACATTGCCAAACTGTCGGCCAAGGCTGTACGTTTCTTCAACCAGGAACCGGTAATGGCCATGCTGTCTTACTCCAACTTCGGTTCCGATGCAGAAGGAAGTCCGGCAAAGGTACACGAAGCCATCAACCAGCTGCATCAGGAATACCCGGATTTGGCTATTGACGGTGAAATGCAAGTGAAATTCGCCTTGAACAATGCCCTTCGCGATGAGAAATATCCTTTCACACGCTTAAAAGGAAAAGAAGTAAACACATTGGTATTCCCTAACCTGAGTTCCGCCAATGCTACCTATCAACTCATTCAGAACATGAGTGAGACCGAAGTGATCGGCCCAATTCAGATGGGATTGAACAAACCTATTCACTTCACCGACATTGAAAGTTCTGTACGCGATATTGTCAATATCACAGCTATCGCCTGCATTGATGCCATTGTCGACAAGAAGAAAAAAGCACAATAAGCATTACTGATTTATTTCACCTTACACGGAGGAGCAGCCGCAAGCCAAAACATTCACCCTTGCCACCGTTCCTCCGTGTATTATTTTTCTAAAAACCATGAGAAAACCACTCAATCATACACAATGTGTCGTACTTACTTTATGCTGGGCTGCACTTTGCTTTTTAGTACTCACCTCTACCCCAAAAATTGACGGTCCGCTTGTCATTATGATTCTCATATCAGGAGCTTTGGTGTTTATTCCTGTAATTAAATCTCTTAAAAGCAGAAACAAATAAACACGAATAAATAGATAAAAAGGGATTTTTGACGCTTTTTCCTCACTTTTCTTGATTTATTGTTGCATAAATAAATTTTTATCTATATTTTTGGCACATCAAACAAGAAGAAACATATTACTGTGATTTTTCAAAACCAATAAATAAGACAGATAATCTTTTTTAATTATGAATGCAGCTAAAGTTCTGGAAGATCTGAAAAGAAGATTCCCCAATGAACCTGAGTATCATCAGGCAGTAGAAGAAGTGTTAGGAACTATCGAAGAGGAATACAACAAACACCCTGAATTCGACAAAGTAAACTTGATTGAACGTCTGTGTATTCCAGATCGCGTATACCAGTTCCGTGTCACTTGGATGGACGACAAAGGTAACATCCAGACCAACATGGGTTACCGTGTACAACACAACAACGCTATCGGCCCGTACAAAGGCGGTATCCGTTTCCACGCCTCCGTAAACCAATCGATCCTTAAGTTCTTGGCTTTTGAGCAAACGTTTAAAAATTCACTGACTACATTGCCGATGGGTGGTGGTAAAGGAGGTTCCGACTTTAGCCCGAGAGGAAAGTCAAACGCTGAGATCATGCGTTTCTGCCAAGCTTTCATCCTTGAGTTATGGCACCATATCGGTCCGGACACGGATGTTCCCGCCGGCGATATCGGAGTAGGCGGACGTGAGGTCGCTTATATGTATGGAATGTACAAGAAATTGGCTCGTGAGAATACGGGTACATTCACGGGTAAGGGTATCGAGTTCGGAGGTTCCTTGATCCGTCCGGAAGCTACCGGTTACGGAAACGTATATTTCTTGTTGCAGATGCTGAAGACCCGCAACATTGATATCAAGGACAAGGTAGTTTGTGTATCCGGTTCCGGAAACGTGGCTCAATATACGGTAGAGAAATTAATCAGCCTTGGAGCGAAAGTTGTCACGATGTCTGATTCCGACGGTTATATCTATGATCCGGATGGTATCGACCGTGAGAAACTGGATTATATCATGGAGTTGAAGAACTTGTATCGTGGCCGTATCCGTGAATACGCAGAGCAATACGGATGCAAATATGTACAAGGCGCTCGTCCTTGGGGAGAGAAATGTGACATCGCTATGCCGAGCGCAACCCAGAATGAGTTGAACGGCGACGATGCCAAGGCTTTATTAGCTAACGGTTGCTTCGCAGTATCCGAGGGTGCTAACATGCCTTCTACGCCGGAAGCTATCGATGCCTTCCTTGAGGCCAAGATCCTTTACGCTCCGGGTAAGGCCGCTAACGCTGGCGGTGTATCCGTTTCCGGTCTTGAGATGACCCAGAACGCACAGAAGTTAAGCTGGAGCAGCGAGGAAGTAGACCAGAAACTTCAGAGCATCATGGAAAACATCCACGAGCAATGCGTAAAATACGGAAAGCAAGAGGATGGTTACGTAAACTACGTGAAAGGCGCAAACGTAGCCGGCTTCATGAAGGTAGCCAAGGCTATGATGGCACAAGGAATACTCTAGGTAATTGAAAATTGAGAATTGAAAATTAGTTAGAGAGGAGAGATTGATGATCATATAAGCGAGGGGGATAGGCTTTGAGAGGCTATTCCCCTTTCTTATTTCCGACGAAGTCCCAATTTTCAATTTTCAATTCTTAATTTTCAATTAAAAAGCGGTATCTTAGTGCCGTAAATCGATAAGTATGATAACAGAAGAACTTAGGAAGCTATACCAATCATATACCGGATCACCGGCAGAGGAAATAACAGAGTTACCGTCATCCGGCTCTAACCGCCGGTATTTCAGGATAAAAGGTCCTGAGACGTTGATTGGAGTTAGTGGCACTTCTACTGAGGAGAACGAGGCTTTTATCTATATGGCAAAACATTTCCGGGAGAAGGGCTTACCCGTACCGCAAGTATATGCCAGCTCGGACGACCATTCATTTTATATCCAAGAAGATTTAGGAGATACGCTTCTTTTCAACGCCATCGAGAAAGGCCGTAAAAGCAGTGTATTCGACGAGGAGGAACGCCGTTTATTACACAAGACGATCACCAAACTCCCCGACATCCAGTTCTTGGGGTCCGACGGTTTCGATTTCTCGTATTGCCATCCGCAAGCCGAGTTCAACCAACGGTCTATCCTTTGGGACTTGAATTATTTCAAGTACTGTTTCTTAAAGGCTACCGGGATGGAGTTTCAGGAAAATCGTCTGGAAGATGATTTCTTGAAGATGAGCGACGTATTGTTACGCAGTTCCTCCGCCACGTTCCTGTACCGTGATTTCCAGTCACGCAATGTTATGGTAAAGGATGGAGAGCCTTGGTTTATTGATTTTCAAGGTGGACGAAAAGGCCCGGTTTATTACGACGTGGCTTCCTTCCTTTGGCAGGCGAAAGCGAAATATCCGGAGGATCTGAGGAATGAATTACTATCGGATTATATCACGGCCCTACGTAAATATATCCCGGTAGACGAAGCTTACTTCCATAGCCAGCTGCGCCATTTCGTCCTGTTTAGGACCTTGCAGGTATTGGGGGCTTATGGTTTCCGGGGGTATTTCGAGAAAAAGCCTCATTTCATCCAAAGCGTCCCGTTCGCGATCGAGAACCTGCGGCAGTTATTGAAGAATGACTATCCGGAATATCCCTATTTATGCTCCGTCCTTCGTGAGCTTACCGGGTTGAAACAATTCACGGATGATATCCAGAAACATATGCTGGAAGTAAAGGTCATGAGCTTCGCCTATAAAAAAGGAATCCCGAACGACCCTAGCGGGAACGGAGGTGGATTCGTATTCGATTGCCGTGCTATAAACAACCCCGGTAAATACGAGCGTTACAATCATTTCACCGGTTTGGATGAGCCAGTGATCCAGTTCTTGGAGGATGACGGGGAGATCACGAACTTCCTCGAGCATGTCTACCATATCGTAGACGCCTCGGTAAAACGATATATGGATCGTGGATTCACCAATTTGATGATTTGTTTCGGATGTACGGGAGGACAGCACCGTTCGGTCTATTCCGCACAGCATCTGGCGGAACATCTTAACACCAAGTTCGGAGTAAAAGTACATTTAGTACATAGAGAACAAAATATAGAACAACTCTTTAACCCTACATTATGAAAGCTATGATTTTCGCGGCCGGTACTGGTTCCAGACTGAAGCCGTTAACCGATCACACGCCAAAAGCGCTTATACCTATCGGGGGCAAACCGATGCTAGAACACGTCATACTGAAACTGAAATCCTCCGGTTTCGACCAGATCGTGATCAATATCCACCATTTAGGCAACCAGATCGTGGATTTTCTGGAGGCGAACAACAACTTCGGTGTCCGGATCGAAATTTCGGACGAGAG
>ENA-OPBW01001679-OPBW01001679.1-human-gut-metagenome-genome-assembly--contig:-NODE-1679-length-10796-cov-7.555535_pt1 | contig 10796 bp, 12 predicted proteins | sample MGYA00241070_ERZ501456 | MGnify/ENA primary metagenome ERZ501456 (study PRJEB25962, sample SAMEA2042624) | human gut metagenome | biome: human gut; feature: human-associated habitat; material: faeces...
GAGCGCATCCACATCCGCCTTTTTAAGCGAGCTCAGGCGCACAATATCCGCCCCGTAGGCCAATTCACGCTCTGGCGAATAGTTAGGCCCGGCATAGGCAAAACCCGCCTTGCGTGCAGCCTCCGCAAAATTGAGCATTATGCTTTCGGTCGGGAAATATACCGTGAAGGTAACGCGGCGGACTGCACTTATGCAGTCGCCGTGTTTTTTCATAAGCGCAATATGGTCGCGGTTAAGCTCCGTTTGCAGCTTTGCGGCATCCGGATAAAGCAGGGTTTTATACGTGAGCCAATCCGGTTCGTCCGCAAGCCCCGCGGTGCAGTCCATAAGCGGCGTTTTTTCGGCAATGGTTTCGCCCCGCTCGAATTCCTCAGCATCGTGAATATAGAAATAATACTGTATCTGCGCGTCTATTTCTATATACCCCGCATACAGTGCGCCAAGCTTTTTTATCAGCTTATCCTTAACGCCCGATGCTATGCTGCGCTCTATCGCGCTGAGCGTTTCCCGCTTTTCGCTGCGGCTTTGGCAGCTTACATACATCAGCAGCGGGCGCGCCGCCCTGTCGGCATCTATCAGCGCCATGTCCGCGCCGAAGCGCGCCATCGCCCCGTCAAGCGGCCAATCGTATTCAAACCATTGCGCGGAATTATCCTTCATCGCCTTATTGCAGCACGGCCTTTATCCTGCGCACGCCGGCGCCGGAGGCCTCCTCCTTCTTTATCTTGAACGTGCCCAACTCTCCGGTATGGCCGGCATGCGGGCCGCCACAGATCTCCTTTGAATATTTGCCCATGGTATACACCTTTACCTTTTCGCCGTACTTATCGCCGAAAAGGCCTATTGCGCCCTGCGTACGGGCTTCGTCAACAGTCATTTCCTCGCAGGTTATGGGTACGTCCGCCTGAATGGCTTCGTTGACCAGCTTTTCAACTTCCTTGACCTCTTCGGGAGTCATCTTGCGCTCAAAGCTGAAATCGAACCTGAGCCTTTCGGTTGTTATGTTGCTGCCCTTCTGCGCAACGCCGTCGCCCAGCACCTTGCGCAGCGCCGCCTGAAGCAGATGCGTTGCGGTATGCAGCCGCGCGGTAACCTCGTTTGCTTCGGCAAGGCCGCCCTTGAAGCGCTGCTCCGCGCCCTGCTTACTCTTGTTCTGATGCTCGCTGAACGCGGCCTCAAAGCCCGCACGGTCTACGGTAAGGCCGTTTTCGCGGGCCATTTCCTCTGTAAACTCTATCGGGAAGCCAAACGTATCATAAAGATGGAACGCGGTAACGCCGTCTATTTTGCCGTCCGCAAAGCTGCCCTTCATGCGCTCGAACTCCTTCATGCCCTTCTTTAGGGTATGCTGGAAGCGGGCTTCTTCCTTTGCAAGCTCTGTGGTTATCTTTTCCTGATTTTCCTTGAGCTCGGGATACACATGGCAATATCTTTCTATAACGGCCTCGGCAACCTTGGAAAGGCTGTTTTCCGGTATGCCTATCTGCATGGCGAAGCGTATCGCGCGGCGGATAAGGCGGCGCAGAATATAGCCCTGGTCCACGTTGGACGGGGTAACGCCCCTTGGGTCGCCCAGTATAAAGGTTGCGCTCCTTATATGATCCGCAATTATGCGGAAGGCCTTCTTTGTGGCTTCGTCATCATTATAATTCTTGCCGCTCAGCTCCGCAATGCGGGCAATTATGGGGGCGAAGCCATCGGTATCGTATACGCTTTCCGCGCCCTGAAGGGTTGCAATGGTCCTGTCGAGGCCCATGCCGGTATCCACGTTGCGCTTGGCAAGCGGGGTCACGTTGCCTTCGGCGTCCTTATAATACTGCATGAAAACGTTGTTCCATATTTCAAGGTACTTGCCGCAGTCGCAGGAAGGGTTGCACTCAGGGCAGCACTTGGGCTTGCCGGTATCGAAGAAAATCTCCGTATCCGGGCCGCAGGGGCCGGAGTTGCCGGGTATCCACCAGTTATGCTTTGCGCCAAGATAGAATATATGGCTGGGGTCAACGCCCATTTCCACCCAACGATCGTGCGATTCGGTATCGCGCGGGGCATTTTCGTCGCCCTCGAAGCAGGTGAAATACAGCCTGTCCTTATCTATGCCCAGCCATTCTTCGCTGGTGAGCAGTTCATAGCTCCACGCTATTGATTCATGCTTAAAATAATCGCCAAGGCTCCAGTTGCCAAGCATTTCAAAAAAGGTGCAGTGGCTCGCGTCGCCAACTTCGTCAATATCGCCGGTGCGCAGGCACTTCTGCACGTCCGTAAGGCGCTTGCCCGCGGGATGCTCCTGCCCCATAAGATAGGGCACAAGGGGATGCATACCGGCCGTGGTGAACAGCACAGATGGATCGTTTTCGGGAATGAGAGAGGCGGAAGGAATGACCTTATGGCCCCGTTCTTCAAAGAACTTCAGGTACAGCGACCTGAGCTGATCGGAAGTAAGGTTCTTCATATGTATCGTATATCTCCTTAAATGTTTACAGTTTTGGACCAATAATGAATTATATCCCACACACAGCCGCCTTGTCAACGTGGGGCGCAGGCTGTATAATTTATATATGAAGATACGTTCGTTTTTTAGCGGCAGGAACCGCCGCATAAGGAAAAAACATACCCGCCCGGTCATAATGCTGAAGGGCGAGCAGGGAAAAAAGCTGCGCCGTGCGCTGATAATAGCCGGTGCTGCGGCCGCAGTCATACTGCTGGCGCTGCTGCTCAGGCCAGAGCCGGTGCTGATGAACAGCGCGGAGATTGCCAACGTTTGGAACAACGGCGTGCTGCGCGTTGGCCTGCGCAACGATGTGCCCAGCCTTGCGGAGAACGGAACGGGGCTTGAATGGGAAATAGCTCAGGCGCTGGCGGAACGCATAATGTCCAACTCCGATGATTACACGGGGGATATTCCCGCGCTTGAAGCAGTTGAGGTGACAAGCATGAGCGTAGGCGCAAAGCTGAGGGACGGCAGCATAGACGCGGCAATATGCCTTATGCCGCGCGGCGCGAACGCCGCATACGCCTACTCCCGCGCTTATTATGACGACCCGTGCTACATACTGGTTAAGCCCGGCAACGAAAACGCGGACATGAGCAAGCTGAAGGTGGGCTGCATACAGTCTGCAAGCAGTTCAAACTTATATGTGCCGTCCGGCGCAACAAGGAACCTGCTTTTCAGCTATTACAGCGATTATAAGGATTCCGGCTACGACACGGCAAGCATAACCGGCTACGCATCGTATACAGACCTTTTTGACGCGCTGGACAAGGGCCAAGTGGACGCGATTGCCATAAACGAGCTGATGCTGAACAAATACGGCGAGGGCCGCGCATATGCAAAGCACACAGCCGACATAGGCACGCTGCATTACGCCGTGGCCACGTTGAGCACGAACAGCGCAATAGCCACCGTTGCGGACATGCTGCTTTCCGAAATGGGATACTGAGCAAACAACTAAAAGCCCGCCTGTGTAAAGGCGGGCTTTTTATATGCTTAGTTTCTATTTAACATCCTTGCTGTATGCGGCGTTCTGCGCATCGCGCGGGAAAACCACGCTGTTGTCCATTATGGCGCGGCAGATATAGGCAAGATCTGCCACGGTGAGCCGCCCATCAGCATCAACATCCATGCTGAGCATGTCGTTCGCGCCCGCGCCGCCATCCGCAATGGCCCGGCACAAAAGCACGGCGTCCTTCACGCCGATTGCGCCATCCCCATCAACATCGCCGGCAACGGCGGCGTCACGGTGCCGGTGGGGCTCGGTGCGGACTCGGGGCTGCCGGTGGCGGCCCAGCTCGTCGGCCCCGCCTTCAAGGACCGCACGCTGCTCATGTTCGCCCGCGCCCTGGAGCGCGGCCTCGCCGACGCCGCGACGGGCGCCCCCGCGCTCTCCGTCGCGCCGGATTTCGCCGGGAAGGGGGGTGAGCTCGCATGAAGGAGCTCTCCGAGGTCCTCGAGGACTGGGAGGCCGTGATCGGTCTGGAGATCCATACCGAGCTCACGAGCCTCGATACCAAGATGTTCTGCGACTGCAGGCTCAGCCACGACGACGAGCCGAACGCCAACGTGTGCCCGGTGTGCCTGGGCCTGCCCGGGGCGCTGCCCGTGCCCAACAAGCGCGCGATCGAGAGCATCGTGAAGGCCGGTCTCGCCACCAACTGCGAGATCCAGAAGCGCTCGATGTTCTACCGCAAGCACTACTTCTATCCGGACATGGCCAAGAACTTCCAGACCACCCAGGGGCCGGTCGCCTTCTGCATGCACGGCCGCCTGGACCTCGAGGTCACCGGACGCGGCGCCGCCGAGCGCCCGGAGTGCGCCTTCGGCGAGGCCGAGGCCGAGAGCCTGGCGAAGTGGGCGTGGTCGTCGGAGTGGTTCATGACCTCCATGCCCGCGTCGGACAGCTGCTTCACGGACTCGGGGTATTTATCCACCCACTGGCCGACAAGGAAGAAGGTGGCCGTGACGCCGTGCGAGGTGAGGATGTCGATGAGCTCCTCCGTATCCTCGTTGCCCCAGGCGGCGTCGAAACTGAGGGCGACGAACTTGCCGTCGCGCTCCACGCTGTAGACGGGCAGCGAGCGCCGCGTGGCCGAAACGCCCACCACCGCCGGACTGTTGACAAGCGCGAAGACCAGCACAACGGCCAGCACCAGCGCGGCCCCGGAGGCCGCCCTCTTGTGCCGGGAGATGAAGCCCAGCGCCCTTGTCACCGTGTTGTTCATGCAGATACCCCCCGCGGAAAATGTTTTGTACATCCTATGCCACGCCCGTCCGGGCTATTCCGCGGAGAGTGCCGAAGAATTAACATTTGTTGCGCTTTGCTCGGCGCGGTAGTATAATATATGCGCCAATTTACAGCATGAAAGATGAGCCTGAGGAGGGATAGCAATGAAACTGTCAACCAAAATTCAAAAGTGTGAGCTGTCGCCGATACGTAAATACGCCCCCTACGCCGCCGCGGCGCGAGCGCGCGGGATAAAAATCTATCCCCTCAACATAGGCCAGCCGGATATTGAGACGCCAGCGGCGTTTTTTGAGGCAGTCCGTGCTTTCAAGAGCAGCGTTCTGGAATACGCGCCCTCGGACGGCGTGCCGGAATACCTCAAGGCCGTACACGATTACTATCTCCGCATAGGCCTGGACCTGGCCCCGGAGGATATCCTCGCCACCGCAGGCGGCAGCGAGGCGCTGAGCATAGCCCTAGCCTGCATCCTGGACGACGGGGACGAGCTGCTGGTCCCGGAGCCCTTCTACCCGAATTACAGCACCTTCACCCAGCTGACCGGCGCCACAATACGCCCCATCCCCACCTTCGCCGAGGAGGGCTTCCGCTATGCCATGCGCGAGCGTATCGAGCCGCTTATAAACGAGCATACCCGCGGCATCCTCCTGACGAACCCGGGCAACCCCACGGGCTACGTCCTCTCCCGGGACGAGATGCGCGTCATCGCAGACATCGCCAAGGAGAATGACCTCTATGTCATAAGCGACGAGGTCTATCGCGAATTCGTCTACGGCGGCGAGGAGATGACGAGTATGCTGGAGTTCCCGGACACACATGAGAACGTCATCGTCGTGGACTCCGTCTCGAAGCGCTTTTCGGCCTGCGGCGCGCGTGTGGGAGCGCTAGTCTCGCGCAACCGCGCGGTCATGACGGAGGCCATGAAGATCTGTCAGACCCGCCTGTGCGTGGCGACGCTGGACCAGGTGGGCGCCGCTGCGCTCTATTCCGTCGAGCCCAGCTACTTTGCCTCTGTCCGCGAGGAATACAAGCGCCGCCGCGACGCGGCGCTGAAAAAGCTGCTGGCTATACCCGGCGTCGTCTGCGAGCAGCCGGAGGGCGCCTTCTACTTCATGGTGAAGCTCCCGGTGGACGACACGGACAAGTTCCAGCAGTGGCTGCTGGAGGAGTTTGACGCTGACGGGGACACCGTCATGATAACCCCGGGCGAGGGCTTCTACGCCACTCCCGGCAAGGGCCGCAACGAGGCGCGCATGGCCTATGTGCTCAAGCAGGCTGACCTGGAGCGCGCCATGGACGTCCTGGCGATTGCCATCGAGAAATACAACAGCAGATGAGCGCACAAAAAAAGCGCCCCCTGTGGGGCGCTTTTTTGATGCCGTTTTTCAGTTGCGCACGAGCTGGAAGGAGACGTCGATGATGACGGCCTCGGCGGGCATGACGAAGCTGTACTCCTCGCCCTCGACGCGCACGACCTCGACCATGTCCCCGGCCGCGGTGATTGCGGCGACTGAGGCTGTCTCATAGCCGCTGGAGGGGTCCACGCTGAAGGAGACAGTGCGGCCCGCTATGCTGTCCGAAACGCTGGGCTGCACCACGCCGCCGCTGTGGGCGGAGGGTACTACGCTGAAGGTGTCCGCCGTGCTGCGCAGGGCGACAACGTCTCCGGCAACGGCGTCCGGCTCCCCTTCAGCACCGGAGGCGGTGGTCGGGAAGGCGACGATGGAGACGCAGAGGACGGCTATGAAAACCAGCATCGGCAGGGTGATAGTGTTCTTTTTCATGGCGCAGACTCCGATAAATAAAAAGGTTACATAATATTGTTCATAATATGATGATAATCATATTATGACAACTTATCAAGGAAAACTTCAGAAACAAATGGTTACAAAATCAACATAAAGATTACAAAGCAGGAAAAATAACGGGGCGGACGCTAAATATAGCGTCCGCCCCAGCGGTGCCTGTCAGTCCAGTTTTCAGTCCAGTTTGAGGTCGCCATCGCGTATCCAGCCTATACGCCGGAAGAAGAGGCCCAGCGCCCAGCAGATGACGGCGGGCAGCACGAAGCAGACGAGCGCGAGGCCCAGCCAGTCCATGGCGCCGGGCGCGATGGCCGCTGCCCCGTCCGCCAGCGCCACGTCGCTGGGATTTACCCAGCCTGTCCAGACGCCGATGGGCCCGCAGAGCCCGCAGGTGCCCATGCCGGAGTTGATGGCCGCGCCGTTCATCTCCAGTTTGAAGACGCAGGTGGCGATTGGCCCCGTTATCATGGAGGTCAGTATGGCCGGCAGCCAGATGCGCGGATTTTTGACTATGTTGCCCATTTGCAGCATGCTGGTGCCGAGGCCCTGGCTGACGAGGCCGCCCCAGCGGTTCTCGCGGAAGCTCATGACGGCGAAGCCGACCATGTTCGCGCAGCAGCCGGCCACTGCCGCGCCGCCTGCGAGACCCACGAGGTTGAAGCTGTGGCAGATGGCGGCGGAGGAGATGGGCAGGGTGAGCGCGATGCCCACGGAGGCGGAGACGATGATGCCCATCCAGAAGGGCTGGAGCACCGTCGCGCGCTTGATGAGGGCGCCGACGTAGTTTGCCCCCGCGCCAATGGGCGGGGCGATGAGCGCGGCGAGGGCCACGCCGGCGAAGATGGTCACGAGCGGCGTCACGAGTACGTCAACGGGCGTCTCCTTGCTGACCATTTTGCCGACCTCGGCCGCGACGATGGCGATGACGAACACGGCGAGCGGCCCGCCCGCGGAACCGCCCAGGGCGTTGGCGGCCCAGCCGACAGGCACCATCGAGAACAGCACCAGCGGCGGGCACTTGAGCGCGTAGCCTATGGCCACGGCCATGGCCGGCCCGCTCACCGCCGTGGCGTAGCCGCCCACGGTGGAGAAAATGGCCACGCCCGTCTGCGAGCCGAGCGTGTTGAGTATCGTGCCTATGAGCAGGGAGCAGAAGAGCCCCTGCGCCATGGCTCCCAGCGCGTCGATGCCGTAGCGCCGCAGGGATATCTCAATGTTCTTCCTTTTCAAAAACGCCCGAAAGCCGCTCAAAGCTACCACCCCGATAAAAAGTATCGTTACAGGTGTCAAGACACCTGTAACGATACTTTAAGCGCCGCGCGCGGCGATGTCAACCGTAATTTAATTTTTGACGAAGAGTATGCCCGCCGCGTCCAGCTCGCGCACCGTGCGCTCGTAGGCCTCCTCATCGGGGCAGAGCAGGGTGTGGAGGTGTACGCCGCCGGTGAGGGCGGAGAGGGGGGATGCCCGCTCGGCCAGGATGCGCTCCATGAACTGCGCGACGTCGTGGCGGTTCGCCAGGAGCAGCTGGCCCGTGAGCTGGCCGTAGACGGCGTGCTCAATGACGACGTCGAGGACGGTGCAGCCGTTGTCCACCATGATGTTGAGCTCGCGCTCCATGCCTTCGGGGCGGCTGTGGATGCAGGCGACGGTGCGGCGCAGGCCGCCGCGCCCGCGCTCCACTATGTAGCCGCGGGGGGTGGCCGTGATGAGCGCGCCCGCCGCGCGCAGCAGGGCGATGTCGCCCACGATGACCTGGCGGCTGACGCCGAGCCGTGCTGCGAGGCAGGCGGCGGAGACGGGTGTCTCCGCCCCTTCCAGCAAGGCCGCAATGGCGGCCCTTCTGCCCGCGCCGTCCGTCATCGCCTTGCGTTGAGCAGCCGGGTCTTGATTTCCAGCAGCTCGTCGGAGAGGTCCACGTAGTAGTTGTGCGGGTAGTCGAAGCGCAGCACCTCGGGCCAGAGCGTGGCCACCTCGCGGCGGCAGTAGTCCTGGATCTCGGGCAGCGTGGGCTCCTTGTACACCAGCTCGCCGCCCTTGAAGATGGGGACGAGCAGCTCCCGGGCGCGGAAGTTCGTCATGGTCTTCTGCTTCCAGGTGGCGTCCGGGTCGCGGATGACGAGGTCCTTCGTGTCGTCCACGCTGTCGTTGTACAGGCAGATGTAGTCTGCCTCGGCCATGCCTGTGTCGCGGCCGTAGAAGCGGTAGACCTTCTTGAAGTGGGGGTTCGTTATCTTGCCGACGTTCTCGCTTATCTTGATGCGCGGGACGATGGAGCCGTCGTCCTCCTCAACGGCGGCAAGCTTGTAAACGCCGTCGAAGACGGGGGAGGTGCGGCTGGTTATGAGCCTCTCGCCTACGCCGAAGGAGTCTATGCAGGCGCCCTGGCGGAGCAGCTCCTTTATGAGGTGTTCGTCGAGGGAGTTGGAGCAGGTGATCTTGCACTCGGGCCAGCCCGCGTCGTCGAGCATTTTGCGGGCGCGCTTGGTGAGATAGGCCATGTCGCCGGAGTCGAGACGTATGCCGCATTTCGTAATGCCGAGAGGCTTCAAGACCTCGTTGAAAGCGCGGATGGCATCCGGCACGCCGCTGCGCAGGGTGTCGTATGTGTCCACAAGCAGGGTGGCGTTCTGCGGGTAGGTCTTGCAGTAGGCGCGGAAGGCGTCGAGCTGGGTGGGGAACATCTGCACCCAGGCGTGGGCCATGGTGCCGCCCGCGGCGACGCCGTAGATCTGGTCGGAGAGCACGCAGGCCGTACCGGCGCAGCCGCCTATAAAGGCGGCTCTCGCCCCGAGAACGGCGGCGTCCGGGCCCTGGGCGCGGCGGGAGCCGAATTCGAGCACGACCCTGCCGTCCGCGGCTCGGACTATGCGGTTGGCCTTGGTGGCGATGAGGCTCTGGTGGTTAATGGTGAGCAGCAGGAAGGTTTCGAGCAGCTGGGCCTGGATGGCCGGGGCGCGGATGACCATGATGGGCTCGCGCGGGAAGACGGGCGTGCCCTCGGGCATGGCCCAGACGTCGCCGGTGAATTTGAAATGCCGCAGATAGTCCAGGAAGGCCTCGGAGAACATGCCGCGGCCGCGGAGGTAGTCGATGTCCTCCTCTGAAAAGTGCAGGTTCCGTATATAGTCTATGGCCTGTTCGAGCCCTGCGGCGATGGCGAAGCCGCCGCCGTCCGGAACGGTGCGGTAAAAGAGGTCGAAGTAGGTTATCTTGTCCTTGAGCCCCGCTTCAAAGTAGCCGTTGCCCATGGTGAGCTCGTAAAAATCGCAGAGCATGGTATAGTTGAGGCCGCTGTATTTCTGCATTGCGCACTCCTCCGTAGCTGTCTTTACACCTCAGATTATATGCCAGACGCCGCCTCTTTTCAATCACCCGGGTACAAGTTATAATTTTATCTTGCAGGACAAGATTTTTTAACAAAATTCTGTTATAATCACATGGCATGAACACAATACCCGAGGAGGAGACCCGATGGAGCAGAAAAAAGCCATCCCCCACATCAGCAGCAGACTGCGCCACCACATCCTGGAGGTGCCTAACGAGGCCCGTGGCGTGAGCGGAATAGTGATAAACGGCAAGAGGATAAAGACGCTGGTTTTCACTACAGACATAGCGATAATCCGCAACTGCTCTGCCGACGCGGTGTTGGCGGTGTATCCGTTCACGCCTCAGCCCACCATCTCGGACGCCATCCTGCGCTATTCATCTCTTCCGGTATTCTGCGGCGTTGGCGGCGGGACGACGCAGGGCATCCGCACGACGCAGCTGGCCTGGGACGCGGAGGCCCAGGGCGCGATGGGCGTCGTTGTGAACGCGCCGATGGGGAACCTGGACATAGAGCGCATCTGCAACTACATCGACATCCCGCTCGTCGTTACCGTGCTGAACGAGCACACGGACATAGCCGCGCGCCTGGCTGCGGGCGCGTCCATCCTGAATATTTCAGCCGCGGCTCGGACGCCGGAGGTCGTGCGAAAGATAAGGGAAAAATTCCCCGACGTACCCATCATAGCCACGGGCGGCCCCACAACTGAGAGCATAAGAGCCACTGTTGAGGCGGGCGCCAACGCGATAAGCTATACACCGCCCACGACGAAGGAGCTCTTCTCCCACATGATGGAGGACTACCGCGAGCGGTAAACACTGCCTTTACAGCCGCCATTGTCTGTAGGGGCTGGGGTTGGCTGGGAGGAACTCGCCGTTTTGTCCTGCTGGACTTTAGGTTGTGCTGCCTATTCCACCCCATTTCTTT
>ENA-OPBW01001680-OPBW01001680.1-human-gut-metagenome-genome-assembly--contig:-NODE-1680-length-10785-cov-2.582013_pt1 | contig 10785 bp, 8 predicted proteins | sample MGYA00241070_ERZ501456 | MGnify/ENA primary metagenome ERZ501456 (study PRJEB25962, sample SAMEA2042624) | human gut metagenome | biome: human gut; feature: human-associated habitat; material: faeces...
CAGCGGCGGCTGGGGCAAGGATGAGACTGTGCAGGAGCTGATCTCCAGCTTCAACGCAAAATATCCCGACATCAAGGTCACCGTTGAGTACCTGGATTACACCAATGGTGATGACCAGGTCAACACCGCCATTGAGGGCGGCAGCGCACCCGACCTGATCATGGAAGGTCCCGAGCGTCTGGTTGCCAACTGGGGCAAGAAGGGCGTTATGGCTCCCCTGAACGACCTGTGGACCGACGACGCCAAGAAGGACATCTACGCTTCTGTGGAGTCTGCCTGCCACAACGAGAAGGGCGACTACTACGAGTACCCCCTGTGCATGACCGCACACTGCATGGCCGTGAACATGACCAAGGTCAAGGAAGTGGGCGCGGACAAGTACATTGATACCGACAAGCACACCTGGAGCACCGAGGGCTTCCTGAACACTGTGGACGCACTGTACAAGGGCGGCTACGAGAACGTGGCAGCCATCTACTGCAGCGGTCAGGGCGGCGACCAGGGCACCCGCGCCATCATCAACAATATGTACGGCGGCACCTTTACCGATGCAGCCCACACCAAGTACACCGCCGACTCTGCCGAGAACATCAAGGCCATTCAGACTCTGTACGATGCAAAGGGCGTCAACTTCGATCCCTCCATCAACGGCGGCGAGGAGATCACCCTGTTCCGCAACGGCACCCTGCAGATGGCTTTCTGCTGGAACATTGCACAGCAGCTGAACGCTGACACCGCTGCCGCAGGCCAGACCATCAGCGGCGATGAGATCTTCCCCATGGCATTCCCCACCGAAAGCGGCGACCCGAAGCTGTGCGGCGGCATCTGGGGCTTCGGCATCTTTGATAACGGCGACGAGGCTAAGATCAAGGCTGCAAAGACCTTTATCGAGTTCATCGCTGCCGACCCCTCTCAGGTCAAGGACAGCGTGCTGGCTTCCACCTACTTCCCCGTCCGCACCAGCGTGGGCGACATCTACGCCGGTAACGAGGTCATGAGCGAGTACAGCAAGTTCATGGGCTATCTGGGCGACTATTACCAGATCACCCCGGGCTGGACCACTGCCCGCACCGAGTGGTGGAATATGCTGCAGCGCGTGGGCTCCGGCGAGGCCGTCGAGACTGCCGTCAAGACCTTTGTGGACAACGCAAACGCAGCCGCTGCTGCCGAGGCATAAGCGCTACTTTTTCTGAACTGCATCACAGCTGAACCGCAAGGCCCCTTCCTCCGGGTGAGGGAGGGGCCCTTTTACGGAAAAAACACTCTCAAACGAAAGGTTTGGTGATCCTCTTGGCTGCAAAGACGGCAATGAAAGAGCCCAAACGCAGCAGTGCGCTGGTACGGCGCGAAACCTTCGCCTCCTACTGCTTCCTGCTGCCCAGCCTGATCTTCTTTCTGGGCTTCGTCATCTACCCCATGATCCTCTGCGTGGTGACCAGCTTCTTTGACTCCACCATGAACCGCGCGGATATCTTTGTGGGGATGGCAAACTACAAGACCCTGTTTGCCGACCCCATCTTCCTTGGTGCATTAAAGAACACCTTCGTCATCGTCATTGTGTCGGTGCCCATCACCTGCATCTTCTCGCTGTGGGTGTCCTCCGCCATCGTAGACCTGCCGGAGTGGGCAACAAGCCTTTTCCGCTGCGTGTTCTACCTGCCCGTGGTCACCGGCTCAGTCGCTGTTACCGTGGTGTGGAAGTGGATGTACAACAACTACTACGGTATCTTTAACTATTTGGGCAAGAGCCTTGGTATTCTGGACAAGAACATCAACTGGCTGGGTGACGAGCGGTTCGCACTGGGCTGTATCATCCTGATTTTGCTCACTACCTCCGTGGGTCAGCCCATCGTGCTGTATGTTTCGGCACTGGGCAACGTGGATCAGTCCATCGTGGAGGCTGCCGAGGTAGACGGCGCGACCGACTTCCAGTGCTTCTGGAAGATCAAGTGGCCGGCCATTATGCCCACCACCCTGTACATTCTGGTCATCACCACCATCAACTCCTTCCAGTGCTTTGCACTGATCCAGCTGCTGACCTCCGGCGGCCCCAACCATAAGACCGATACCATTATGTACTACATCTACTACACCGCCTTTAAGCAGTACAAGTACGGCTATGCCAACGCCATGGGCGTGGTGCTGGCGGTGATCATCGCCATTCTGTCTGCTGTCCAGTTCAAGCTGGGCAACAAGGATAATTAAGGAGGTGCGGAACAATGCGTGCAACTGCTGCAAAAAAGCAAAAACCGTTGGAGCGCCATCCCAGTAAACTGAAAAAGATGAGCGCCTACGCCATTCTGGCGATCATCCTCATCAGCATCATGGCGGTGCTGTTCGCCTTCCCGCTGTACTGGATCATCACCGGTTCCTTCAAGACCGGCGCAGCCATCAACGCGACCACCCCGGAGTGGTGGCCCAGCCAGTGGGTGCTGACCAACTACCAGAAACTGTTTGCCGGTAAGCGTGCCCCGCTGTGGCAGCTGGCCGTGCCCTTCGGCTCCAAGTTCAGCGCCAACGGCGAGCCCATCTACTTCTCGGTAGGACCCATGGCTCCCGCCGCCATCCGCTGGATGATCAACACCGTGTTCATGGCCGTTATGTCCATGATCCTTACCTGCCTGACCGCTGCCATGGCCGGTTATGCGCTGGCCAAAAAGCGCTTTGTGGGCCGTAAGCTGCTGTTCACCCTCATCGTCTGCGCCATGGCCCTGCCCAAGCAGGTCATCCTGATCCCCCTGCTGCGCGAGATGAGCGCACTGAACCTGTACAACACCATCTGGGCGGTCATCTTCCCCATCGTGGGCTGGCCGTTCGGCGTGTTCCTGATGAAGCAGTTCAGTGAGGGCATCCCCACCGAAATGCTGGAGGCTGCCCGCATCGACGGTGCCAGCGAGGCACGCACCTTTGTCAAGATCGTGCTGCCCATGGTCAAGCCCGGTATCGGTGCACTGGCCATCTTTACCTTCATCAACAGCTGGAACGACTACTTCATGCAGTTGATCATGCTGTCCAGCACCAGCAACCTGACCATCTCGCTGGGCATTGCAAAACTGCAGGCAGAGAACAGCACCGACTTCGGCCTGATCATGGCCGGTGCCGCACTGGCCGCAGTGCCGATCATCATCATCTTCCTCATCTTCCAGAAGTACTTCACCAAGGGCATCGCAATGGGTGCGGTCAAGGGCTAAAATTGCGACAGCGGCAAGAGGGCAAAAATACCCCCCGCCCGGAGCAAAAAGCCTCAGAACCTGATACGAACGACTATTTTATCTTGAATTATTACTGATTGCAAAGAAGGGCTTGAAACATGAAAGATATCAAAAAATATCAGGGTGTCATCCCTGCCTTTTACGCCTGCTATGACGCAGAGGGCAACATTTCGGTGGAGGGGGTCAAGGCGCTGACCCGTCACCTGATCGCCAAGGGCGTCAAGGGCGTGTATGTGGGCGGCTCCTCCGGCGAGTGCATCTACCAGCACGTCGAGGAGCGCAAGACGGTGCTGGAAGCCGTGATGAGCGAAGCCAAGGGCAAGCTGACCGTGATTGCCCACGTTGGCTGTAACAACACCGCCGACAGCATGGAGCTGGCACGCCACGCCGAGAGCGTGGGCGTGGATGCCATTGCCTCCATCCCGCCCATCTACTTCCACCTGCCGGAGTACGCCATTGCCAAGTACTGGAACGATATGTCCGCAGCAGCACCCAACACCGAGTTCGTCATCTACAACATCCCGCAGCTGGCTGGCACGGCGCTGACCATGAGCCTGCTGAACGAGATGCTGAAGAACCCCAACGTGGTGGCCGTGAAAAACAGCTCCATGCCCACGCAGGACATCCAGATGTTCAAGGATGCCGGCATTGCCGCCCGCGGCGAGGGCAACTTTGTGGTGTTCAATGGCCCGGACGAGCAGTTCGTTTCCGGCCGCGTCATCGGCGCAGACGGCGGTATCGGCGGCACCTACGCCGTGATGCCGGAGCTGTATCTGGCCATGAACGCCCATCTGGAAAAGGGCGAGATTGCTGAAGCCCGTGCCATCCAGTACGAGGCCAACCGCATTATCTACAAGATGTGCTCTGCCCACGGCAATCTGTATGCCGTGCAAAAGGAAATCCTGCGCCGGATGCACGGTCTGGAGCTGGGCAGCGTGCGCGCCCCGATGCCCGGCCTGATCCCCGAGGATGAGGCCGTTGTGGCCGAGGCACAGGCCATGATCGAAGCTGCCATCGCAAAGCTGTAACAAAATAAAAGCGCCCCTCTCCGTCTCTTTTTCAGAGGGGAGGCGGGCGCTTCTTTTATTGGAGGAAACGCGAATGATCTGCGATACCTTGCAGCATCTGGGCCGGTACAGGGGACTGCACCCCAACTTGGATACCGCCATTGACTACCTGCTTACCCACGACCTTGCCGCCCTGCAGCCGGGACGCACCGAGGTGGACGGCGACAAGGTGTTCATCAACCTGATGGACGCCACTCTGCACCCGGACGCGGGCTACCACCCGGAGTACCACAAGCTTTATGCTGATTTACAGGTAGATCTTACCGGCAGCGAGGGCTGGGGCTACACCAATCTGCCCGGCGCGGAGATCGGGGAGTTTACCGGGGACTGCGGCTTTCAGGACAGTGCCAGCGTAGTGACCGGTGCACTGGGTGAGGGACGCTTTGTGCTGTTCTTCCCGGAGGAACTGCATAAACCCGGCCTTGTGCAGCACGGCTGTGTCAGTGTGCGCAAGGCCGTTGTCAAGATCAGAATGGAGGAGTAAGACCATGGAAAAGGAAAAGCTGTTTGCACAGATCAAGGGTGGGCTCATCGTGTCCTGTCAGGCATTGGAGCACGAGCCGCTGTATACCCAGGAAGGCGGCGTGATGCCCCTGATGGCGAAAGCTGCCGCTATGAGCGGCGCTGTGGGCATCCGCGCCAACACCGTGCGGGACATTACCCAAATCAAGCAGGTGGTGGACCTGCCGGTCATCGGCATCATCAAAAAGGACTACCCCGGCACGCCTATGTACATTACCGTCACCATGAAGGAAGTGGACGAGCTGGTGGCCTGCGGGGTGGATATCCTTGCCGTGCAGGGCACCGGTGCGCTGCGCCCGGACGGCTCCACCTCCGCACAGTTCATCCGCGCCATCAAGGCAAAGTACCCTGAGCAGCTGGTGATGGCTGATTGCGATAACTTTGAAAACGCCATGCTCTGCGCCGAGGCAGGTGCCGACTTTGTGGGCACCACCATGCGCGGCTACACTCCCGAGACCACCGGCATTGACGATATCGACTTTGACTTCATCCGCAAGCTGTCCGCAGAGTGCCCGGCAAAGATCATTGCCGAAGGTCACATCCACTACCCGGAACAGGCGGTCAAGGCACTGGAAGCCGGTGCGTTTGCACTGGTGGTGGGCGGCGCCATTACCCGCCCGGCAGAGATCACCGCACGCTTTACCGGTGCCATCAACGCCGCAAAGAAATAACACAGGGGAGTGCCTGCTATGAAACACTATCTTGGTATCGATATCGGCGGCACAGCCGTCAAGCTGGGCATCGTGGACGAAGCCGGTGCAGTGCTGGCGAAAGCCGAAGAGAGCGTAAGTTTTGACGGCTACTGTACCCCCATCCTGACCACGGTGCTGAAGGCTGCACAAGCTTTCCTTGCCGCGCAGAACATCCCGGCGGAAAGCCTTGCGGGCATCGGCGTTTCTGCCACCGGGCAGATCGACAGCCGCAAGGGCATCGTGGCGGGCACCTGCGGCAGCCTGCCCAACTACATCGGCGCACCCATCAAGGCGGAGCTGGAAAAGACCTTTGGTCTGCCGGTCACGGTAGCCAACGACGCCAACTGTATGACGCTGGGCGAGGTGTGGGTCGGCGGTGCACAGGGCTATACGGACGTCATCGGCGTGACGCTGGGCACCGGCGTGGGCGGAGGCATCCTGACCGGCGGCCGTCTGCTGGAAGGTGTGCGGGGTCTGGGCGGCGAGCTGGGACACTACCGCACCCACGCGCTGGACGGCGTGGACTGCACCTGCGGCGCAAAGGGCTGCTGGGAGCGCTACGCTGCCACCACTGCTCTGGTGCGCGCCGCACAGGAGGAAAATCCGGCATGGAAGGATGGCCGCGCTATCTTTGCCGCCGCAGAAGCGGGCAACGAGACCGTGCTGGCGCTGCTGGACGCATGGACGGACGAGATCGCGCAGGGGCTTGCAGGCATGGTGCATATCTTCAACCCGCAGCTGATCCTGATCGGCGGCGGCGTGTCCGCCCAGCAGAAGCTGCTCATCGAGCCTATCGCTGAAAAGGTGAAAGCATCCGTCATGCCCGCCTTTGCCGAAGGGCTGGAAATTCGTGCCGCACAGCTGCACAACGATGCCGGGATGGTGGGCGCTGTGTACTACTTCCGGCAGACGATGGAAAAGGAGTGATTTGGTTATGAAAAAGCATATTCTCTGTCTGGGTGATTCCAACACCCACGGCTACTGCGCCGACCCCAACGACTGCGCCGACCACGGCATCCGCTTCAACGAGGACGAGCGCTGGACCTGCCGCCTGCAAAAGGCGCTGGGCGAGGAGTATCTGGTCACCGAGGAAGGTCTTTCCGGCCGCACCACCGTGTTCGTGGACCCGCTGCATGAGTCTATGGATGCGCTGAGCGTGGCTTACGCCCTGCTCAAGAGCCACGAGGTCATCGACCTGCTTATCATCATGCTGGGCACGAATGACGTCAAGGAGCGCTTTGGCGCAAACGCCGCCTGCATCGGCGCGGGCATGGAGCGGCTGCTGCTCAAGGTGAAAAGCGTGGACTGCTGGGGCGGCAAGGCACCTAACATTCTGGTGGTGGCACCGCCCTGCATCAAGGACGGCTTCCACGATGCCGTCATGGGCGCAGGCTGCGTGGAAAAATCCCGCGGGGTCGCCGAGCAGCTGCGCATCGTAGCCGAGCGGCAGGGCGTGCACTTTATGGACGCCGCCGAGTGCGAGTTCAACGAGGTGGACTTTATGCACCTGACTTGCAAGGGTCACGCCCGGCTGGCAGAGCTGCTGACCGCAGAGGTGCCAAAGCTGGTCTGAGTGTGTTAAAAGAAAATGGACGGAGAAACGTCAAAGACGCTCCTCCGTCCATTTTTGTGCAGTGATGTGAGATGATATCAGAGGTTATGTGGCGCTTTTAGCCTGTTTGAGGATACGGATCACCTTGTATTTGGGTACATACTTTTCCGGGGCGAAATCCTCTTCCAGATAGCCCTGCTCGACACACCAGCGGGCGGCGGCAGCGGCATCGGTGGCTTGTGCAATGGTGGGCTGGGGGCAGCCTGCGTTCTGCCACAGCAGCTCAGCCAGCTGGCCCTGAGTCTTGGGGATGGCCGCATCTGCGGGCAGCAGGTTCTTCAGGATGGCGCGGGTAGTGATCTCGTAGCCGCCCCAGACTGCTGCGCCGCCAATGGCGACTGCTGCAATAGCACCGGCGGCGGACTCTGCGGGTGCTTCGGGCTCTTCAGGTTCGGGCTTCGGCTGAGGAGTATCAACACCGAAATCCTCGTCCAGCGGCTGATCTGGATCGGGTCGGGTCGCCGGAGTAGCGGACCACTGTGCTGTCAGTCTGACAGCACCCCGGGGCATGATGAATGCGATCTCCTCAGTACCCTGCTCCATATCAGAGCCAAGCGTGCCGACCGTTACGCCAAAGTCCGCGCTGGTGCCTTCTTCCACTTTCCAGTGATGGAATTGCATGTTTTCAGCAGGTGCATCAGCCTTGATCGTGACTTTTTCGCCCGCCTTTACGCGCACAAAGCTGTCCTGCGTGCCATTGATTGTACCGCCTTCCACGATGACCGGCAGACTCATTGCGATGGCGGGAATACTGTAGACAGCACTCAGTTCCACAGGCTTGTCAGACATGGTGAACATAAAAGTTTCGTTTTTGATCTTTGCCCCGCTGGCATCCAGCAGATAATTGTTTTCTGCGTCCACCGTAACATTCAGGCTATTGCCGTCCGCATCGATGATTGCAGTAAGGCTGCCCTTTTTGAGCTTCCAGCCTACGAGCTTGGAAAAGCTTGCGTTGCTGTCGTGACCGGTCACGGTAACGGATGCACCCTCCAGTGCATACACCGTCTCACCGGTGGTATTGTCCGTTTGGGCAGTACCGTTGCTCACCTTGACAGCAGCCTTGTAGACAGCGGTCAGCTTGACGGTTGCATCCGGCATGGTGAAGCTCAGAGGGCTGACCTTCAGCTCCTCTTCGGTCTTGCCGATATTGCCGCCAGATACCTCCCAGTGGTCAAACTGGTAATCCTCGGGGCTGCCTGCGGTCACGGTAACGGCTGCGCCCGGGCGGGCAAAATCTGCATTGCTGTTACCGTTCACTTTGGCAGTACCGCCGGACACCTCAAGCTTGTTGCTGTGGTGTGCGGTCAGTTCTACATTGCCTGTAGGCATGATGAACGAAAATTCCTTCTGCGCCAGTTTTTCGGCAGAGATCGTAAAGCCTGCGGGAGCATTTACTACTTCCCAGCCGTCAAATTTTCGCTCGTCAGTTTCATCGATCTGGGCGGTGACGGTCACTTTTTGACCGTTGAAGCTGTCCAGTTCTCCGCTGGTTGTATCGCCTGCTGTGGCGGTTCCATTGTTCACCTTGAGGTGAGCATCCTGCTTTTCTTCAATACGGAGATAGCTGTAGCGTGCATTCGCCTCAATGGGGGTAACACCGGCATCAATGGCTCCCTCTTCCCCGTCTTCGCTGGTAAAGTAGACGTAGTCTGCACCATCCGTGCGGTGGTAGGTAAAGTTACCAGCATTTGCGAGTACACTGCCGCCATCTTTCTCACCGTGAATCGTCACAGGGCCGTCGCAAGTGATGTCAGCCTTGCCATAGCCGCTCAAGACCCGAGAACTGCCCGATGCATCGATTTCCACTTCGTTAGCTCTGTGGATGATCAGCGTACCATCTGCATTGCTCGTATAGCCTATAGCATAGGTGCCTTCCGGTGCATTGATAGTCACTTTTCCGGTGCAGGTGATCACTGCCCTGCGGCCGATAGCGGAGTAGTTGTCGCTGGAAATTGTCACGTCGTGGGCTCTATTGATGGTCAAGTTGTGGACTGCAATGTTTTCCTTGCCATCCAGCACCACGTCAACATCATCCGGCACCTCAATGGTAATAGTATTAATCGTCTTAGTAGTATTGGTAGATGTCAGTATCTTCTGCACCGGGTCATAGTGGAAGGTATAGTTGCCTGGGGTGACGACAATGTTCTCATAATCCGCCGGGTCGATCACATTATTATTGATTTTGATCTCCTCTGCGACGTTCTCCGCATCCAGCACACTGACCGCACGGTTGCCGCTGATGTTCAACTGCATCAGTGCATCAGTGCTCTCAGCCAGAGCTGGGGCTGAGAGGGTGAACATCATGCATCCGGCTAGCGCTGCCGATACTGCACGTCGGATAAGTTTGCCTTGTTTCATGGTACAACCTCCTTTTTCCCCTCGTATTATTTACGGGGGGGGGTATGTATTGCGGTACTTCCATTATATTACATTTTATCGTATTTTGGAAGGGAAATGGCGCGAAATGCCCAAAAAGAGCACGAATTATCGAAAGTATCACTCTTTGATCGGCTCTGCCCCTGCCGTTCTTCCGTTCTGCGTGCTTTTTTTGCCCCAGCACCGCCTTTTTTGTTGACAAGGCACCGGCTTGCTATTATAATAGTGTAGTCAAAATGGCATTCCTGTGCGGCTTTGTGGCTGCGCGAAAGAAATACAGCTAATAACAAGGAGAGATTCTCAAATGGCACAAGAGATCAAGATGTCCGCTGCCGGTCTGAAGGCAATGCAGGAGGAACTGGAATACCTCAAAACCGTCCGCCGCAAGGAGCTGGCTGAAGAGATCAAGGAAGCCCGCAGCCACGGCGACCTGTCTGAGAACAGCGAGTACGACGAGGCCAAGAATACGCAGGGTCTGGTGGAGAACCGCATCACCGAGCTGGAGCAGACCATCAAGAACGCAGTTATAATCGACGAGAGCGAGCTGAGCGTGGATAACGTCTCCGTGGGTACTCACGTCACCATCCGCGAGACCGGCGAGGACGAAGCCGAGGAATACGATATCGTGGGTCGCACCGAGGCTGACGCCTTCAACGGCAAGATCAGCGATGAGAGCCCCGTGGGTCACGCCCTGATGGGCAAGGCTGTGGGCGAAAAGGTCGAAGTGCTGCTGCCCACCGGCCAGACCGTGGAGTACACTGTGCTGGCTATCACCCATTCTGCAAACTAAGTAGGAGTAACCATGGAAGAGCAAAAGAGAAACCCCGCTGCAGGGCTGTCCGAGAGCGAGCAGGTACAGGTGCGCCGCCAGAAGCTGGCCGACCTGCAGGCCGCCGGCAACGACCCCTTTACCCTGACCAAGTTCCCGCAGGACGCGTATTCTGCTGACCTGAAGGAAGAATTTAAGGAACTGCCCAACGAGACCGACAGCGGCAAGCTGGTGGCACTGGCAGGCCGTATGATGTCCAAGCGCGTCATGGGCAAGGCCAGCTTTGCCCATCTGCGCGACGACAAGGGCGATATCCAGCTTTATGTCCGCCGCGACGAGCTGGGTGACGAGGCCTACGCCGCCTTTAAAAAGCTGGACGTGGGCGACATTATCGGCGTGAAGGGCGAGGTGTTCCGCACCAAGACCGGCGAGCTGAGCGTGCGCGCCACCGAGTTGACCCTGCTGGCAAAGAGCCTGCGCCCCCTGCCCGAAAAGTTCCACGGGCTGAAGGATCAGGAACTGAGATACCGCCAGC
>ENA-OPBW01001684-OPBW01001684.1-human-gut-metagenome-genome-assembly--contig:-NODE-1684-length-10765-cov-2.770121_pt1 | contig 10765 bp, 12 predicted proteins | sample MGYA00241070_ERZ501456 | MGnify/ENA primary metagenome ERZ501456 (study PRJEB25962, sample SAMEA2042624) | human gut metagenome | biome: human gut; feature: human-associated habitat; material: faeces...
GTCATATTACAGGATAAAGCCCATGACTATAACGAAACCATTGTCCGGGTGATAAAGGAACAGGCGCAGCAATTCATTGATGATCTTTTCGGAAAGCTGCGGGAACGTATGATTGACCTGCGTACAGGAAAAGCCATCTTTGCCGGCGGTGGCTCCATATTGCTGCGCAAACAAATTGAAGCATCCGGAAAAATCGGTTCGGCCATTTTTGTGAGTGAAATTTCCGCAAATACCAAAGGCTATGAACTGCTATACCGCGCTTCTCAGGCAGGTGTTCGATAATGGCTGCAAAGAAAGATCCCTATAAATTTACCATCCAGTTTAATCCGGCGGACCCTACCCACCTGCAAACGGCTGCCCTTTTAAACCGGCAGGGTAGGCGCAAAGCGCAGTTTCTTGTCAATGCGGTCATGCACTATATCCATTGTTCTCAAACACCGGATCGACATAAGGCTCAATATCTTTTGCTGTTCCCCACCTTGCAGAACCGTACTCCATTCCATGCCGGAATTTCTTGGCGTTCTTGCCCTTAACGTACACGATAAGCCGAATGAGCAGAGCGGCAGCGACGCCCACGCACAGGTCGATGGGGTGAAAGCTGGGCAGCGCCGACCGGAACGCGGCGGCGAAGCCCTCCATGAGGTGCAGCGCCTTCCCCGAGAAGTCCATGCCGGGGGCAAGCCTCCACGCCTGCCCCAGCTTGGTGGCAAAGAGGGCGATAAAGACATACGGGATATTGGGAAGCAGGAACTTCTTGATATTCAGAGGTTTCTTCATATCGTGATGCCCCTGTTCTGGTTTCGGGATTTACCCGGCGTAATGGCCTGAACCTTCGCCTTGAGTGCTTGCAGATGCGCCAGCACGGAGGGACGGTTCTGCGCTTTGGCGGCGCGTTTAAGCTCATATGCCGTGTATTCCTTGAACGCCGCCGTCAGTGCGTCCGCGTCCCTCGCCTTAAAGAACACAAAGTATTTCGGCGGTGAAGCGCTGCGGTCTTTCTTAACGGCAAAATCCACGCCGTATTTCCGGGCTATGCGCTCAAAGCCTTTGATATTGCTGTTGGTGATCTCAATGTTGGATACACCCTGATTCTGCCCTATGAGCTGCTTCACCGTCTGCTTGCCGCTGGGCTTTTCCGGCGCGGCACGCGCCTTTTCCATGGCTTTGCTCTTCTTTTCGGAAAGATATTTATCCATCCCGGCCTTCAGCTCCCGTGCGGTCAGCTTGACGGCGGAGATGATCAGAGTGACAGTTCTGTTTTCAATTTCTTCCTGCATGAGTTTTTCCTCCTTCCATTCGCAGTGAGATTGATGGTATCAACGCTCTGGCATCTGAGCGGTCTTGCCCTTGCCCGCAGCCTTGGCGGGCTCGGTAGGGATCGCCATGATCTTGCTGCCCATCTTCAAAAAGGCTTCCGGCTGACGGAACTTTTCCTCGTATTTCTGTTGCAGCTCCTTCGGCAGAGACGCAAAATTCTCATCCCCCAGACCGCAGAGGAAGAATTTACCGGCCACAATATCGTAGATATCGCCGTCCCCGTCCCGCAGGGCGCGGTTCAGGGGCTTGCCCTCCAGCTTGGCTTCCTCCCCGCAGATCAGCGCCACGGGGTCGTCATATGGGTAAATCGCTTCGATATAGCCGTCCACCGCCTTCTGCAAGGAGGCAAGGTCGGAGCCGATGCGCTCCACGCGCGGGTACTGTCCCGGCTCCACCATGAGCACCTCGAGGGTGTTGTCCTGCGCTCTTTCGGCGGAGATTTCCTTGCCGTCATTGCTCTCAAACTCCACCTCCACGAAATTGTCCGCATCCAGAATATGATCCCCGGCGTGCCACTGGTCGCTTACCATCTGTTGGGCTTCCTCTTTGGAAGAAGCCTCCACGGACACGGTGAGCTTCAGCGTTTCGGTGATGGTCACGTCAAATTCCTTCATGCGCGCCGCCTCCCTCGTCAGTCTCCTCCGAAAAAAGCGGAAGAAAAAACGCTGCCAATGCTTTTACCGCCGCTTCCGCTTCTTCGGCGGTCGGGCCGGTCTGTTCGCCGCCGTCCTCCGCATCCGGTGCAGCCTCATGCAGTGCTTCGAGGGCGTCGTCGAAATTGTCGTCATACACGCCGCACCCGTCGCAGCAGTCGCAGTGGATGTGTACATCGCCGTAGATGTTGATGGTTACGTTCATGGATAAACCTGCCTTTCTCAGCGCTCGTTCCGGCGCTGCTGTTTTTTCTGCCACTGCTCCAGCAGCTTGATGATGGTTTGCTGCATTTGCAGGGGCGTGTAGCTTCGGGGAAAGTATTTGCGGAGAGTGTCGCTGCTCAGCGTGATGCGCTCCTGTTCCTCCTTCTTTTCCTCGGACATGATGGAGCGCATGGCCTCCTTCGTGCATTTCCCCTCCCGGCTGAGCTTCTTGAGCCGCTGCGCCTGGGAAAGCGAGGGCGTGTTCTGGGAATAGTCCATTGCGTCCAGAAACTGCTTCTGCTCATCGCGGGTGAGATACGACAGCTCCACGGCGGGGCTGAACGCGATCTCCTTGCTGTCCACCTTTTTCTGCACCTCCGGCAGAAGCTCGGTGAGACGGATATAGCGGCGAATCTGTGCTGCGCTGTCGGGGCTGTTTTCAGCCACAAGTTCGCGTGAGGTCTTTCTCGGCAACTTCTGTCCAACTTGAACAGAAGTTGATTTTCCCTCCAAATCCACCCGTTTTCCCTGATGCTTTAACGCTTCCAGCTTCATTTTGTACGCCTGCGCCCGCTCCATGGGACTGATGGTTTCCCGCTGCAAATTGCTGTCCACCATGAGGATCACCGCCTCGTCGTCGTCAAGATTGCGGACGATGGCCGGTATGGTTTTCAGCCCCGCAAGGTCTGCGGCATGGAGCCGCCTGTGTCCGGCTACCATCTCGTATCCGCCCTCCGGTGCGGGGCGGATGATGGCGGGGTTGAGAACGCCCACCTGCATGATGCTGTCGATGGTCTGCTGCATGAGCTCGTCGTCCGTCACCTTGAAGGGGTGGTTCTTGAAGGGACGAATCTCTGACAGCGGTATCTGCTGTACCTGTTCGTTGGGTTTCTGTTTCGGCACGGTCGTATCACCTCCTGAAAATGCCAAAGCCGCAGGCAATAACCTGCGGCTCAGATGAAGCCCTCCGACATATCGTGACTGACAAGGCTTCGGTAGTAGTTCCCGATGGTCAGAGGGGCGTTATACAGCGTGGCTAAAAGATACTGGCGCATATTGCGGATGCGGGTGGTGTTTTCCTTCAGCCCGCCCACCACAAAGCGGATGTGCTCGCTGTTCAGCTTCAAAAACCGGCTCCTGACCACCTCGGCGGGCTTATCGTCGCCGGAAATGCGGACGGAGCTTTTCGTCGTACAGACCACATCCACCAGCAGCTCCAGGATTTCTTCCAGCGTGTCCTGCTCGTATGGATAGTCTGTCAGGAGTGCATCGTAGGCGATGTTCTCCGCGATAAGCTCTCTGTACCGCTCTCTCAGAGCCGCTTCGTTTCCTTTCGCTTCCCGACCGTGATCCCACCTGAACGAAGTGAAGGGAAAGGAATCAGTATCACTAAAATCAGTATCATTATTCTCAGTATTATTAGATCGTGATTTTAACGATTCTTGATCCGTGATTTTCACTGCTCCTGAATCGTGATTTTCACGGTTCAGGAATCGTGATTCCGGGGAGGGGGTGCTACTGCCCGATGTGTTATCCACAGGGTTATCCGCAGCTTTATCCACAAAGTTCTTGACGTAGATGAGGTTGGGCTTGCCCAGCCCCTGCCGCTTGCGCTCTATGAGCCCGGCTTTGCTGTCCAGCTCGTTCAGCAGTTTGGTAGCCTTCTGATCGGCACAGCCGATAGCCTCCATGACCTCCTCCAGCGTGAAGATGATAAACACGCGCCCCTGTTCGTCCAGCCAGCCGTTTTTGCGGCTCAGGCTCATCCGATCCAGCAGAATGCCGTAGAGAATTTTGGCCTCGGCGGAGATGGACTTGAAGCGTTCATCGGTAAACAGTGCCTTGGGTATACGGTAAAAGGCAAACTGATCTGCCTGGGCACCGTAGAAATAATCCAGCGTCACTTGGCGCGCCCCCTCTCAAGCGAGCGAAGAATCTCCTTCGTACACCAGCCGATGCACGGTCCGCACTTGCCATACGGACAATCATCGCATTCGCTTACAGGTTTCGTTTCCGGCTTTGGCCGGTCATAATAGCAGACCTTCAGCATACAGCCGTGTCTGCCGTAGTAATAGCAGTACCGGCAGTCCTTCGGCTTGCCGTTTTCGCAGTAATCTGTCATGGCGTTCATCCTCCTGAAAATGGGTACAAAAAAAGCGCGTCTGTCCAGCCGTAAAAGGCATTCTCCCCGGAGGGAGAGACAGACGCGCAAGGCGTGTTCATATTCAATTCTGGCAATAAAAAATGGGCTAAGCGTCCATCGCTTACTCCCAGTACAACATCAGCTATTCAGTTTCGGCATTGCCCAAATGCAAGGGCTTATGCCGCAAATTCCTTGAAATTACAGGCTTTTTCGGGTGTTAGTCCACAAATAACAGCCTCATTGCCCATGATGTAGTCCAATTTTTCCTTGGGTACAACGTCCTCCCAGTTCAGCCGCAGAGCGTTTCCCTCGGTGATATTGGCGTAGGATTTCAGCGGGAGAAAATCGATCTGGTGGGCGATAATATCTTCCGTTTCTTTCAGCATCTGGCTTTCCGCGATCCACAGGGCGGTTTTGGCAACTGTGGCGGCAAAGTCGTTGATCTCAATGCCGTAAAACTGATGGATGGAAACCTGAATCGGATTTGCATAATCGCCCATTGTGATTTGGTTCGTTTGGCAGCGGAGCGCATCGTTTTCCAACCGACGCAGAGAAATGTAGCTTTCGGTCAGGAAATTGCCAGAGCCGCAAGCGGGGTCTAAAAAGGTCAGACCCGCCAGTTTGCTTTGATAGGCTTTCAGTCTGGAAACACGGGTTTTCTCCACCGCGATTTCCTTGATTTCCTCCAACTCGGCTTTCAGTCCATCCAGAAACAGCGGGTCAATGACCTTGTGGATGTTCTCAATGCTGGTATAGTGCATACCACCGCTGCGCCGGGTTTCTGGGTTCAAGGTGCTTTCAAATACAGCACCGAAAATGGTGGGGCTGATCGCCGCCCAGTCGAAATCCTCGCTGGCCTTGGAGAGCAGAACATTTTTCAATTCTTCGGTAAAGGGCGGGATCTCGATATTCTCGTCGGCAAACAGACCGCCGTTTACATAGGGGAATGCCGCCAGAGCAGGGCTATCGTCCGCTAAATACTTGTCCCGCTCCTCTGGCTTTTGGTCCAGCACCCGGAACAGTTCTGCCAAAGCCTTACGAATCCCGGCAGCCGGAACATCCTTCAGGTAGTCATGGAACATATCCCGCCGCCCGAAAATCCCGGCATCCTCGGCGTACAGGCAGAACACCAGCCGAACGCAAAGGGCATTCAGGCTTTTCAGCGTTTCCGGGGCGGTGGGGTCTTTGTACTGCTTCAACAGCGCATCATACAGCACACCCACCAATTCACCGGCTTGCAGGGAAACTTCCATTTCCTTTTTGATGGTCTTACTTCCGGTGTCCACCAGAAATTGCAGTCGGGAATAATCCTTCTCCAAATCTGCCAGCATCAATACTTCCGGCTCGCCGTTAGGAAAGTTCATATCGTGGATCTCAAAGGTTTGGAAATTACAGACCACGATCCAGCGCGGCGTCTTATTAAACGGGAGGTATCCGGCATAACGGCGGGCTTGCTGGTACGGCGTCAACATCTGACCGTCCGACTGCTTATATCCCTTTTTCAAATCAATGTCCGCGCCTTTCTGCTCAATCAGAACGCGGGTATCAGCCAGATAACCGTCAATAAAGCTGGTGTGGCTCAGTTTGACGGGCACCTCAAATTCAATGGATTGTTCCGGGGTGGGAACGCCGTAGACATTCCGCAGCAGGTCAATCCAAAACCGCTGTGTTTCCTGCTTTTCATCTCCACGATTTTTCCAGTATGCTGCAAATTCCTTTGCCGCCGCCCGCTGCTGAACATCCGTCATGGTGAGAACCTCCTATGTTTTCTCTTGTGCTTTAGTATACTATAAAAGGGATAAGCTTTCCAGAAATATTTATCACTCCTTCCACAAAAAAATTTTTACAAAGAGTGACGTTAAATTTTTGCAAAAATTATTGCTCTTTAGAAGAAATAGAGCCCCAAGTATATGAAAAAGTGCTAAAATGTTGTTGAATCAAATGAAAGGGGAAGCGCAATGTATTTTACCGAAACGATGTTTAATCCTGAGTACATAAATCCGCTGTATTTTAAACAACAACAAACGCAAATGGCACAATACAACTTCTGGCAGGATCAGGAGGTTTGCAAGGCAGCTCATGCAATCAAAGAGCTATGCTGTGCGGTCAAAAACATGGATGCGGAACATCAGAGAGTGGCTTTTCTTGCCTGTCTTTTGACTTTGGGAGAAGAATTCGGCTGGGAAAATTGATATATTTACGGCATAAGTATGCGCAGCCCAGCGGGGCCGCGACGCCTCGGACTGCGACGCGCATCATGCGCATCGCTGTTCCGAAGGCTTTCTGCGTTCTTCAGGAGCGCATCTGACTGAGACCCAAAAGCGGCAAAGTACGCCGTTTTAAACTCCGGCCACGCAGGGTTTCCGAAACGTGTGGAACGCTCCGAGGGTAGAGATACCACCCCCCATCCGAAACGCCCGTGTTTCGCCGTGTGTGCCGCTGTGTGCGATTTTTCTCTGAAAGCCGAGTGTGTACACCCTTTCGTTCGTGAAAGCGAACGTGGGCCGTTTGTGCGAGAAGTTGAAAACGCGATGAGGAACGGTTGGGAACAGCGTTGTGACGGTAACTTTTGGGCGATATTTGCGGGAACGGTTTTGGACGAAAAAACGAACTTTACAGGGAGGTTTTCTGAGTGATGAAAGCCGTTCGATTTTAGTACAGACCGGCTATAATTTGTCAAGCTGAAATCTCATTTGGGATATAGGGCGTGTAGGCCTTGTTGTCTCTCATAACGGCGTAAATGATGGAGACCATCTTCCTGCAGGCGTGGCCCACGGACGCCATGTAGGGCTTCCCTTCATCTCGTTTTTTCTGAAAATAAAGCTTCAGCGCCGGATCGTGGAGCACCGCCGATGAAGCCGCCAGCCAAATAGCATGCCTCAAATACGGTGAGCCTCGTTTGGACATGCGGTTCCTGACACCGTTGTATTCGCCGGACTGCCGCATGGTTGGGTCGATCCCCGCGTAGGCGGCAAGCTTTGCCGCAGAGGAAAAACGGCTGATGTCTCCAATCTCGCTGAGGATGTACGCGCCCAGGGTCGGGCCGATGCCAGTGATGGTAGTGATCGGCGTGTCCAAAGTCTCCATGATCTCGGCAATCTTGCGATCCATTTCCCTGACCTGTTGTTTTAAGAAATCGAGGTGCTTTGCGTAAAGTCGGATCATCGTGCTGAAAACATCGCCGGCCATGGCGAAGCCAAAGGAATTGCGCGCAAGCTCCTGAAGCTCCCGGGCTTTTGCCATGCGGAAGCGCTTGTGGCTGGAGACTTCGATGAGATGGCAGAGCTCCTCGAGAGGCATCTCGGATAATTCCTTTGGTGTAGGACAGGTTTGCAAAATCGCCATGGAGGTATCGCCAAACAGATTGGTAAAAGCTGTTTCATATTCGGGAAAAACCTGATCCAGCAGGGCAATGACCTTCCGCTTAACGTCCGCCTGCATGGAAACGATGGCGTGCCGTCCACGGCACAGCTCCCGCAGCTCATAAATGTTTTCGGGATGCAGGGTAGACTCGGAGAAGTGTCCGAAACGGATCACCTCCGCGATCAGCAGGGCGTCCCGCGGATCTGTTTTGGCCTGACGGATGTAGAAGCTGCGGATGGAGTTGGTCTGCACTGGGTTGATGGCCTGAACACGGAAGCCCTCCTTCTGAAGTCTGGTAAAAAGAGCGAGCCAGTAGTGTCCGGTGGCCTCCATTGCAAAGGAAACCTCGTCAAGCGGCAGTTTGGCCTTGGTGAGCATGGCCAGCAGCCGATTGTACCCGGAGCAGTTGTTGGTGAAGGAAAACGGCTTGATGATGACGGTGCCCTCGCCGTCAATCACCGCTGCCTCGTGCTTCCTCTTGGCGATGTCGATCCCAACGATGTACATAGTGTAGGCTCCTCTCATGTTCAAATTACGGACATTCCTCGTGCTGCTGAAGGTCACAACCTGTTGCGAGATTAGAAGAAAGCGATCCATCGCCCCGACATCCGGCTCATAAGTGACATCCCACAGGGCAGAGGTTACAGTCTGTGCGCAGTAGACTTGGCTACAAAGATAGAAGCAGGAAATTCTCTGTCCGCATGAGGATATTATATCATCGCTCCCTCAAGGGGCGTTGATACCGGTTTTGAAGGTGTTTTGTGGGGTGATATCCCCGTTCGAAAATATAACAAGATAAAGGGCCGCAGTCGCAAGCGCCCGCAGCCCGCCCACAAAGCCCCGCAGTGCGGGGCTTTCCGAGGTTTTGAAACCGCAGTCTAAGGTGCACCTTGAGAGGTGTTTTCGCAGTCTTTGGTGAACGTCAGGCACGGAAAAGGCCCGTGGCGGCGGACTTTTCAAGGTGACCGTTCCGCAGGCGGTTGAGGAAATCGCCGTTTTTTACCGCTCAAAAAAGTGATTTCTGCATAGCGGCGATTTTCGGAGGAAAACATGTATATTTTGCGCCACTGTAGACAATGGAAAGGGCTTCTTGACCATTCAAAAATCGCACCGCTGTAACCAAAGAAGCGTCCCCTCCGGCAGCGCAGAAATTGCGCCGCAATAGGCAAAGAAAAAAGCGATGCAAAGCAAATGATAACTTTCTGATAACAGTTCGACTTTTCGGTAGCTTTGTTCCCTTGATTACGGTATTGTTCGTTGTCGAAAAGGAGGCTGATTTTATGCCAAAGCGACGAGCAAACGGGGAAGGGAACATCCGCAAACGAAAGGACGGTCGATGGGAGGGCCGGTACACAGTCGGTCACGATCCAGAAACTGGCAAGGCCATCATCAAAAACGTCCTCGGCAAGACGCAAGCAGAGGTGAAAGAGAAACTGAAAAAGGCCATCGAGGAAAACGTGGGAATCGACTACGGCAAAGCGAAAACTTACACCGTGGGAACATGGCTGGAAGTCTGGATGGAAAACTACGCCAGAGTGAAACTCAGACCGTCCACGTTCAAGACCAGCCAAGGTTTTCTCAAGAATCACATCAAGCCGCAGATCGGCGGCATCCCGCTGGCAGACCTCACTTCTCTGGACTTACAACGGTTCTACAAGCACCTGCTGGATGGTGGGCGGGTAGACCGCATCGAAGCGAAAAAGAAACCGAAAGGTCTGGCTCCCAAAACGGTCCGCAACATCCACCAGATGATCGGCTCGGCGTACAACCTTGCCATCGAGCAGAAACTGGTAACCCGTAACCCGACACAGGGCTGCGCCTTGCCGAAAGTCGAACACAAGGAGATGAAAACGCTGACCGCTGACCAGCTCAGCGCCTTCTTCCAGGAGGCCAGGGACAGCGGCGTGTACGAGCTCTACTACCTCGACCTTGCCACGGGCCTACGGCGGGGCGAACTGTTGGGACTGAAATGGACGGACGTCGACCTCGACCGTGGTGTGCTGAAAATCCAACGGGCCATCTCGCGGCAGAACGGCAAGGTGGTGGAAGCCCCACTGAAAACGAAAAACGCCTACCGCACACTGCCGTTGTCGGCAGACGCGATAGACGTTCTAAAGGCACAGAAAAACAAGGTGGGAAGCAGCGAGTGGGTATTCCCATCGCCCACCGGAGGCCCCATGTCACCGGACAGCGTTCTGCATATGCTCCAGCGGGTGCTAAAGCGAGCAGGACTGCCACGGATACGCTTTCACGACCTCCGCCACACCTTCGCAACGATGGCGCTGCAAAACGGCGTGGATGTAAAAACCGTGTCCTCGATGCTCGGTCACTACTCCGCAGGCTTTACGCTGGACACCTACGCCCACGTCACCACCGACGCACAGCTCAAGGCGGCGCAAACCATGGGGAGCATCCTCTCCCGTACGGTATAGACCTTTCCGCTATCCGCTCCCGTTGGGGTCAGCGTTTGGGTCAGAAAAAAGCAGCGGGAGAAAACAACAACTTATGCAAACAAAAAGACTCGAAACCTTACGGTTTCGGGTCTTTTTGGCACGCCGTGAGGGATTCGAACCCCCGGCCTTCTGGTCCGTAGCCAGACGCTCTATCCAGCTGAGCTAACGGCGCATGTCTCTTGACGACTTTGTTATAATACCACGATCTCACAGAAAATGCAAGCTTTTTTTGAAAAATCTCAATAAAATTTCTGCGGGCGTATTCGGTCGAAGATGGAGGGATTCTGCCCCGCCGTATAAGGGACCTTTCCCCGGGAATACTGTTTTTATCCAAGTGACGGAGGCAGTAGGGGAATGCAGGGAAAAGTGGAGATCTGCGGCATCAACACCGCCAAGCTGGAGGTCTTGAAAAACGATGAGATGACGGAGCTTCTGCGGCGCACCAAGCAGGGGGACATGGACGCCCGGGAGCGGCTGATCCGCGGCAACCTGAGGCTGGTGCTGTCGGTGCTCCAGCGGTTCACCAGCAGGGGGGAGAACATGGACGACCTGTTCCAGGTGGGGTGCATCGGCCTGATCAAGGCCATCGACAACTTTGATATTACCCAGCCGGTACGCTTCTCCACCTATGG
>ENA-OPBW01001685-OPBW01001685.1-human-gut-metagenome-genome-assembly--contig:-NODE-1685-length-10759-cov-2.664611_pt1 | contig 10759 bp, 9 predicted proteins | sample MGYA00241070_ERZ501456 | MGnify/ENA primary metagenome ERZ501456 (study PRJEB25962, sample SAMEA2042624) | human gut metagenome | biome: human gut; feature: human-associated habitat; material: faeces...
CTGCTCGAACTCGCCCGATTCGGTGCCGACCCCCATGAGCTTTGCCATCTCGTCGATAAATGCACCGGTACCGCCTGCGCACGAGCCGTTCATGCGCATGTCGGCAACCTCGATGTCTCCCTTATCGTTGGTGCGGAAGAAGATCATCTTGGCGTCTTGGCCGCCCAGCTCGATGGCGCAGCGCGTCTGCGGATAGAACCTGCTGATCGCGAGCGCGTTGGCGACCACCTCCTGAACGTACGAGGCGCCCAGCGCGGTCGCGATATCGCGCGCACCCGAGCCGGTCACCGCAACGCGCAGTGACTCATGGGGAAAGCGCTCGGCGAGCTCGCCGAGCATGGCGCGCACGCTCGCTGTCTGACACGCCCCGTGGCGGCGATATCCCCACCACGCCTCGGTCATATCCTCGTGCATCGCGTAAACTTTGGTCGTCGTCGACCCTACGTCCAGTCCTACTAGCAACGCCATAATGCTCCGTCTCTCGCATTTTTCCCGCTAGAGATATACCACTCTACGTAATACAACAGACTGTTGTATTTAAACTCCGTATAAAAAGCAGCTGCCGAAACGCTTCAGCAGCCGCCGAATGCACCAACAGATTGTTCTGCGCGCTAGCACGTCGGGCAACGGAGCAGCACGGGCCCTCCGGTCATGCGCACCGCTCACGCCCGCGATGTCGCCGAGAGAGCTATCCACGCTTAGGGCTCCAACCAAGCAAGTCGCCCGCGCTCAGCAGATCCCTAAGCGAGCTACTCGCACTCAGGAGCCATAGCCTGCTCCAAGAGCTCGGCATGCTCCTCCTCGAAAACCGTCCCCACAGGGAAGGCGCGACGGAAGACGAAGCGGGAAATCGGACCGGCTACCAAAAGGTTCCACGGCAGCGCCATCACAAAATTATGCGGGATGTTGATCATCCAGATCGCGGGCACGGAATACAGGTTCGCAAGGATGCCGCCGGGCATGTGCGTCAGACCCTCACAGGCACCGTACAGCGACATGATGATGACCATGGGAACGACCATGCAGGAGCTGACGGCGAGCGTCATGGCAAGTGGCGAGCTCTTGCCCGGCGTGACCAAGTACTTAAAGGCGAAACCCTTGGCGAGCGGGCTGGCGACGAACCAGTCGCAGCACATGGCAAAAATGTAGGCAACGGGGAAGCCGAGCCACGCAGTGGCAACGACCTCGCCGTTGATGGCCCCGTGCTGCAGGGCAACGTTGTAGATGCTCATCCAGAGCACCATGCAAAAGCACATGATAAAGGTGAACAGCAGGCTCTCTCGTTTGTTGATAGGCATAAAGGGCAGATTCCTCTCTGTGTTGTACCGCGGCGCCACGCAACAAAAACGGGCGGGCAAGATGGAGCTGTTGGAACTTCATCTCGCCCGCCCGTGGTACGCGCGTCTGCGACTACTTATGTGGTGGAACTACCCTAACACGAACGGCGCGCGCTTCGTAAGCGTTGAGTTTGTGGAGATGCAGGGCACCAAAACCCCCGACCCCATAAGTTGCGGTGGAATACGGACTGTTTTGACCCTTTAAGCAACAATTCAGTCCCTATTTCACCGCAACTCATTTGGTGCAAAGTAACCTGTCCCCCTTGTACCAATTAGCTGGTGTGGCGCCAGCGAGGGTCGGTGAGCGTACGCGCCACACCCAGTCCAACGGGCAGAAACGCTACGATGAGCACTGCGCGCACAAACCAGCCGAGCATATTGACCGTGTCGAAGGTGCACATGTAATACATCGAGCGATACAGATACAAGCCCGGCACCATAATGACAATCGAAGGCACCGTGAGGGCGATGCGCGGGTAGGTGAGCTTGACTTCAGCCAAGCTTGCGAGCAGCCCCGATACCAGCGCGCCGATAAACGCTGCTGCCTCGGGAGGCATTCCCGTGCTGAGGCCCAGGAAGGGAATCATCGTCGGCGCATCGACAAGGGTCAGACGCAGGGTATTGGACACGGCGCCGATCAACCCAGCTGCCGCGGCCATCTTTACCGGGCTGTTGAACATCACCGAGAAGCCGAATACGCCAACGAAGCTCATCACCACGCGCAGGAGCGTAAGGGCAAGCGGCGAAAGGCCCAGTGGGGCAAAGTCGTCCGGCGCCAGGCCAACACACTCGGCAACCATCCAACCTACGAGGGTCGCCATCACAATAATCGATACGGCATATGAAAGGCGCTCGATACCGCTTCGCATGTCGAGCTTAGCGATGTCGAGGCCTGCCGTAATGAGTGGAAAGCCGGGAATCACAAAGAGCATGGCGCCGATATAGCCTTCTTGGTGCGACATTGCCCCCGGTATGACCTGGCCAAGGCCGAGCAATGCCAGCAGATACGAAACGCAAGCGAGCGCAACGCCGGTCGTCAGCGCGCTGAACTGACCAAGGCCTTGCTTGAGAATATGGGAGCGGGCAAAGTTGCCGACACCCGCGCCCACGAACGCGCAGGCCATCTCGATAGGGCCGCCGCCGAGCAAAAAAACGAAGGCGCCACAGGCGCAGGCCGCCGCAAGGCCCTGTTGCCAAGGCGCGTAATCAGGTTTTGAACTCTCAACGGTCTTGAGCATCTCGTGATACTCGTGCACCGTGAAGCGACGACCATAGGTCTCGATTTCCTTGAGGAAACTCTCCATCATCCAAATGCGATGGGTATTGACGCCCGTTGTGGGCAAGCTGACGACCTCATTAAAGCAGTGACCATCTTCGATGCAGGTGCACTCAAACGACAGAAGACTTAAGTCAACGTGGATGGTGACACCGAGTACGGCGGCAACACGATTCATGGTATCGCGCACGCGCCAGGCACCCGTTCCGCTTGCCAGCATAAGCATGCCGGTGCGGCAGATGATGGATGATTTATCGGTGAGCGGCGCATCGACGGCAAGCTCATCGCCTGCCGTCACGATCTGGTGCCAGTCAGTTTTCATATGGAGCGCGCCGGCACGAACGCCGTGGTGCATGGGGGCTCTCGAAAGCAGCGAGTTAAGGCGCGAAGGCTGTGAGGGCTCCGCCGATTCGCCCTCGTCCTCGTCGGGCTCTTCATCGACCAGATCAAAGGAATCAAGCGGCGCTGGCTCGCGACGGTCGATTAGCTCCTCATCCTCATCATCAAAGTAATTGAACTGATCGAGCATGTCCTCTTCGATTGCACGCTCGCTCGCGTCGTCCATATAGACGCTCCCTTCCTGCCGACTAACCCCCATCCTAGGCAGCAACGGCTAAAGGAAACATAAAAGAGACGACTGTCATGCGAGCCATGTGGGCAATATCCGTTGGGTAGTCGTTTAAGAACGTCCCCAATGACTACATCGATGTTCTAAGTGTCAACCAAGTCAACGCCGCAGATAGAGGACGGACAGCGAGCGACGTCCAGAGCGAACAAGTTGGCATGAAAAAGGCAAGGCATAGACCTTCTGGTCATGCCTTGCCTTTTGAATGACAAATTGTCGCTCTGGGCGGCGCGCAGCGTCGAGCGGTTACGGCGTTTGGTAAAACGCCGTAACCCCCTAGTACATCTTTGCGCCGGCGGGGATGGAAGCGTCGAGCTGGATCAGATTGAGACGCTCCTCGCCCTCCTCCTCGTGGACAGCGCTGATCAGCATGCCGCAGCTGGGAATACCCATCATCTTGCGCGGAGGCAGGTTGGTGATGGCGAGCAAGGTCTTGCCGACCAGGTCCTCGGGCTCGTAATAAGCGTGAATACCGGAGAGGATGGTGCGGTCGGTACCGGTACCGTCGTCGAGCGTAAAGTTCAGCAGCTTCTTGGACTTCTTGACGGCCTCGCATGCCTTGACCTTCACGGCGCGGAAGTCGCTCTTGGAGAAGGTATCGAAGTCGACGAACTCCTCGAACAGCGGCTCAACGGCGATCTTGGAGTAATCGAGCGTGGGCTTAAGCGACTTAACGAACGGGCTCGCGGCGTTGCCGGCCTCGGCAGCCTTGGCGGCAGCGGCACCGGACTGGAAACCCTTCTCGGGCTTCATGTGCGGGAACAGCAGCACGTCGCGGATAGAAGCCTGGTTGGTAAGCAGCATGACCACGCGGTCGATACCAATGCCAATGCCGCCCGCGGGAGGCATACCGTACTCGAGGGCGCGCACGTAGTCCTCGTCGTACTCCATGGCCTCGTCGTCACCGCCGGCCTTCTCGGCCATCTGGGCGGCAAAGCGCTCGGCCTGGTCGACCGGGTCGTTGAGCTCGGAGAAAGCGTTGGCGTACTCGTGGCCGGCGATGACCAGCTCAAAGCGGTGGGTCAAACGCGGGTCGTCCTCAAAACGCTTGGCGAGCGGGCTGACCTCGATGGGGTAATCGCACACGAACGTCGGGTTAACGATGGTGTCCTCGCCCAGCTCATCGTAAATCTCGGCGATGATCTTGCCAGCAGTCCACTCGGGCTTGATCTCCAGGCCCTTCTCGCGCGCGGCGGCAGCAAGCTCCTCGACCGGCGTGTCGATGGTGACCTGCTTGCCGAGCACGTCGGAGACGATGTCGGTCATGGGACGGCTGGCCCACTCTCCAGAAAGGTCGATGGTCTGGCCCTGGTACTCGATGACCTCGGGGTTGCCGATGGCCTTGTTGGCAGCCTTGATGACACCTTGGGCGAGTGCCTTCATGCCCTCGAGGTCGGAGAAGGCACGGTAGGCCTCCATCGTGGTGAACTCGGGGTTGTGGGTAAGGTCCATGCCCTCGTTACGGAAGATGCGGCCGATCTCGAACACGCGCTCAAAACCACCGACGATGCAGCGCTTGAGGTGCAGCTCGGTGGCAATACGCAGGTAGCACTCCTGATCGAGTGCGTTGAAGTGGGTAATGAACGGCTTGGCAGTAGCGCCGCCTTGGATGGTCTGCAGGATGGGGGTCTCGACCTCCATGTAGCCGTCGGACTCCATAAAGCGACGGAAGGTGGAGAGAATCTGCGAACGCTTACGGAAGGTCTCGCGAACGTCGTCGTTGGCGATCAGGTCGACATAGCGCTGGCGATAGCGGGTCTCCTTATCGGAAAGACCGTGGAACTTCTCGGGCAGCGGACGAACGGCCTTGGCAAGCAGGGTCGCGCTCTTAGGGGCAACGGAAAGCTGGCCACGCTGGGTGCGCACGACCACGCCGGTCACGCCCAGGATGTCGCCCAGGTCGAGGGCCTTGAGCGTACTCCAGGCAGCCTCGTCCATGTCGTTGATGCGGCAGAACAGCTGAATCTCGGCAGTCGCATCGCGCACGACGATGAACATGATCTTGCCCTGACCGCGCTTGGCGACCACACGGCCAGCGATCTTCACGACGTCCTCGGTGTCCTCGCCATCGGCAAGCTCGGCGTACTTAGCCTCGATATCGGCGACGTAGTCCTCAAGCTCAGAGTGCTCGGGATAGGGGTTCTGGCCCGCCTCGAACAGGGCGGCGCGCTTGGCCAGGCGGGTGGCGCGCTCGTCGTTGAGCGTCGATGCCTGATCGGCGGCGTTCTGGTTCTCTGCCATAAGTTAGCTCCTCAAACTAAAACGCTCCCCAGGATTCGGTCCCAGGGAGCGAAAACATACCTTTACGCGGGACCGTGGTCTAGCGTGCGATCTTGGCGATGGTGTAGACGCGAGTCTTGCCGGAAGGCGTAACGACCTCGACGGAATCACCCTCGCCGTGACCGATGATGGCGTGACCGACCGGAGACTCGTTGGAGATCTTGTGCTCGAGCGAGTTGGTCTCGGTGGTACCGACGAGCGTGACTTCCATGACCTCGCCGTTGGGATCAATCAGCGAAACGGTGGAACCGATGGAGACGGTCAGGTCGCCCGTGGTGGCAGCAACCTGAGCGTTGGCGAGGATGGCCTGGATCTCGGCAATACGAGCGGCGTTCTGGGCCTGCTTGTCCTTAGCGGCGTCGTACTCGGAGTTCTCCGAAAGGTCGCCGAACGCGCGGGCTTCCTTGATGTCCTCGACGATCTCCTTGGCGTAATCGCCCTCACGCCAAGCGAGCTCCTCGACGAGCTTCTGGCGGCCCTCAGCGGTCAGTACGATCTGGCTTGCGTCCATACGGATATCTCCCCAACTCTGATCAAACAATCAACTGTCAACAAAACGAAAAAGACCGGCTAGCCTGCGGGCAAGCCGGTCAGGTGCTCACCCCAAAGGGATGGGACTACTCTGCGTCCGCGTCGCTGTCCTCTGCCTGCTTCTTCTTGGCAGCAGCGAGCTTGGCCTCGAGCTCAGCGATCTCCTTGTCCTCCTCGGACTGCTCGACCACGACCTCCTCGGCCTGCTTGGTCTCGGCCTTATCGTCGCCCTCCATACCCTCGCGGATATTCTTGACGGTAGAGCCGAGGGACTTGCCGAGCTTCGGCAGGTTCTTGGGGCCGAAGATGAGCAGGGCGATGACCAGGATGATGATCCATTCGGTACCCTTAGGGAACATACTTTTCCTCCCAAACAGATGGCGGCGTCAGCGCGGAGGCACGCATCGGGGAAACCGGGCGTCTCCAGCTCGAAAGAGTATACCGCGCCCCTGTGGCGCGGACAACACCGCCATATTTTACACGTCAGACCACCCCCGCGGCCGACCTGCCCGGATTTGGGCAAACGCACACGAGGTCCGCGCGTATGTCAGGCAGGTGTCAGCTTCGGGTCAGGCGCCTGCGGGGCGGGAATCGGGCCCGAGGACGGCATGTGCCCGCGAACGCAAAACAGGTCAGAGCGAAACCCGCTCTGACCTGCTTCAATGCGATGGTCGGGTTGACTGGATTTGAACCAGCGACCCCTGCGTCCCGAACGCAGTGCTCTACCAAACTGAGCCACAACCCGTTAGCTCGACTATAGTAACAAAGATTTTCGTCGTGTGCTAGAGAAATTTTTATTTCTTTGGCGCGTCGATTTGAACCGTGTTGGGAATAAGCTCAGTCGCGCAGGCCCACCAGCCATTTTGCTGGGCAGCATCGGCAAGCCTTTCGGCCGTGGCAGCGGTGTCGCAAATGGCAAACGAGCAGGCACCCGATCCGCACACATCTACAGCAACGGTTCCGTCCTGTTTATGCAGCCAGTCGAGGACCGTTTGAATCTGCGACTCCATCTGTGCGGAAATGACACCAAGGTTGTTATGGATGAGCGCATATACCGTCTCAGCATCACCAGCACGCAAGGCAGAAGCTATCGCGCCGGGCTCGTCCGCAGGCACCGGGGCCTCGTCAAAACGTCGATAGGCTTCAATTGTCGAAACGCTTGCCTCGCGCGGCTTGACCAGCACGACGGGCGTCGCGGGCAGCGCGGGGTACTCAGTTGCCAGCACGTCTCCCCCGCCTACGTAGAACGCAGGACTCGCGTGCAAAAAGAACGGGACGTCAGCACCAATGCCCCGCGCAATGTCGTCGAGCGCCGGGTCGGTGCGATCAATGCCCCAGAGCTCTGCCAAGGCGACAATGACCGCGGCCGCATCCGTCGAGGGGCCGCCCAAGCCGGCGCACAATGGAATGCGCTTCTCAATCGTCACGCAGATGTTTGCCTCGCGACCATAATGCTCGGCCATAGCAACCGCAGCCCGATACGCCGTATTCTTTTGCATGGGAAAATCTGATGCTGGAACCGTCTGGACGGTCAGCGCCTGCGATGCCCTCCACCAGGAACAGGATTTTATTATAGCGGTAACTGGCCAGGGCCATCAGCACCATGGCGGCCGCCATCAGGGAATCGACCCTGTGGTAGCCGCGGTCATCGCGCTCGGTATGAACCCCCAGGTAGAGGTTAATCTTTGCCGGCGCGGAAAGAGTCAGGGACCGATCGGTCACCGTTAATGCTCCTCGAGCTGATTGCCGAGCGGGGTAAAGATGTGCTCGCCGCTCTCGGGGTCGAACAGCTCGACCTGACCGGTGAGGACATCGATGTACTGGTAGGACTGACGCGACTTGCGGCACGACGCTCGTCAACCTCGACGATAAAGACGGCGGGGTGCACGCTCTTGATGGTGCCCATGCGCTCGACGACGCGGGTGCGGCCCATGTTGGCCTTCACCTTAACGCGATCGCCCACCATATCGGTCAGCTTCTCGTGGATGTCGTCGACGTGATTGACTTCCATCTCTTCCATGAACAGGGCCTCCAGAAGGTGCAATTCAAAAAGGGGATAATACCCCTAAGATAGACAAAACTCTAATACTATAGCACCCTGCTGCCGTCATACGCAAGTAGCTTAAAAAGCCCGGTCCCAAATTGACTACTTACAGACTATCGGTGTCCAAGACGATGGTGAACGGACCGTCGTTGACAAGATCGACTTTCATATCGGCGCCGAAGATGCCATGTGCTACTTGCTCGACGTCCTCGCGCACAAGCGTCAAGAAGTACTCGTAGAGCTCGTTGGCGACATCGGGGGCGCCGGCATCCGTAAACGACGGACGGCGACCGTGGCGGCAATCGGCGAACAGCGTGAACTGCGACACCACGAGCACCTCGCCGTCGACATCGGCAAGCGCCAAGTTGGTCTTGCCGTTCTCGTCCTTCAAGGGTTTGCCTACGGGCGAATTGCCTTCGCGTACCGGACGGCCCTTTTCGCGCACGTCGAACGCGATGGCGTTGGCGCGACGCGTCGAAGTGGTGTTCAGGTTGTAGTTCACGGCGATCAGGAAGTCGCGTGCACCTACGGCGGTGGCACCCGTGCGTGCTACGCCCTCGTCGAAGGGACGGTCGCCGAAATCGGGAGCTTTGCCTTCGTGATTCATCTTCTCGGGCAGCGCCTCGTACTCACCGGCACGACATACGGCCAGGTTGCGGCGCTCCGGCGTAAAGGCAGCCGCCTCGTAGCAATAGGTCGGCACATGCAACTCGTCGGCGATGCGCTTGGCCAACTGACGGGCCAGCTCGGCGCACTCCTCGAGCGTAATACCCGCGATCGGGATGAGCGGACATACGTCCGTGGCACCCATACGGGGATGCGCTCCCTTATGATTACGCATATCGATAACCTCGGCAGCTTTCTTGACGCCCTGGAAAGCCGCTTCCAGCACGGCTTCGGGTTCTCCGACGAAGGTAACCACCGTACGGTTGGTCGCTTCACCCGGATCGACGTCGAGCAACTTGACTCCGTCAACCGCCTCGATTGCGGAAGTAATCTGCTGAATAACAGCCTTGTTACGGCCCTCGCTAAAGTTGGGCACGCATTCAATAATACGTTTTTCCATGTATTTTAGAGTATGTTAAGAATTTGTATTCGCTTCAGAATTAGCCCGTAAAACAGACCTACAAATATACGAAATAAATAAATATCCCTCCAAAGAAAGTTACAAATCTTTTATCGAAACGGACTATACGGTTACAAACTATCACGTATTCCACGGCCGAATCTCACAATACGACACTTTTCGCAACGATAAAACGGGCCGGGATTCGATCCCGGCCCGCCGCAAACAAACTTTTCCGGACATTACCCGATCGTCACGACGATACCGCCCGAAAACCAGACGCCGGGCATCTCCAACCCGCCGAAATCAAAATAACGGGTATCGGTCATGTTCATCACGTCGAAATAGAGTTTCCACCCCTTCTTTTCCCACGACAGACGGCCGTCCAACAGGAAATAAGGCTTGAAGTCACGCACTTCGGTCATCATCTTGCCGTCGGGATCCAACATCAGGGAACCGTCCGCATTACGCAAATAATAGGTATAGCTGCCGTTGCGGTCATATACCGCACCGGTCAGCGTGAGCGAACAGTTACGCAGAAAACGGAATTCGACCGTCGCCGCCGCTTTGTGCTTCATATAATCCAGCGCACTGGAAGTGATGACCCGATCGACTTTGCTCGTATGGATATAGCCGTATGAAACCGAAATCCGGTGCAGAAACCCGGTCGTCGTATAACCGCCCGAAACCTCCAGTCCATAGGTGTCGAGCTTGCTCTCCTGCTCGGAGTGCCACTTGCCCAGCTCCTCGCGCCAAACCCAGTCGATGATGTCGCGCCCCTGCCGGTAGTAAGTAAACAGCGAAGCATTCCACCCGCTGCGGGCGTAATCCGCCGCGAAACGATAGGTAATCGCATGTTCAGGCTTCAAATCCAGATTATTGAGCTGTGCAGGGGATGTGTAATAAAGATCGGTGAAGGTAGGCAGTCGCATCGACTGGGCCGCACCGACCTCGAGCCGCAGCCCACGCACCGGACGATAGCCTCCCGAAAGACTCCACAGGGCCGAAGTCCCATAAGGCGTGAAGCTCACCCCGGCCGAACCGGAAACGTCGAAACGCTCCCACTGTTTGACATGCCGCAGCCAGAGATTTCCCACGTGACGGTCCTTGGCATGGGTATATTTGCCGTGCGGAGTCGGAAGCGGCTCGCCGAGATTGGTGCTGTAAATGTGGTTGTAGGTGTAATCGCCTCCCAGGGAGGTCACACCGCCCTTCCACGTACAGTCGGCCCAGAACTCGGCTCCCGCATTGTCCGTATTGTGATGATTCATCGGCGTACCGCGCGTCCAGTCGTAACGGTCGAAATTCTTGCGGTAGCTGACCGACGAATTGAGCGTGAAACGCCCGACGGATTTCACCCATCGCAGCGAAGAGAGCACCGTCGAAGTATGCTCGAACTGATCGGGATTGTACGCGGCATAGAAACCGTTCGAACCGAACGACCGGTTCTGATAACCGGCCTGGAAATCGAAAAATCCGGCCTTTTCACTGTCGTAGTTCATCCGCAAGTAACCGTTGTAGTTCTCGAAATCGGTGTTGTGGATATACCCGTCGCTGCGACGGTACGACCCGGCGGCAAAAAGGGAAAAACGTCCCTTGG
>ENA-OPBW01001687-OPBW01001687.1-human-gut-metagenome-genome-assembly--contig:-NODE-1687-length-10757-cov-4.848159_pt1 | contig 10757 bp, 10 predicted proteins | sample MGYA00241070_ERZ501456 | MGnify/ENA primary metagenome ERZ501456 (study PRJEB25962, sample SAMEA2042624) | human gut metagenome | biome: human gut; feature: human-associated habitat; material: faeces...
GTGGGCTATGAAGGAGATCAAGAGAAGGGGGTGGACTTAACTCTAGGAGCGGTACCTGCTTTGTGGTGGGTGCCGCTCCTGTTTTTGTGTCCGGTTTATGAGGGATGAGGTCGGAGCAAACGTCCAAGAGCAGAAACCCATACGAAACCCATACCGCCACCAAAAAACAAGCAAAAATAGTTATCGACAAGTTGCACTAAGATACAGCAAGGAAAATCTGTTATCCGTTGGCGCTCAAAGGGCAAAATCAACAAGTGACAATAAGCCGCAACAAGAAAAAGCAACCTTTGAAGAATTGGTAAGGATGAGGTCGGCAGTTCGAATCTGCCTAGCAGCTCCAAAAATCCTCGAAAACAGCGGTTTTCGGGGATTTTTTGTTGCGAAAATTCACTTTTTCGTGTGGGTCAAAATGTGGGTCAGCGGTTTGACCCACACTGTGACCTACGTCGGCACAAGCTTCAGATCACTCGCTTCGCCCTGACAGACAAAGCTCGCTCCTTTCACTGTGCCTCCGTTTCCAAACGCGACCCGCTGTGCTGGGCTCGCGTTTGGGGAAAAGAACACCGGACAGGAAGGTAAGCTTCCTGTCCGGCGCATTTTTGTTCTGCATTTATCGGACCTGCTCCATGAAGCTGCCCATAGTAGCGGCCGCCTCGTCCTGCTTCTGCCGGGTGGCGTGGGTGTAGGTCCGCAGGGTGAACCCGGCATCGTAGTGGCCCAGCATGGAGGACACCGTCTTTACATCCACTCCGTTTTGGAGGGCGGTGGTAGCGAAGGTGTGCCGGAGATCGTGGAACCTGAGATGCTCCAACCCAGCGTCCCGCAGGATTTTCTTGTGGAGGTTCACCACGCTGTCCGGATGGTACATCTCCCCGGTGAGGGGCGAGGGGAACAGGTAGGGGTTGTCCGGGTGCTTGTCGTGCTCCTGGATCAGCAGATCCACCGCTGTGTGCGGGATAGACACCAGCCGCACGGAGTTCTCCGTCTTGGGGCGGGTCAGCTCCAGGGAGCCGTCTGGGTTGCGGACATATTGTTTGCTGACCGAGATAGTTTTACTTTGAACATCCAGATCGTCCCACCGCAGGGCCACCAGTTCCCCCTTCCGCAGACCGCAGACCAGTTCCAGATAGAACATTGGTAGCAGGCCCCGCCGCTGTGCGGCTTCCAGGTAGGCCCCATCTGCTCTGGGGAGAGCAAGCTTCCGGGGCGTTGGGACGATGCAGTCCTCGCAGGGGTTTCGGGAATGAGCCGTTCCTTCACCGCCCGGTCCAGGACGGCGTGGAGCATCAGGTGGACGCTGCGGACGGTGGTGGTGCTCAGGCCCTTGTCCTGGTTCTTTCCGATGTGTATTCTACCGCCCTCCAATAACTCTTTGTAGAGCTTCTGCAGGTGCCGGGTGGTCAGTTTCTTTAGCTTGATAGTTCCGATACTGGGAATGGTGTAGCGCTCGATGATGAGTTCATACCGGTTTGCCGTGGCAGTGCGAACATTGGGCTTAGCGTAGAGCTCGTACCAGGTGCGCAGCCATGTGGCTATGGTGTACTCATCAGTTGCCTTGCTGACCTCCACACCTTGGCACTCCTCCAAAGCCTTTTTCAGTTTTTCCTTGACCTCCGCCTGGGTCTTGCCAAGCACATTCTTGATAATGCGCTTGCCGGTTTTGGCATCGTACCCGGCGGTGTATCGCCCTTCCCAGCGGCCGTCCTTCCGTTTTCTGATGCTGCCCTCTCCATTAGCCCGTTTCTTTGCCACGAGGCGTCACCTCCTGTTCTGCTGCCTTGCAGGCCCGCTGTTCTTGTTCGTAGTCGAAAGAGTACAGACCGTCAGCCTCCAATTCTTTTGCAATGCCCCAGGCCAGCTTAAAGCCTGCAATAAAGCTGGCCAGAGAGGTTTTCTCCCGCAGCAGGTTTTGTGCATCCACCAGCTGCATCAATTTGCGCCGCTGCGGCTTGTCCAGGCAGTCCCGCACCTCCTGCCGGGTCTGTTCCATTTCTTCCTCCAGCTCTGTGAAGTCCGGCTCCCGGTAGAACCGCTGGTATAAAGCGGTCATGTAGTCATTCATCGTGTGTCGCCTCCTTTGCAGCAACACACAATACCAGCTTTCTCGATGGATAGCCATAGGGAATGAGCAGAGTTATCAGAACAGTAACAATTGCCTGGCAGAAGGTTTTGCGGGTATCTTTGTTAACGGCGTACTATTTTCTCCACCCTTATTCTTTGATTAGCGATGTAGTTTTTAATACGCTTAGGGCTCCGCACTTGAGCGTGCAGAGCCCCTGCGTCACATCATCTGTTGTCCCTGCTCGTGGTCATCTTCCTTATGCCCCAGAGCAATCTTTTTCCTTTGTTCTTTCGCCAGTGCTTTTCGGTCTCCGCGGCTATGTCTGGTGGTAGCATCCAGAACATAGTCATCGTTACTTCCTTCCAGCCTGGAGAGCAGCCGAAGCACTTCATCCGTTATGTCAGCGTCTGCCACATCAGGATGCACACCGGCACAGCCGCCGCCGCAGAACTCATGATAATGAAAGGGATCCATTTGCGGAGCGAGGCAATTGCCTCCTGGGTATCCTTCTGAAAGGTTGTCCGGATCTCGGAGAGCTCCCTGGTAAACTCGTCTCTCTGCCTCCCATCCCGTTTGTGCTCCTCCCTCATTTCGGAGAGAATCTCTCCCATCGCCCGATGGGTTTTCTGATTGAGAGCCTGTGTCTGCTCCAGCCACTGATGGAGCTGTTCCGCCGTAGCCAGCGGCTCCAGGCTCTCTTTTGTGGCCAGAGCTGCCATAGATGCCTGAATCGTTTTCTGTAATGCCAAGGTCTGCTGCAGGACCTCCTCCAGCCGCTCCACGGTCTGTACTGGCATGGTGTACAACACATTGGGCTTCTGGTCCGTCAGAGCAGGCGGTGCTGCCCGCTGTTTGAGTGCGGTTAAGGCGCTGTTTTGCTGCCTGGTTTCGTATTCTAAACTCATGCTCCATATTCTCCTTTCTGAACTTTAGCTCGTGCAGCTTATCGTCTCTGCACTTCATTCCGGTAGGTGTGGTGTAGGTGATGTGCTTTCGATGTTCCTCCCAGCGCACCTGGTAGCCCCGTCGCTTCATCTCCTGTATGAATTCCTTCCGGCTGCCAGCTCGCCGCATGGCCGCCTCCACTGTGGTGATGAGCTGAAACTTCCAGCTCTCTCCCCGCATAGCGGCCCGGTATTCCCCGGCTCTTAGGCCACGGGTCCGGTGATCCTGTTGGTATGGTTTGAGAGTGGTCAAGCCGTGTTCTATGCAGATCTGGTCGCTGACCTTCCGCATCTGTTCCAGCGTTCTGGGAGTGAAATGGAGCTTCTTCCCGGTATCCGGATGGACGGAGTTGACCACCAGATGGGAGTGAAGGTGCTCCCGGTCCACATGAGTTGCCACCAGGACCTCACAGCCGGGGAAGAATCGCTCCGCCAATTCCAGCCCGATCTCATGGGCCTGGGCGGGAGTAAGCTCTTCTTCCGGGGAGAAGGACTGGGTGTACTGGTAGAAGAAGGTGCCTGTGTCTTTTCCGTAGAGGTGTTTGGTGGCCATGAAGCTCTGCATGGCCACATCTGCCACGCAGTTGACCCCCGTCAGGTAGCGGTTGCCCTTTTCGTCCATGGTTTTCTTTGGCTGGGATACATACTGGATCACCCGCCCCATGCTCCCAGCCGTCTGCTTGCGTTCCTTGATGAAGCTACAGGTTGCCGTGATGAATCACCGGACCTTTCTCCGTCAGTGTGCTGACCGCCTCATAGGTCCTTCCCAGGGCCGCGGTAAGCTCCTGCAGATAGACAGTCTGAACTCGCCCCTGATGGGCCAGGGCAGTCAGCTGGTTCAGGTTTTTACCCCAGGCACGCAGTTCCGAGAGGATCGGCTTGAGCTCCTCCATCACATAGATGGGATGATGCAGGGCTGCATCCAGCAGATACTCCTGTTGGCTCAGCCCAGAGCGCTTGATCTTTGCGCTGATCTGCCTCCTCTCGGCTGGGGTTACCCGGAAGGCGATTACCTGGTTTCTGGTTCTGGTTGCCATACTCTTTCACCTCCGCATAAAAATTTGGTATGCTGCCGCTCCCTGTCCGGGAAAGACAACATACCAAAGATTTTTGTGGATAGCCAGGGCAAACGGGCAGAGTTAAGAGAAAGTTATCAATTACGGTGCTTGGGTGTAGCCCTCATTTTGTTTTCTGTGGCGCAGGTCTTGCGGTGCGGAGGAGAGGCACAGCTGCGGTCAGCGGAAAGTGGGTGCGGGCTTCTGCCCGCAAAAAGGCGTTTGGCAGCCGCTCGCGGCAAGCCAAATGCTCTGCTTGCCCCACCCGTGGGTGGGTAAAATCGTCCCCCCGGCCGGTTGCTGCTAACGGCCACAGGTGCCCCTCCGCACTGCAGGGAGATATGGCATTTTTATTTTTCCTACTTTAGACTTTCGTACTCGCAAGTTCTTTGAAAACCGGCTCAAATCCTCCCAAACAGGGCTGGGGGTATGCCTGTTCCCACTGCTCCTGGTAAAGTCGCACACAGCGGTTCACAGGAGCGAACACGGCCTTGTTTTTACAGTTCCGCTCCAGTGCGCTGCTGCTCCGTGACTTCCTCCAGTTTCACCATCTGTCGCTCGTAGGAATGGTTGATGGCGTCCTGAATCGGCAGGATGGTGTAGAGCAGGTTCCCGTTGCGCCTTTGCAAACCCCTGGTGATAACCTCGGTCGATTCTGTAGTGATGAGACCGCGCTCTTCCAACCGCAGCGTGTATTTGCGTATAGGTATAGGTTGAGAGCGGACAGCCGCGGTCACACAGAAAATCTATTGATGTAGATGGCAAGAGGATCATAGAGCAAGGGATCATGAGTTGCTACATAGAAAAATTCTAAAGATGGCTTGGCAAGCATTAGGCACCCGTGATATAATCAACATGGGTTATTATATACAAAAGGGGCGGTATATGTGAAGTTGAGTATAGAAACGATTAAAGAACTGATAACGAAGATAGGTTTTGCCCCTCAAGATGGGAACAATGGTATTTATTTTAAATACTACACTTTTCATGATGGCTATACGATTTTTATTGACTTTAATAGCGAGAAAATCATATATGATTCAGACGAGAATTCTGCACAACAGACAATAATAGTATGGGAAAGAACGACCAGTAATTTTTCGCAGGCAGAAAATTTTGTCGTTTTAGAGTGTGTAGATAGCTTGTTGGAAAAGGGGTATGCTCCATCTTGCATTGAGTTGGAAAAAACCTATCCCTCAGGGCATGGACGTTCAGGCAGACTGGACATTTTAGTTAAGTCTGCTGATGGTGTACCATTTTTGATGATTGAATGTAAGACTTGGGGGGCAGAGTTTGATAAAGAGCAGGCCAAAATGCTTAAAAGCGGCGGCCAATTATTTACATATTATGCCAACGATAGGGCTGCTAAGTTCTTGTGCCTTTATTCTTCTCGCATAAATGATACCAGAGACCGTCAAAATATAATTGTTGATGTTGATCCTGCATGGACAAGTTTGTCTGGCGTAAAGGAAATCTATGATCACTGGAATAAGAATTTTAAAGACAATGGTATTTTTGACAGCTATGCGACACCCTATGATGTTAAGCACAGGGCACTTACATATGGTAAATTGGAGACTCTCCAGGAAGAGCATAGTGGGAAAATTTACAACCAAATTATGGAGATACTACGCCATAATGCAATTTCCGATAAGCCTAACGCTTTTAATAAGCTGTTAAATCTTTTTGTCTGTAAGATTATTGATGAAGCAGATAAAAATCCGGAAGATGAACTGGAGTTCCAGTGGTTAGAAAATGATACAGACGAAAGTCTTCAATTGCGCCTAAATGACCTTTATAAAAGGGGAATGTGGCGTTTCCTTGAAATCGAAGTGATTGACTATGAGCAACGGGAGGTTTCTGAAAAGTTAGCAAGTATTGAAGATTCTCTTACTAAGCAGTGGATTATGAAAATGTACACAGACACTCGCTTAAAGAAAAGTCCAAATTTTGCGTTTGTAGAGGTTCAAGATGACAGGACGTTTGAGTTGAATGCAAAAGTTGTTCGTGAAATTGTTGAACTACTTCAGGCATATAGATTCCGCTATGAACAGAAACATGAATTTTTGGGAAACTTCTTTGAGCTCTTGCTTAATACCAGCATGAAGCAAGAGGCGGGACAATTCTTCACCCCTGTTCCAATTACCCGTTTTATTATTTCTTCCCTGCCATTGACTGAACTTGTTCAAAAACGTGTTGACGATAGGCAAGAAGAGCCTTTACCGACAGTAATTGACTATGCCTGCGGGAGCGGTCATTTTTTGACCGAATATATGGCCCAAATGCAGGAGATTATTGACAGAAAAATTGATATTACTCATACATCGCCGAGAATTAAAAAACTTTTTCAGTCATGGCAAGGTTACACGAAATTCCTTTGGGCCAAAGATAGTGTATACGGAATTGACTTGGATAATCGTTTGGTCAAGACTACAAAAGTCAGCGCATTCTTTAATGGCGATGGAGAGGCCAATATTGTTTGGGCGAATGGCCTTGACAGCTTTACAAAATCAGAAGCGTTTAGAGGCAAACTTGTAGGGGCTAATGGACGGGATAATGGGAAATTTGATATATTGATCTCTAATCCCCCATACTCAGTTGACGCATTCAAAAGCACGATTGAGCACGGGGAGGAGTCCTTTGAACTTTACTCGGGCCTTACCGATAACAGTTCTGAGATTGAATGTCTCTTTGTCGAGCGCATGAAACAACTTTTGAAAGTTGGTGGTTGGGCAGCGGTTATCCTACCCAGTTCCATTTTAACGAATAGCGGTATCCATGCAAAAGCACGAGCAATTCTCCTGAAGTATTTTAAAGTAAAAGCGATTGTTGAAGCGGGCACTAATACTTTCATGAAGACCAATACAAGTACGGTCATTTTATTTTTAGAGCGTCGCACTAATGATGAACACCAAAATATTAAACGAGCGATTGATCGCTTTTTTACGACATATGGTGATGTTACTGTTTCCGGCATTGAGAACGCTTTCTCTGTCTATGTTTCAAATGTATATGATCGGCTGATCTTTGAGGACTATGTCAGTATATTCAATGGAGCGCCCAGTGAAGCGGCTAAAGCCCATGAACTTTATGAGGACTATGAAAAAGCGTTTGGTGAAGATTTTCGCACTAAAGCAATTGAAATCGAAAAGGAAAAGTTGCTGTACTTTTTGCTGACGTACAACCAAACTATTGTCTTGGTCAAAACCGGAAAAGGAAAGGAAGAGAAAAAATTCCTTGGCTATGAATTCAGCGAACGGCGAGGGCATGAGGGCTTGCACTATCTCCCTGCTGGGACAAAGCTTTATGACGAGACTGATCCGCTGAATTCGCAGAAAGCCAGTAGTTATATTTACCATGCCTTTTTGGGGAATTTAGTTGAGATTGATGAGAACTTGGCCGGCAATATTTTCTACGGGCGCATGGGCGAGTTTGTCGAATATGGAACGAACAAGTTTGATAAGGTAATCAACTTAGGGAAAGTGCTAAAGCAAATGCACCGCTTTCCCCACATGAAACTGAAACATGTAACGGAAAAGATATTTGCGGGAGGGGATTTACCAGAAGGAAATTACTCTTTAGTGAAATCAGATCAATACAAGATTCCAATTTATTCTAATGGGATCGAAAGAAATGGACTCTATGGATACACAAATCAAGCGAAGGCAGATGCTGGTACAGTAACTGTTTCAGCAAGGGGAACTATTGGTTTTGCAAAATTACGAGAGGAACCGTTTTATCCAATTGTTAGGTTGCTTGTTTTGATACCGCGCCTTGATGTTATATTGCCTAAATATTTAGAGATTGCGGTTTCATTAACAGAAATATCTCGATTCGGAAAATCGACTCCGCAACTAACAGTACCGCAGGTATCAGAGGTGGAAATTCCGTTGCCTCCATTGGATATTCAGCAAGCGATTGTTGATGAATTTAAACGAGTAGAAAACGAAGCACAAGCATTAGGTGAACAAGTAAGCCAGATAAAAGCGCAAAGGATGGCTTTGGCTGAAGAGTGTTATCGCAAAGTAGGGAGTCTTGATAAATTAAGAAAAGTTGCTCATTATGCGACAGATCGTATTGATACAAGTACTCTTACAAGGGATACCTACGTTGGGGTAGACAATCTGCTCGCTGATGTTGGTGGAAAGCGACCGTCAGATTATGTGCCTTCTTCTGGAACAGCGATAGCATACCATCCAAAAGACATTTTACTTTCTAATATTCGGCCTTATTTGAAAAAGGCATGGTTAGCAGACAATGACGGCGGTAGTTCTGGGGATGTTTTAGTTTTGCAGGTCGACAGAGCGATTGCACTTCCTGAATATGTGTTTCTGCATACATCGTCAGATCGATTCTTTGAGTATGAGATGCAAAACATCGGAAGTAATGTAAAAATGCCAAGAGCAGATAAAAAGAAGGTTTTGGATTATCAAATCCCAATTCCATCTCTTGAAGAACAAAGGAAAATTGTGGTGCAGATTTTAAAATACGAAGAGGAGATAATCCGTTTGAAGAGTCGCTTGAGTGAGATAAAAGCTGAGAAAGAAGCAATAGTCAAAAAATACCTTTGAATATTGAACAAAGTTGTAGCATTATGTTAAAACACGGGATGCAGTTTTAGTAGTATCGGGTATAAATCAATTCACTATAGCGAAGGTGATTTTTCACTTATTATTGTTTATTGTGGCGCAAACTTTAAGGAACTTCAGCCCTGACCCACACCGTGACCCACACGGGGAAATGAGACAACGGAACCAATGGACGAAAGAGTGCCGGAGAGCACGGCGATCCGGATAAAAGAGGGCACAAAAGGCCCGGAAAGCAGCAAACCTCACCCGCCCAATCAGTTGGTAAGGATGAGGTCGGCGGTTCAAATCCGCCCAGCAGCTCCAGAAAACACCTGAAATCTTCGGATTTCGGGTGTTTTTTGTTGCAGATTTGCACTTTTTGGTGTGGGTCAAAATGTGGGTCAACTGTCTGACCCACACCGTGACCCACACGCGGAAACGAAACAACGGAGAAAAGAATGCCGGACAGGAGATTTTCGTCTTCTGTCCGACTTTTTCTTCTGCCTTTATATGACTTGCTCCATGAAGGCACCCATGGTCTGGGCTGCCTCGTCCTGCTTTTGCCGCGTAGCATGGGTATAGGTGCGGAGGGTGAATCCGGCATCGTAGTGGCCCAGCATGCTGGATACGGTCTTCACGTCCACACCGTTCTGCAGGGCCGTGGTAGCGAAGGTGTGGCAGAGATCATGGAAGCGGATGTGTGGGAGTCCAGCGTCCTTTAGGATCTTCTTGTGGAGGTTCACCACGGAATCCGGGTGGTACATGTCTTCGGTAAGGGGAGAGGGGAACAGGAAGGGGCTGTTCGGATGCTTGTTATGTTCCTGGATCAGCAGATCCACCGCTGTCTGCGGGATGGACACTAGCCGCACAGAGTTTTCTGTCTTGGGGCGGGTGAGCTCCAGGGAGCCGTCCGGGTTCCGGACATATTGCTTGCTGACGGAGATGGTCTTATTCTGGATGTCCAGGTCGTCCCATCGCAGGGCCACCAGTTCGCCTTTCCGCAGGCCGCTGACCAGATCCAGATAGAACATGGGGAGTAGGTCTCTTGCTTTGGCAGCCTCCAGATAAGCGTGCATATCTTCAGAGGGGAGAATCTGCATTTCAATTTTTCGGGGCTTGGGAGCGATGCAGTCCACGGTGGGATTTCTGGGGATCAGCCGTTCTTTCACTGCACGTTCCAGGGCGGCGTGGAGCATCAGGTGGGCGCTGCGTACGGTGGTGGTACTGAGCCCTTGGCTCTGTTCCTTTCCGCGATGTATTCTTCCGCTCTCTAATAACTCCTTGTAGAGCTTTTGCAGGTGCCGGGTGGTGAGCTTCTTCAGTTTGATATCGCCAATCCGGGGGATGGTGTAGACTTCAATGATGAGCTGGTAACGGTTGGCAGTGGCTGTGCGTACATTGGGCTTGGCATAGAGCTCATACCAAGTCCGCAGCCAGGTAGCGACAGTGTATTCGTCTGCCTCTCTGCTGACGTCCAGCCCCTGACATTCTGCCATGGCGGCCTTCAGCTTTTCCTTGACCTCCGCCTGTGTCCTGCCCAGCACATTCTTGTTGATGCGCTTGCCAGTCTTGGGATCGTATCCGGCGGTATACCGGCCCTCCCAGCGGCCGTCGCTTCTCTTTCGGATGCTGCCTTCCCCATTGGCACGTTTCTTTGCCATCACTCACCCCTCCTTTGGCGGGAGGCCTCACAGGCTCGCTGCTCCTCCTCGTCCTCGAAGGAGTAGGAGGGAGCCAGCTCGGCTGCGATCCCCAGGGCCAACTTAAATCCAGAGAGGAAACTTGCCAGAGAAATCTCTTCTTGCAGCTCGTTATTCAGATCCGCCAGCTTCAGCAGCTGTTCTTGTCCTCGCCGGTCCAGCACTTGATGGAGGTCCCGTTCAACTTCCACGATTTGCTTTCTTGCCTCCTGGCACTCCGGCTCTCTGCAGAACCGTTGGTGCAGAGCCATCATGTAGTCCTTCATCATGTATCGCCTCCTATTCAGCGACACACAATACCCTAAATCGCAGTGAATAGCTAGGGCGAAAGGGCAGAGTTATCAGAAAGTTAAGAACTCCTCGGGCGGCGATTTTGTACTGCACCCAAAATATTGGACAAATATGACTGGCTCAAGCAGCACCAAGGG